>Ga0208522_1001270_pt1 | contig 16462 bp, 14 predicted proteins | sample ETNtaG_25_FD_185763 | JGI IMG/M metagenome (GOLD analysis project Ga0208522, IMG submission 185763) | Marine microbial and viral communities from oxygen minimum zone, Eastern Pacific Ocean - ETNP201302SV86 (SPAdes) (version 2) | ecosystem: Environmental > Aquatic > Marine > Oceanic ... | reverse complement strand
CCTTCTTCATCTTCAAGTTCTTCTATTTCAGGTTCTTCTTCTGCTGCAGGCGGAGTAATGGAAACAACATTCAAGTTTGTATTGGACACAATTTCAATATCTTCATTATCAATCTTGATATCCGCTACACTTCTTGCAGAATTTATTTCCAGATCTTCAATATCTATTTCAATATGCTCAGGTACATCTGTTGGGAAACAACTAATTTCTATTTGGGTCATAGATTGGGATAAGACACCACCTTCCTTAATGCCTATGGCTTCCCCTATGAGAACAAGCGGAACTGATATAGTCATTTTTTCAGATCTGCGAACGCGCATAAGGTCAATATGAATTATTGCATCTGTTACAGGATGGTATTGCAACTCCTTTATCATTGTGTATTGGCTTTCCCCATCCTGATCAATTTCAAAAATACGCTGACCGGATTGCATAGCATGGAACAGCACTGATTTATCAACAGTAATATTTACATTATTTTCTCCAGAATAATACAGCACGCCAGGGATTGAACCTTCGCGACGAAGCGCTTGCGATCCCTTTGTCCCCGTTTTGGTTCTTTCTAAAATATCTAATTTGAAATAGGATGATGCCATCTTTTCGTCTCCTTATTAAAACTCGAATAAAGCACTGACTGATTCACCTTTATGAATCCTATTCACTGCTTCACCAAAAACATTTCCCACAGACACAATTTTCATCTTTTCTATGTGTTTTTCTTTAGGAATTGCAATTGTATCTGTAACAATTATTTTTTTAATGTTCGATTTGATCAATCGTTCCATAGCTGGACCAGATAAGACACCGTGAGTTGCTACAGCTGTAACTGATTTGGCACCCTGTGTTAATGCGGCCTCGGCAGCATTAACCGTTGTGCCTGCCGTATCAATCATATCATCAATGATGAGTACATCCCTCCCATTTAAATCACCAATCAAATGGCTGATTTCTGCCTTATTTGGCGCATAGCGCCGTTTATCAATCAGCGCAAAATACATACCGAGATTTTTTGCATATCCCTGGCTCATTTTTACAGACCCGATATCAGGTGAAAGTACCACGGAATTATCCTGGTCCAAATTTTCATTTTTTATTGCATCGAATAGCACTGATCTACTATAAAGATTATCAAAAGGAATCTTTGCAAATGCTTGGATCTGTGTTGAATGAAGGTCCATTGTAATTATTCTATCAGTGCCCATTGCCGTTAAGATATCTATCATAACTCTTGATGATATAGGCACCCGTGGTTGATCTTTTCGATCCTGACGACCATAGCCAAAATAGGGTATTACAACTGTTACTGTGTCCGCCGAAGCGCGAACGGCAGCATCAACCATGAGGGCAAGTTCGATAATATTCTCTGAAGGTCCATTAGTTGACTGCACAATAAATACATCATGCCCTCGAATATTCTCTTCGTACTTAACCCACAATTCACCATCAGAAAAAGTTTGTATCGAGATCGCTCCAAGATCTCGATCAAGAAACCGGGCAATCTGCTTCGCAAGCAGTGTATTGCTGCGCCCACTGAAAATTTTCAAGTTATTTTTTGTCATTATTGATTACCATTGATTTTAGCTGGGGCGCAGGGATTCGAACCCCAACTGCCTGGACCAAAACCAGGTGTACTGCCATTATACTACGCCCCAAAATCTGGTGTTACCATAATTCAGAGATGTGGTTCAGTGATAAAAGTACTGTAAGATGTGGTAAGGGGTGACTCTGCTGATAGTGCATCTACTTCATCGTCAAATATCCCATACACAGTCGAGCCTGAGCCCGACAGACTGGCAAACCGAGCACCTTGGGCCCGGAGCGTATCTTTTATTTCTCCAATCTCTGGATATGTTGGAACAACAATTGCTTCGAAATCATTCTCAAAAAGCTCGAAAGGAATACTGTCCCTTTCTAAAAAGCCGGCGAAGTTAACCTGCTCTACAGGACTGTCCAAAAAAAAATTATAATTCCTATAAGCCCAAGATGTATCAATATATAAATCTGGGACTACCAATAAATATATCCCTGGCATACAGCCTTTAATTTGAGTCAGGTTTTCACCTATGCCATCACCCACTTGTAATCCACCACGAATAAAAAAAGGTACATCTGCACCCAGCTCGACCCCAATTGATTCTAGTTCTTTATCGGGTATATTTAAATCATAAAGCAGGCGAAGGCCTTTTAAAACGGTAGCTGCATTGGAAGAACCGCCACCTAATCCACTCCCAGCAGGAATCCTTTTTTCAAGATTCATTGACACACCGCCAATTCCAAATGCATCCACCATTTTTTTCCATGCTTTTACACAGAGATTTGTTTCATCATTTTTAAGCCAATCCACATTGGAAAAAAAATCACATCCGGAATGTTGTTGCTCTAAAATAAGCGTATCATGAAAAGCTAATTCTTGGAAAAGGGTGTGAATGATGTGGAAACCATCGGGTCGCTGCCCACGGATCTGGAGACCGATATTTACCTTGGCACAGGATTTAAGATTCACTTTATTCATTCATTATTGTTGCATAGGGTGGCCACCGCCAGAACAGCCCAGCCTGAACCCTTGCCTACAAATCCAAGATAATCTGCAGTGGTGGCTTTTACAGACACTTGTGATTCATCAATCTGCATGGAATAGGCGAGGTTATGTTTCATTTGCGGAATGTGATCCGCAAGTGTTGGTGATTGGAGAATAACAGTGGCATCTACATTATTGATCTGAAATCCAGCTTCTCGGACTCGATTTACAGTATCAACCAAAAAATGATTGCTGGACATGTCTTTCCAGATCTCATTATCGCTAGGGAAAAATTGTCCAATATCACCTAAGGCTGCTGCACCAAGAAGTGCGTCTACTACAGCATGGATCAACCCATCGCCATCCGAATGACCATCCGATCCAAATTTTGATGGAATCTCTACACCACCAATGATAAGGGTTTTACCTTCCATCAGTTGGTGCACATCGTATCCTATGCCAGTTCTTGCCATTAGATCAAATATTCTGCTCGTTTCCAATCATCCATGGTTGTGATCTTAAAATTATTTATGTCGCCCTGGACCAATGCCACAGAAAAACCCATTGCTTCCATTAAATATGATTCATCTGTAGCAGTAAAACTTTTTGCATCTGCATGATCTAAAGCCTGAATTAATTTATCTTTCCAAAAAGTTTGTGGGGTCTGTGCCAACCATATTTTTTCACGGTTTAAGGTTTCTTTCACTTTTCCACTTTCTGAAAGTTTTACTGTGTCTATGGAACGCAGGGCAACTACAGCGCCATCTGCTGTCTTACAGGCTGCAATAGAATTGTTAATAAGTGTTTCTGATACAAAGGGGCGGGCTGCATCGTGAATGCAAACCAAGTTTGCTGAAGATACAGCAGCTGTCACGCCATTTTTTACAGAATCCTGTCTACGTGCTCCTCCAGCAATAACTTTTAAAGACTTCCCAGCAGACATAGATAGCAAATCACGATGGACAGTATCAATCTGATGATCAGGTACAACCACAATCACTTCCTGGATAATACTGGATTCTAAAAATGGTTTCAGAGAATGAAAAAGAAGGGGACGCCCTGCCAGTGACTTAAATTGCTTCGCTTCACCAAACCGATGACCTGAACCGGCAGCTGGAATAATGGCCGATACTTTCATATTATGTGCAGGGGATTGTCAAACAATGATCATGGCATCACCATAACTCAAAAAGCGGTACTCATTTTTCTTTGCTTCAAGGTATGCTTTTTTAATGAGTTTACGGTCCGCAAATGCGCTTACCATCATGAGCAGTGTAGATTGTGGTGTATGAAAATTAGTTACCATTTTATCCACCATTTTATATTCATAAGGCGGATAAATAAATTTATCAGTCCAACCTCGTTTCGGCGTAACCTGAAATCCAGAAATCGCAATCGTTTCCAGGGCCCGAACGGTAGAAGTGCCTACAGCGATGATCTTCCGGTGGCGCTTACGGGCCTGGTTAATTGCCATTGAAGTTTTGGGAGACACTTCAAAATACTCAGAATCCATCTGGTGGCGATTCAGATCTTCAACCTGGACAGGGCGGAAGGTCCCTAACCCAATATGTAGAGTGACGGTTTCAATTTTTACACCTTTATTCTTTATTTTTTTTAATAACCCATTTGTAAAGTGAAGCCCTGCAGTAGGTGCCGCAACAGCACCACGATCAGTTGCATATACTGTCTGGTAGCGTTTTTTGTCCTTTGCGTCAGCATCGCGATTAATATAAGGTGGAAGGGGGGATGTCCCAATGCGGTCAATGACATGATGAAAATTATCACTATCATATTCGAAACGCACCACACGACCGCCAGAAACAGTATTATCTATAACATCACACATAAGTTTGGAAGTGAATACAAGCTTATTGCCAATCCGGACTTTTCTCGCAGGGCGAACCATAACTTCCCAGAGATCATTGGACAGTTCTCTCAAAAGAAAAACTTCCACTTTTGCATCCGTACGGTCTTTTGTAGCAAACAAGCGGGCAGGAAATACTTTAGTATTATTAAGAACCAGAAGATCATTTTTTCTCATATAATCTATAATATTATAAAATTTTCTATGTTCAATTTCTCCTGTCTCTCCATGAACAACCATCAGTTTAGAAAAATCTCGTCGAGCTTCAGGGTGCTGAGCAATAAAGGTTTTTGGCAAGCGGTAATTAAAATCCCCGAGTTTATATTTTTTCTTCTTATTTATCATTTAAATAATCCTTGTTGATCCTTTATTATTTCTTTTCCTAATAAATTATATGCTGCCTCCTGGGCAACTCTTCCTCTTGAGGTCCGCAAAAGGAATCCCTCTTTAATAAGAAAAGGTTCATACACATCTTCGATGGTGGTAGCATCTTCGCTAACAGCTACTGCCAGGGATTTTAAGCCCACAGGTCCACCTGAAAATTTTTCAATAAGTGTTTCCAAAATCTTTCTATCCATGTCATCCAATCCAGTTTCATCTATACCCAGCTGTTCCAAAGCATCCTTCGCTACAGCGTGGTCAATCTTACCATTAGCCTTGACCTGTGCAAAATCTCTGGCACGCCGTAGAATACGATTTGCAACGCGAGGAGTTCCCCTGCTCCTGCGGGCTAATTCCATGGTACCATCATCATCAATTTCAACTTCAAGGATGTTTGCCGAGCGACTGATTATATTGAATAGATCTTCCGGGTGATAATAATCTACACGTAAGACTACACCGAAACGATCCCGAAGCGGCGATGTAAGATTACCTAATCGAGTGGTTGCTCCAATCAAAGTGAATGGTTCAATAGTTAGTTGTACACTTCTTGCGCTGGGCCCCTTATCAATCATAATATCGATAGAAAAATCTTCCATGGCGGAATAGAGGTATTCCTCTACCACACTATTAAGTCGATGGATTTCATCAATAAAAAATACATCACGGTGACTCAAATTAGTAATCATCCCTGCTAAATCGCCGGCACGCTCAACAACAGGGCCTGATGCCTGTTTAATACTGGAACCAAGCTCTTTTGATACAATATTGGCTAGAGTGGTTTTCCCCAATCCAGGAGGCCCAAATAACAGAACATGATCCAAGGCATCACCGCGATTATTTGCAGCTTCAATATATAGTTTCAGGTTATCAACAAGTTCTTTTTGGCCTATGAATTCATCAAACTGGGATGGGCGAAGAGATTTTTCAATTGCAATATCATCATCAAAAGGAACTGGATCGGTTATATGAATCTCTGTCATGGATTAAATTGGAAGTAAATCAGTGCAAAACTGACTCAGAAGATACAATCTCAAATAGCTATCGTAAAGATTGTAGGGGAAAAATTGTGTAGGTTGAATTGAATTAATCAGGAATCGCCTTTCGGAGAGACTTTAATCTTTTTTCGCGATCGCTGGCAAATCGTTTGATTCCAATCCATAGACTATCTGGGTCTAATTTTGATTCCGCAATAATCTGTTCCAGGCTCCCACCTGTACGCCAACGATTATCAAAATCTGGAGCCATGGAATAGTTTTCTACCACACGGTTAGCAATCCATTTATGCATAAGTCTTCTGGAGCCATTGGTGATAATCATGGCATCATTCCATTCGTCATCAGCTATTACAGACTGACGATAATCATCTGGTTGTCTTTTGAAAAGTTCCCAGCTGATGGATGCTACTATCTTTACGTTGGGTCCTTCTTTTTTCAACTGCGGCAGGATTTGTATAAGTGAATTTGTACAACTTGTACCCCGGATAAACACCACTCCATCTTTTTTCAATGTTGGATCAAAATCCTTTATAAGGTAGGCACCTTTTGCTGCATTCAGATGGGAAGCCATGCCCAAAGCTTCACGATCTGGGATGACCAAGGGTGGGCGAGTCAGGTGTAATGCTATAAGCGGAATATCCGTATCTAGAGCTGCTGCCAGGGCTGGGGCGACTTCATTGTGTTCCCAAGGATGGAGGTTAATAATATGCCCATCGGGGAATAACTGTGTTACGCCTGGAGCATAAATGCCAAAATGTGTCCTGCTGTCTTCTGCTGTTTCGGGTCCTGTATGTCCTGCAATCCAAATCACCTTTCCAACTTTTAGATCAGAATCCTGTGCAATTTGACTGAACAATCGCAGTGGCCCGTATTTCAAATAGCTGAAAGAACCATAGGTACTAACAGCACCGTAGAATCCGTTGAATGTTTTATATGTATCCTCATTGAAATTCACCGTTGCGGCACCAGCCATCATACCTGCATTTGTAAATTCAGTTATTCCTTGTGGAAATAGAGGGCTTTCATGGTTAGAGTGTTTATTAAAAAGCCCTTTATCATCGGCCCCATTGTAACCTTTAGCAAATCCGGAAATATTGGTTGAATCCGCTAGGTCAGCACTCATTGCTAGAACCAATGGACGTCCATATTTTTGTTCGGATAGGGTATTGATATAACTGGCATATTTTGAAAAACCCACCCGGTTTGGGGCTATCTCTCCAGGTGCAACAAAAATGTCATCTGGCAATGCTTCAACATTGAATAAATCTGGATCATGCGTGGGATTTTGATCTGTAACTTTACAAGAGTCATTTTTCTCCGGAACAGATTCCCCCAGTTCTACCAGACGATCTGCCAAAAAATCTACATATATCTGATTGGATTCCATGATAGTAAAAATGGTGTTAAACATTGATTTCGCCTGTTCAATTTGCCCTTCCCAAGTATTGGCAGCGGACTCGCCAAACTCATGAAACTGTAAATCATACTGAAGAGCGAAGTCTTCCTTGGTTTTCCAAAATAGTTCAGAATTCCGTTTATGGGTTGTACCATGACTTTTATTATCATATACATGATAACCGCGACCTTTTCTTGTTTTACTATAGATAACTTTAGGAATATTTATGTCTGCGTTTTCCACCAGCAATTTGTAATAAGCTTCAGTGAGTTCTTCCCAATTCTCACCATCTTCTGTGCCTTCCACATGCCAGCCGTGAGAACCAAACCAATCTTCTGGGCCACCATACATGATTGAACTAAAGGGACGATTATCAATGCCATAATCATTCCAATCCATAAAATAAACCAAGTTCCCTAAACCTAGTCCCCAGGCGGAGTTTATGGTTTCATGACTGGCGCCGGTTGTAAAGCCACCTTCTCCTTCGAAGGCAAATACTTTCACATCTGACACTCCAGCAAATTTCATTGCCAAGGCTTCGCCGGCTGCAAAAGGAGAACCATGCCCGCTTGGGCCAGTATTGGCTTTAAAAAATAATGTTTTCCCTTCCATTTCTGCATGCCCCGGGAGGCCTCCATTTTGACGGAGGGTAAGCAAATCTTCCCAAACTAACTGAAAATCATTGCCTTTAAAATTCTGATATTTTTTATCACCGGTCTGTCGGTATTTAATCCGCAACGCTTCATTCATTACTGCCAGTGTTGCATACACCAAAGGATTACAATGACCGGCAACGAGCACAAATCTATCTGCAAATCTTTTTCCTGTGTCTCGGATATCCCACCGCATGGCTCCAGATAACAGGGTGGTAACCATGGCATGAGTCTTGGAGCGGGATCCGCCGGGATGGCCGCTCTGCCGAAGATTTAGCATAATATCAATACATTGATCAATAAGATCTTTTGTGATTTCCCAGTATTTATAATCCTGTTTTAGATCTCCAGAAGATTTCATGTAGCGATGCCCTTTTTCCGCAACACTTTATTTAAAAACAAACCTGTATACGATGTTTTAACGGATGCGATTTCTTCCGGTGTGCCAGTGGCAACAATGGTTCCACCTTTATCCCCTCCTTCAGGGCCCAAATCTATAATCCAATCTGCGGTTTTAATTACATCCAAATTATGCTCGATAACAATAACCGTATTTCCCCGTTCAATCAGGCGCTGTAACACGTTTAATAGCATTCGAATATCTTCAAAGTGCAGACCGGTCGTAGGCTCATCTAAGATATATAACGTTTTAAATTTGGAAACCCTAGATAGTTCCGTTGCCAGTTTTACTCTCTGAGCTTCACCTCCAGATAATGTGGTCGCCTGTTGCCCAAGATGAATGTAGCCCAATCCTACATCGTTTAAAGTTTGCAGTTTTTTCTTAATGGAAGGAATACTCTTAAAAAACTCCAATGCTTCAGACACAGGCATATCTAAGATCTGAGCAATGGATTTTTTCCTGTATTTCACTTCCAAGGTATCCCTATTATATCTCTTCCCCTGGCACACTTCGCAGGTTACATACACATCCGGCAGGAAATTCATTTCTATTTTAATGATCCCGTCCCCCTCACAGGATTCACAGCGGCCACCTTTTACATTAAAAGAGAATCGTCCTGGTTTATAACCTCGAATCTTTGATTCCGGGAGTTTTGCAAATAAATCTCGGATGTGGGTGAATACACCCGTGTAAGTTGCTGGATTTGATCTCGGTGTACGTCCGATAGGTTTTTGATCTATATCCACTACTTTATCAAGAAATTTGATTCCTTCTATTGAATCATAATTTAAGGGATAGGCTCTTGCACGATTCAATTCTTTCGATAACACAGGAAATAATGTTTCATTTACAAGTGAGCTTTTTCCGCTCCCTGAAACACCGGTAACTGTAATAAAACGTCCTAATGGGAAATCAATATCTACGGCTTTTAAATTATTTCCCGATGCTCCTTTCAGGGATAATAGATTGGAATTGCTATTTCTTCGAAATTTTGGGATTTCAATTTCTTTTTTACCTGAGATATATTGCCCAGTGAGAGATGATTTAGATTTATGCAGGTGGGTAGGTGACCCTGAAAAAGTGACTTCTCCACCATATTTACCTGCTCCAGGGCCAAGATCAATGACATAATCTGCTGCTTCAATGGTCTCCTTATCGTGCTCTACAACCAATATTGAATTGCCAATATCACGCAGAGATTTCAAGGTATTCAATAGTCGATTATTATCACGGGGATGCAAACCTATAGATGGTTCATCTAAAATATACAGAACGCCCATGAGTTGAGATCCTATCTGTGTGGCTAAACGTATTCTTTGTGCTTCTCCTCCTGATAAGGTAACAGCGGAGCGATCTAGGGTCAAATAGCTTAACCCAACATTTACAAGGAAACTCAATCTTTGCCGAATTTCTTTCAATATTTGATCTGCAATGTCATGTTCCATTTTGGTCAGTTCCAGATTATTGAAAAACGTTTTTAAATCCTGGATGGACAGGGCAGAGACTGCGCCAATATCTTTATTTTGTATGGTTACCCCTAAGGTTTCTTTCCTCAGTCTGGTTCCGTTACAGCCAGAACAGGGACGCATGCTCATGAACTGTTCGATCCATTCACGGATTCCAGAAGACCTGGTCTGGGTATATCGGCGCATAAGATTTGGAATGGCTCCTTCCCAGCCACCAGAATAGGTTCCACTCCACCGTGCGGAACTATATTCCATTTTAAATTTTTTATTACCGGTACCAAATAAAAGCGCCTGGCGTACTTCTTGGTCTAACTTTATCCATGGAGTTGTAAAGTTAAAATGCAAATGCCGGGAGAGACTTTTTAGAACACTGCCGTACCAGTTCCCTCGTGGCTGTTCACCTAACGGGGCGATGGCACCTTGGATTAAGCTTTTTGATTTATCAGGAACGATCATATTTGGATCCACTTCCATATGGGAACCAAGTCCATCGCATTTTTGGCACGCTCCATACGGAGAATTGAATGAAAACATTCTTGGGGCCAATTCTTCCATAGAGACTTCACATGTGGGACAGGCAAAATGCTCGGAAAACAAATGTTCTCTATTTGCTAATTCGTTAATAATCACAAGTCCATTGCCAATTTTCAGTGCTAACTCTATAGATTCCGTAAGCCGTTCATGAATTTTATCCTTAAGGATCAAGCGATCGATAACAACTTCTATAGTATGTTTTTTATTTTTATTCAATTGTATCGTATCATCTATGGACATGACTTCACCATCAACACGGATTCTTAAGAAACCTTCTTTCCGAATTCCATCAATGATGCTTTTATGTGCGCCCTTTCGCCCTCGGATTAGGGGAGCAAGGATATGCATTTTTGTGCCGGTCTTGATCTTCATCACTGTATCCACAATCTTTTGTACCGTTTGTTTTCGAATCGGTTTTCCACACTTCCAGCAATGAGGCTTGCCAATGTGGGCATAAAGAAGACGGAAATAATCATGAATCTCTGTGACAGTGCCAACAGTAGATCGGGGATTTCGTGCTGTGGCTTTTTGTTCAATAGATATGGCAGGAGATAAACCCTCAATTGCATCCATATCCGGCTTTTCCATAAGTCCCAAGAACTGCCTAGCGTACGATGAAAGGGATTCCACGTATCTTCGTTGCCCCTCTGCATAAATGGTATCAAACGCAAGAGATGATTTGCCTGAGCCTGATAATCCTGTTATCACAACCAGTTTATCCCTAGGAATAGTTACATCTATGTCCTTCAGATTATGTTGGCGAGCACCTTTAATTGTGATTTTATCTGTGGGATTTGCCATTAAGACTATAAACAAGAAATTTTCTGGAAATACTGAACATCCTTGAATTTACAGACTTTTGTCCGGGAGCCCTTAAAACGATTTGCTTTTTTTCCATAATAATCTGCCATTCTAAATCTTGACACACATGGACAATAGCATTACTTTGAACTATGGGTTCATTAAAAAACCAAATACTTATATCCATGCCTCATATGACTGATCCTTTCTTTTCAAAATCTGTTGTCTATATATGCGAGCATAATCAACAGGGGGCAATGGGCATAATTATTAATAAGAAATTTAAAACACCAGAATTGAAGGATATTTTTGATAAACTTTATATTGGTGATGATGCTATCCATTCCTTTGTAAATGATATTTATTTTGGTGGACCGGTGTTGCTGGAAAAGGGGATTGTGCTCCATGATGCACGTCATATATCAGAGGGTACAATATCCCTTTCTAAGACGATTTCTATGACAAGTAAACAGGATATCTTAAAAGAATTGCAGCTAAAAGCAGACATCCCATTTAAATTAATGTTAGGACATTCCGGGTGGTCACCTGGTCAACTGGAACTGGAGATAGAGAATGGAGACTGGCTGATGCAAAACACCACTGCTGATTTTATCTTTAATGTTCAGTCAGATCAAATGTGGGGACAGGCAGCGGGGTCTCTTGGTATTGACCTTGGTCCCTCCATGGGTATGGGCGGTCGAGCATAACAGTCTATGTCGGTTGATACATTTTACTTAGAATATCTTTCAGAACTTTTTCAAACAAATAGAAATAGAAAAAATGCGCTAGACATGTCAAAGTATATGAAAGGGCACTTTCATTTCTTCGGTATCAAAAGCCCCTTACGACAAAAAATCATGCGGGAATGGTGGCAAGGGGAATCAATCAAAAAGGAATATGACTTGAAGTCTCTTATTTCAGCTTTGTGGAAATTGGATGAACGAGAATTTCAATATGTTGCGCTGGATTTTGGAAAACGGTTTAAGAGACTTTTCACACCAGAATCCATTCCATTCATTCGGGAATGTATTACAACAAAATCTTGGTGGGATACCGTGGATACGGTTGCCAGCCATTTTACCGGAGTTGTTGTCTATCAATATCCTAAAATAGGAAAAGTGATGGACAAATGGATCGATGATGAAAATATGTGGATCCGCAGAACTGCCATTTTACATCAGCTAAATTTCAAGGAAAGAACGAATGAGGATCGGTTATTCTGTTATTGTGAAAAGCGGATGCATGAATCAGAATTTTTTATTCGAAAGGCTATTGGCTGGGCTTTGCGACAATATTCATATGTAGATGGAAATGCCGTATTGCAATTTGTAAAAGACAATAAATCTGAATTGAGCACTTTGAGCAAAACAGAAGCATTGAAAGCTCTGAAACGGAAAGTAAAGATATAGTAAATGTTAAGAAATTGAAAAAAGATTCCTAATTCGATCAAGCCACATCTTAAAAGTCTTGTTCTCCAGAAGGTGTAACTGGGCTTTTTTATTTTAAATAATATTTATTATAACTGTAGCATTGGATGCGGGGAATACTCGGAATATTTAACTAGCATAAATAACCCACATTAAATTTCAAATCTACCGCTAATTTTTATGATGCGAAAAATACTTCCACCCCTTGCTGTAATGCTGGCAGCATTGCTCTGGAGCCTAGATGGATTTTTACGTCAGGAACTTTATTCCATATCGTCCTTTTTAGTGGTAATGCTGGAACATGCTCTTGGGGCAATTTTATTCTTACCATTTTTAATCAAATCACGATCAGAAATCAAAACTCTAGGCCAGCGTGGGTGGATTTCCATATTATGGATCTCTATATGTGGTGGAATCTTGGGAACTTTCTTCTATACCAAAGCTCTCAGTTATGTGAGTTATATTGATCTTTCAGTGGTGGTATTGATACAAAAACTGCAGCCGCTGTTTGCTATTTCCCTATCTGCAATTATTCTCAAAGAAAAACTGTCTCAGCGATTCATTGGTTTAGCCATGGTGGCATTGATTGGCGGATATCTCGTAACCTTTGGCACCACGCCCATGACAGATTGGGATGATAAAACAATGATTGCTGCATTGCTGGCTTTATTAGCAGCATTCAGTTGGGGCAGTTCCACTGTGTTGGGCAAACATGCTCTTAATCGGTTGCCATTTACAACGGTAACTGGCCTGCGTCTTTTTTTAACAGCTATATTTGCCATTATCATTTTTTCTATCACTTCAGGAATAGAAACAACAGATGCATTGACAACTAATCAGTGGAAATATCTCATTTTTATTGTTTTGTCCACTGGTGCAGTAGCATTGTTTTTTTATTATTATGGACTGCAACATTTACCAGCATCTCATACAACGATTTATGAACTCGTTTGGCCCCTTGCGGCTGTGTTTCTGGACTGGGTTATACGAGGGCACATATTGGGTATTACACAATTTATTGGTGCGGGGCTCCTTTTGAGCTCTATGATCTTGCTCACCCGTGAAAAAACCAATGACTGAATTCACCCTTCAGGATCATAACCATAATTTAAAATACAACTTGTTACATGAATTCTGTTGGGGATTTGGTGTGGCATTTCATACGCTTTATGCCATAGTGCCTCTATTTTTAAGAGAGTTGGGCGCGCCGGAAAGTATTGCTGTTTCTACAGCTGGATTATTCTCAATCCTGATTGCGCTCCCCACATTATTGATTGCAGCATTAGGGCGCAATATTCGAGATATCAAACGAGCAGTGATCTTAGTCCATGGAATCATTCTTATCATTTCTTTCATCATGGGATTCACATTTACAATTTTTGATCCAGTACAAGTTCATACAGCCTGGAAAGTCTATTTCATCTATTTTATGCTGTATGCTTTTTCCATTGGAATCATTGTACCCATCTGGGCTGATTTTTTAAACCAGAGTACACTAAAATCTGAACGGGGGAAATTTTTTGGTCTTGGTTTTGCCTGCAATAGCATCGGCAGTTTTATAGGTGGATTTATACTTCGATATTTATTATCCTATGATTTGCCATTCCCCCAAAATTTTGGGGTAGGTTTTTTTATTCTTTTTTTAAGCTTAACCATTGGAACGATCTTATTTTTTCCATTCAAGGTAAAGCCTCGTCAAAAAGAACAGAATCATAAAACATTTCGAAATTTTATTACAGAAACAAAATCCATTGTTGTAGAACACAAAAATTTTCAGAAATACATTTTATCCCGAATCTTTTTCTCAGCCCATCTTCCAGGGGTGGGACTTTATGCTGTTTATTGTCAGACTAAATTCAATTTTGCAGTGAGCGAGGTGGGAATATTTACCATTTTAAACGTGATAGCAGCCGGTTCTGCCAGTTTTATTGCCGGTAAGTTGGGCGATAAATTTGGCCACAAAACCAGTATGATGTTGGCATATCTCAGTCATTTTATAGCTGTACTTTTGGCTATTTTTTCCCAAAATATGTTTTGGGTGTATGGAATCTTCATAGCGATAGGCGTGGGCCAAGGCGCTTTTATGCCATCCGCCATGAATCTTGTTTATGATTTTGCCAATGATAGAGACACAAAAACATATATGGCATTGGTTGATTCATTTCTGGCTCCATTTGTATTGATCTTTATTATGGGTATTGGTGCCTTGATTCGGGTTGGTAATTACACCATATCCCTTTATATATTAGGTACAAGTATTATTTTGGGGATGCTGATCCTCCAATTCATCGTTCGTGACCCAAAACATTCATTGGAAACTGCATTTCATGTAGATGGATTTTCTTCTTGATTTTCCACAAGGTAAAACCAAAAATTCACGATCTATTATGATTGATTTTATATCTCGTCATACACGTTTCATTTTTCTCGTTTGCCTTGTATTCATGATCAGTGCTTGCCAAGAAGATCCTGCAAGACACCTGAATCTTGGAAACTGGTACTTGCAAAGAGGTCTCTTGGATGAGGCCATAATGGAATATCGAGAAGTCTCCCGGCTTTATTCAGGTGACCAAAGTCAATTGAAACGGGATGAATTTCAAGTGTTGGGTAAGGCCCATCTCAAACTTGCTATTGCCTATACAAAGAAAGGGTGGTGGGATTACGCGTTAAGCGAAGCGAAGCGCAGTTTTGATATTTCACCAAATAAAGATTGCCATGAACTGATTATTCTCATTGAGGAAAAACTTTCCCAAGACACCAAGTCCTGAGTTCCCTCTGTATCGAGGCCTAAAAGGTCCCGGAACGCGATTCTCCCCCATCGCAATAAATTATAGAGCAATTAATAAAATCTGCTTCCGATTTTAAAAGCATTGAGATTGTCCTGGCTACATCTTCCGGTGTTGTTGTTCGACCCATTGGATTCCGTTTTTTAGTATTTTCAACCCACGCTTCCCAACCTTTAGTGATTTTAGTAAGGGCCCGTGTTGGTGTTATACCTGCTTGGATCGCATTGGCAGTAATGCCGAATTCTCCCAACTCCCAGCCAATCTGACGTATGATGGCTTCCATAGCTACTTTTGCAACACTAACAGGTCCGTATCCTTCTAGGGCTACGTAGTTTCCTTCGCTGGTAAGTCCCATAATACGAGACCCATTCGCAAGTAATTCTTCTCCGTACAATTTTTGGGTCCAATATAGAAGTGAGTTCCCCATAACATGAATGGTCATATCCATTTGCCGTTGGGTAACCGGTTTTGCACCAAAAAAGTTGGTGGTGGTGCCAAACGCAATAGAATGGAGCAATAATTTAAGAGGGCTACCTGAAGTAATCTCTTTAATCTGGGGAATAAAGGTATCCATTGTCTCCTGAGCAGCAGCATTGGTATTATAATAATGGCAGCGTCCTTCGGATAAGTGGTCTACTTCCGCTATAGTTTCTTCAGCAATCTTTTTTGCTTCGCCTCGGTCAAAATGAAATGCTATAATACCATAGCCATCTTCTGCCAGGCGCTTTGCTGTAGCAGCACCATGGCCAGTGGAACCACCCAATAATAAAACCCAATCAGACATTTTATTCTCCAAAATCTTGTTCTCAATTTACCGGATTATTTTGTATAGTGAATATCAAATGTAGTTTTAAAATCTGATAAAATTGTTGTACTCTCCGCCTGTCATAATCCGAGTAAAATGGCCCAAAAAAACAGTTACACAAAAAAAGAATTGATCCAGAGTGGCGAAGGAAAGCTTATGGGTCCTAACACCAGCAAACTGCCTTTACCGCCCATGCTTATGGTGGATCGCATTATTGAAATAAATGAAGACGGTGGAAAATACGGTAAGGGCAGCATTCTAGCTGAATTAGATATAAGTGATGAAAACTGGTTTTTTCATTGTCACTTTAAGGGGGACCCTGTGATGCCTGGTTGTCTCGGTCTGGATGGAATGTGGCAATTGGTGGGGTTCTTTCTGACCTGGATTGGCAGTACAGGTCGGGGAAGAGCACTGGGTGTTAGTGACTTAAAAT
>Ga0208522_1001267_pt1 | contig 16466 bp, 12 predicted proteins | sample ETNtaG_25_FD_185763 | JGI IMG/M metagenome (GOLD analysis project Ga0208522, IMG submission 185763) | Marine microbial and viral communities from oxygen minimum zone, Eastern Pacific Ocean - ETNP201302SV86 (SPAdes) (version 2) | ecosystem: Environmental > Aquatic > Marine > Oceanic ... | reverse complement strand
GTTTGACATGGTTCCAGAAGGTACGAACAGTGCTGCCTCCTTGCCAAGCATCTGGGCCAACCTATCTTGGAGATCTATTACGGTAGGATCATCCCCCAATACGTCATCGCCTACGACGGCTTTCGCCATCGCTTCCCTCATCCCTGTCGTAGGTTGGGTGACGGTATCGCTGCGTAGGTCCACCCTGTCCCCTGGATAATCCCTCATGAGGTACGCTGAAGAAGCGCTTCACATAACTAGTGCGTTTTGGGGTGTCCTACTTCTTTAGGTCCTCAGAATACATGTACGCCTTTCCTCGACCACTGCTACCTGATTTCTTCTTGTTTGCAATGTAGAGAATCGCCATGGTTCCGAGTATGATTGCAGGTACTCCGAACATCAGGATGGTCAACAATAGTGGCCTCTCGATATCTTGGCAGCCAGTCTGACCGCTGAGTTCCTGCTCAGTCCCGGAAGGACACTTGGTCTGCTCTGTTGAGCCGGTCTCTGATACGAAATTCCCAGGATCGGCTGGGAGGCAAGCAATTTTCCCCTCCGAAGATTGGTAGGTTCCGGGCTGGCATGGATTCTGCGAAATGGCAGCTGAGTTGGAGACGTAGTTTCCGGGATCTGATGGCATGCAACTGTCCATGCCCTCTTCAGGTTGGAAATTTCCGGGCTTGCAAGTGGTCTGAGACAGGGATCCCTCCTCTGGAACGTAGTTTCCGGGCATGGCCGACAAACATGAATCCTGACCACCGAAGGACTGGAACTCTCCCTTGGAGCATGGAGTCTCACTGGTCGAACCAGTCGAGTCGACATAGTTGCCAGGACTGGCTAAATCGCATGAGGATTGACCGGGTTGAGATTGGTATGAACCCACTTCACATTGTGTCTGTGAAGACGCCCCGGTTTGGTTAACGTAGTGTCCCGGAGATGCTTCAATGCAGTTCATTTGTCCTCCGGGCTGATACTTCCCTACAGGACAGGCCGAGATGGTTGAACCATCGGGGCTAGCTACTTGTCCAGGAGGCGGGGTCTCACAACCAGAAGATCCGGTTTCGGATTGGAACTCGCCGGGAGGACAGGGGGTTGCGCCAGTGGCACCGTCCAAGTCTACGAAGTACCCTGGTTCGGCAGGAGTGCAGGAGGTCTGACCTGCCTCAGAAGAGTACGTCCCATTCTCACATTGGGTTTGAGAGGTCGCCTCGGCCATCGAGTAGAATCCTGGTTCGGCCAGAATGCAGGAGCTCTGGCCTGAATCCGGCTGGTAGCTTCCGGCTTCACATGGGTTCTGGTCGGTTGATCCCTCTTGGTCGGTATAATATCCCGGATTAGTCTCCAAGCAAGAGTTCTGTCCAGGTGAATTCTGGAACTCACCTGGTTGGCATGGGGATTGCGAAGTCTGCTGCAACCCATCGACGAAGTGTCCTGGTGAGGCATCGGTGCAATTCGCCTGTCCCAGCTGGGAAGAATATGTTCCGGATTGGCATTGCTGTTGGCCAACTGAGCCCTCATCTGGGACTTGAAATCCAGCCCCTGCTTGGAAGCAGGAGGACGCTCCCGACATCATCTGGTATGAGCCCGCCGGGCAGGGAGTCTGCTCTGTGGCGGCGAAACCTATCACGAAGTGACCCGGGTCTGCATCAATGCACTCGGTTGCTCCTGATGACGGTTGGTATGACCCTACAGAGCATTGATCCTGACGAATTGATGTTTCATCCGAGACATAGTTACCGGGATCAGCGAGGATGCAGGAGGCTTGGCCTGAATCAGGTTGGTAGCTACCGGCTTCGCAAGCGGTTTGAGCAGAAGAGGCTGCATTCTCGACGAAGTATCCTGCACTGGCATTAATGCAATCTGTCTGACCGGAGTTTGGCTGGAATGTCCCAGAACTGCACGGGAATTGCTCGTAGGGAGGTACTCCGTCGGCGTAGTATCCTGGATCAGCATCGAGGCAGGTCCCGTTTGCTTCGTAGGTCCCCGGGATGCAGCCATCCGGGAACGGATCGAAGATGTTTACTATCCCGTCCCCATCATTGTCCCTCTCGCTCATTAAGGCGTGGAAGTTTTGACCAAGATCGACATAAGCGGGGACATCGCTGTCAACGCCCTCGCCGAGCCCGAGGGCCCCCTCTCCATGTGCACCCCAGCAGTATACGGATCCATTGGTCGCTACACCGCAGGTGTGGCGGAACCCAACTGAAATCTCTGCCAGACCGAGTCCGTGAGGCATGGAGACGTATACTGGTGTGGTGCTGTTGTTGGTGGAACCGTCACCGAGTTGCCCATAGATATTCCACCCCCAGCACATTCCGCTACCGTTATCGAGGATAGCGCAAGTGTGTCCTAGCCCCGCGTCTATCGAAATCGCGGTCCTCCCAGAAGGCAGGTGTGCGGTTCTCGGATAGGTCGAGTTGTTGGTGGTGCCGTCGCCGAACAGACCATACTGGTTCCTCCCCCAGCAACTCACTAACCCGTCATCGAGGATTCCGCAGGTGTGGCTGGTTCCAACATCGAGTGCAACCAAGGAGCGATTCGAGGGGAGGACTGTGATTGGCGTGGGTTCGTTCCTGTCGTTGTAGGTGCCGTCACCGAGGGATCCTTCGTGGTTCTTCCCCCAGCACATCCCACTACCGTTGTCGAGGACTACGCAGGTGCTATCGAAAGCTGCATTGATAGAAATTGGAGACCGACCAGTTGGTAGGGAGATTTGCGTAGGGGTGTCTCTGTCTTGGTAGTCACCAGTGCCTAATTGGCCGACTTCGTTGGCCCCCCAGCACCAGAGGGTCGCATCATCAGCTATCGCGCAAGTGTGGTGCATTCCAGTAACCACAGTGACTGCGGCCCTAGTGCCCAATGTGACGGGACCATGGGGTTCCGACCACCAACCTCCCCAGTGACCGTGGCCAATCTGGCCACTAGAGTCCTCTCCCCAGCAGTAGAGGGAGCCATTTGACGTCAGCATACATGTGTGATGGCCATTGGGAGTGGTCTCGATAGCAGAAACGTTACTTGGCATAGTGACGCTAACAGGCTCGTGCTCGTTCGAGAAAGAGTTACCATTTCCAAGGTACCCCTGTGAACTCCTCCCCCAGCACTTCATATTGTTGTTGTCCATCACCACGCAGGTGTAGTTCTGCGAAGCTCCAATCGCAGTCAGGGAATGTATGGAGCCGATGGTTGAGCCGGCCATATTGAGATAGTGTGGATGTTTCATAGAAATGGGTTCTTCTTCCAATTCTTCTTTCTCCATGGGTTGAAGTCCTAAGGAAACAGACATTCCGATGAAGAGGAATACTATAGTGAGTGGTAGGGCTCTATTGGGTGCGTACTGTTTGCTCATAGTTACCGAAGTAGAATGGATGTATTAACGGTTTTTTCGGAAGAGCCGTTTATCGAGTCTGGATGGTCAAACTAATTTGCAACTAGCCTCACGAAGGGACATGGCAGAGTATGATGTGTCGGAATCATTCCTATCTGACAACTGCCCTCCGATGGGAATCTACGAGACCTTGTACGCATTCAGGGACTCGTTCGGGAGCTTTATGGGGACCGAGGGCACGCACCCGTGGTCACAGGGGTTCCCCCTGACGACGCCTCTGGAGGAATTCGGTGGTCCTGTGCTACCCGATAGCATAGATGTGTCGTGGGAGGACCGCTTCTATCCCAAGGCATGGGGACATCCGGAGTTGCGAGATGCGATTGCAGGTTACTACAACTCCCAATACGGTTCCGAAGTCACTCCCGAGAACGTGATGGTGTTCGCTGGAGGCAGGCCTGGAATCTACACGGTCCTGGCTTTCCTGAAGGATAACGTTCAGGCGAGGATTGGGAACATAGAGTGGCCGGCTTATCTGGATATCTTGGAGCAAACGAGCACTGACTTCCAGATCGTACCCTTCACGAAGGAGAATGGTTTTCACCCGAGCAACAACGAGTACTTCGACCGTTCTGACCTCGAAGTCGATACCCGTCTGATGCCCATAATTTCCAATCCACATAACCCATCTGGGCAGACTCGTTGGGGTGATGAGCTCAAGGAGTTGATTCACTTGGCTGAACAGCCAAGGAACGGCATTCTTCTCGATGAAGCGTACGAGATGTTTCATTCCCCTTCAGTGAGTGGTATCCAATTCGTACAGGACCTAGATAGTAGCAACGTTTTCATCTCTGGAGCCTGCACCAAGGGACTTCAATCTCCGGGGATTCGCATTGGTTGGATCATCTCCAGCAAGAAGAATATCGAGACTCTGGCAAACTACTCCAGCTTTGGAATGGGAGGAGTGAGTCATCCTTCGCAGCTCTATGCCGTCAAGCTTCTCGAGCCAGAGCGGGTGAAGCAGGCAAGAATTGCGGTGGAGGGGCATTACAATTGGCAACGGGAGAGATACGGCAAGGCATTCGAAGACATGGGCCTGAGAGTGTACTCTGGTGACGGTGGGTTCTACCACTGGCTAGAATTACCAGAAGGGATGACCAGCGCCGAACTCAACAGAAGGCTATTCAAACGCGGTGCAGCAGTACTTTGCGCATCGGATTGCGATATGGCTCGTCCGCACTCGAAGGACCCGGATTATGTGACACCATATACTCGCTTCTTCCGCTTTTCCTTCGGACCACTCCTCCCTGAGACGTTCGAAGCGGATACTCAACTTTTCAGAGAAGTTCTTGATGAATACATACTAGAAGTTAGAAGTTGAATCCGGTCAAATCCTTAAGTGATGGATTTCCTCCAAGCACCGTGGCGGGTGGACCGACAGCAGAACAGGCAGCGAAGTTGGCCCAAGCAACTTACAAACAGTTCCTTGAGGAACCCGAGCGCTCAAAGCAAATTGCGAACATCCCGAAGTTGCTGAAGAAGTTCGAGGGCAACTACGGAACCATGATCAAGGGGCTACAGAAGAAGTATGGGAAGGTCACGAAGAAGGCTGCGGCTCCAGAGCCGGAACCTGAAGCCGAGCCAGAACCTGAAGCCGAGCCAGAACCTGAAGCCGAGCCAGAGCCCGTGAAGAAGAAAGTGAAGAAGAAATCCGCTCCTGTAGACCCTGCAGAAGCAAAGGCAAAGGAGGCGGAGGCAAAGGCTTCCGCTGCTGCCGCTCAGGCCGATCTCAAGGCTGCAAAGAAGGCACAAATCGGAGAAGCGAAGGCCGCTGCGAAAGAAGCGAAGGCAGTGGCAAAGGCAGAGGTCGAGGCAAAGAAGGCAGAGGCTGGGAGGATGGCAGCAGAGAAGCAGGCAGCAGCCGCAATGAAGTCCCTCGAAGAACTGAAGACTTCCTCGAAGCTATCCCCAGAAGAACTCAAGGCCAAAGAAGCTGAATTGAAGGAGAAGGTGAAGAAAGAGAATGCTGCCGCCAAGGTGTTCGAGAAACAATCTAAGGACGCAATGTCCGAGGCGAAGAAGCTTGGTTCAGAGGTCGCCAAGGAAGGCAAGGCTGCTGCTAAGGCAGAGGCGAATCTGAAGAGGGCAGAGATGGAGAGAAAAGTCGCTGAGAAGCAGATCAAGGCCACAGGTAAGGCGAAGTCGAAGGCTGAAGAGCAATTGGAAGAATTCAGGGCTAAGCGTGAGTTAGCCGAGTCAAAAATGGAGTCGACCATGGCGAAGAAGCAAGAGGCTCTGGAAGCCTCCAAAGCCGGGGCTGAGGAGGCCAAAGGAGCTCTCCAGGATGTCAAGGATCAGATGAAGACCGAGATGGCCGCCGCTAAGACTCTAAACAAGGAAGTAAAGGCCAAACAGAAGGAAATAGCCAGAGTCGAGATTGAAGCCCAGAAGGCGGAAGCCCAGAAGTTGAAGGTTCAGAAAGAGATAGAAGACAGTCACAAATTCAAATCTGAGACTGCTAAGAAGGCAGAAGAGGTAGAGATGGAGATAGCTAAGCTTCAGAGCGAAATGAAAGGGAAGGAGGAAGCTCTTGTCGGGGTAGAAACCGCAGCCATGAAGGCTGAGAGAGAGGCTGCTCACGCCGAACTGAGTCTGAAGGCTAACATCATGGACAGGGAAGAGTTGATTCTAGAAAGGGTCGGCCTAAAGGCGGTTCAAGTCAACTGGGCCCAGATTGGGGAGGCAGAGGGACAGAGGCCTGATGATTTAACTAGGATTCAAGGTCTTGACGAGTTCGCCCAGAAGAAGTTGAATGTATTGGGCATTCACACCTACGACCAGATATCCAAGATGGACCCGATTACGGCGGAGGTTGTCAATGACGCCATGGAGTTCACGCCAGGGAGGGTTACCAAGATGATGTGGGTCCAGCAGTCCATGCAGTTGATGCATGAAAGAGGGCGCTAATCACTCAACTGGAGCGTAGATATTGAAGCCGCTGAGTGGTGGAGTATAGACGTGCAGATTGATTAAGTTAGTACTCTCCTCGTTTGATACTCTGTGAATATCTGGCTCTGCGGTAGCACAAACCTCCCCTGACATGTAACTCCTGTCCGAGACTGGGTATGCAAGCCCATCGGAATTAGTCTCGTAAATCGTCTCAGTGGTCACTCCAGAAACTATCAAGAAGGCGCAGTCACTACCTTTGTGGTCGTGGATTGGGGTATCCTGACCCGGCTTCCAACAGATGGCAACGAGTTCATAGTGCTCGTTCTTCTTGATTACGTTTCTCTGGTATCCATCCTTTGAATATCCAATGTAATCCTCCAGTGCTCTGATATTGACATCCAGAGATGATAGTCTCGAGTTCAATTCGTCAAGACCGGGTCGTCTGTCTAAGCCATCGAGCCATCCTGTGAAATCCCGGATGCCATCACACTGAGTCAGGAGAGTGGAGCGGTCCGCTTCTGACAAGAGAACTTGAGTCACCACATCCCTCGGACGAGGGTTTGACTCAAGATTCTTCTGACAATAACACTATTGTCTGCTAATCGAAAATTCCAGAACTAGCTTATCAGAGAAAGTTGGCCAGTAATCTTGTCAATTTGCTCTCTGGGTCCTGGCCCTATTCCTACCACCGTCTCGGTCTCCGGAGGAATCTCGGTGTGCCCAGCGTCGGTTACTAAGTGGCATACTAGACCAGCCTTCTTCGCCCTTGAGTGAATCTGTTTCAGAGAGACTAGGTCGGGGACCTTGCAGACAATTTTCCTAGCTCCCCTCTTGAGATACTGGTCAAGTGATCTTGGGTTGTTTCTCTTTGCAGAGAGCACACACTCTGCAGAGGCGTGTGCGCATTGTGCAGCTAGTTTTCCCTTCGATAGTTGCAAGTCCTGCCTAGTCACGAGGACCATGGTGAGTTCTTCAGTTGGAGGCACCTTCTCTCACCGCTTCGAATGCCGGGGAAGGCTGATGTCTTGCCATAATTTCTCCTAGTGGAGAGGCCATCCATGCTACGAACAACACATTCCCCACCACGTGATACAAGTCGAAAACTAACCCGTTCAACAAGTAAGGAACCAACATTGAGGAGCTGGTTTCGAACAGGATGCTTAGTGATACGAACCAGTTGAAAGCTAGCCCGGATGAAGCGGCAATTATGGCTAGAAGGCCAATTCTGATTCTACCTTCCACAATTATCCTATTCGATAAGAAGCCCCCAGCAAGACCGATTGCCCCCCATCCAATTGCCTGAAAGAGAGTCCAAGGACCGTGTCCCAAGAAAATGATGTTTGATGCCAGTGCTATGGTTGCAGCGAGAGCGATAGCGCGAGGAGCCCCATAATAGGCCCCTGCAAGGAGAACCAGCACGGTCACCGGCTGAACGTTTGGAATTGGGTCCAGGAGAATTCTTCCTGATACTCCGAAGGCCGCGAGTAGAACAAGCATGCCCCATTGGCTCTGGTCCCTCAATGAGCGCTCGCTTCTAATCAATGATAGCACGATAACCGAGAGAATTGCAACATTGAGGAAAAGAGACTCAGTGGGAGAAAGAGTAACGTTATGGAAGTCGTACAATGATTCACCCCGCTTCTCTGCCTACCCCTCAACACTTCATGGTTGCGAAGGTCTACCAAGTCTCGATGCTCCATGAGATAACATCTCCCTCAGACATCACCAGATCTGCAATGCCCACCATCGAAACCTCACCATTGTGGTCTAGATTCCAATATGCTCCACTGAAGTCACCGGTCAAGGAATCTGCATTCAGACCACCGATAGTGTGTACATAGTGTCCCCATTGCCCGACCTCGTAGCCTACGGACAGAGAACCCCCTGCTAATCTTGTCGAATCCATCATGAAATCCAAACCATCAGAGTAACCCCCAATTCCGCCTATGCAGGCTCCCGTTCTGTTTAGGTCTTGATTTACTCCCAACTCTACTCCATCATCATCAATCATGGTGACTCCTTGGGAAAAATCCTCATGGGGAGAAGATGTCGGGAAGAACACACAGATAACTTGTTTATTTTCCCATACCGTTGGAAGGCCATCGTGTGCAGACTCACTGTCATTGACGAATTTGTATGCCTCAACAGTCAATTTCTCTTGAATAGAAGGAGACAGAATTACTAATGCAAGCAATGCCACGACTGATGCTGGTTTCAGAATGTCAGACATGGATTCTCATGTTATCAAAGATAGTCTATCAAGATAACTTTCTTTTATCATCATCAATAATCTCATTGATTCTATCTCTTAGAATCTGACTCACTGCCTTCCCATCAGCGGAGCCCCCAAGCTTCTGCATTACCATCCCCATCAGAGGCCCCACGGCACCCATTCCCCGTTCTTCGATGAAGTCGGCTCGCTCACTTAGGACAGCATCCACTGCTTCCTCAATCGAAGATGTATCAGCGGGAACGAAACCTCGTGACTCGGATTCGGAAGACATCCAAGACACAAGTTGTTCGACCGGTGCCTCTGTCGATTCCATCAGTAGTGTCTCAGCGCCTTCTCTCGTTAATGTGCCCTGATCACGAAGATGCACTGATGCAGCCAAAGCATTTGGTTTGTCGGTTCCGCTATCCAATAGGGCACTGGCCCAAGCTTTCGGAGGTAGTTCGAGAGGTCCTTCGATGCCTTCGAATAGTAAGTCGTCGATTTCACCGTTCAGAATAGCCTCTACTTGGTTAGTCGATAGGTCAAGGGAATTCAGCCTCTCCTTCCGCTCGTGAGCTGTCAAAGGAAGGTTCTCGCATATCGAACCCCATCTATCGGGGGTAATCTCTAGGATTGGGACATCGGTTTCGGGATACATCCTAGCGCCGCCCGGTAGGGGACGCAAGGCCGTAGTGGTCCCATCCTCTGGTTTACCCTTCCGGATGACCACGTTTCTGACCTCCTTCGGAATTCTGTGGAAAGCCCTCCTAGCCCTATAGACTACGGACTCGAGTGCCAATTCTCCCTGCCACCTAGGAGCGACGCATAGCACGAAGGCATCTTCTTCGGAAAGTGATAGCGCACTTCGGACAGAGTCGACTTCAGATGCGGCTATCCCGTAATCTGGGAGTTCGTCGGAATGGAAAATTCCAGCCACTCCGGCCAGTTTAGCAGCACTTGCTAATTCCCTGCCCAATCTCGGTAATTGAACTTCGTTTTCATCGGCGGTCTTCTTACCTAGGCGGCCTACGAAACCCGGTAGAGCAACCCCAAGAACAGAAAATCCAGCCTCTAACGACGAAGAAACCTTCTCTGATTTACATTCTGAGAAAATCTCTGTTAGTTCATGTGTGTCGAAGGGGATTCTGTTCGATGTAGCAAGATGGACACGGTTCTCGACAGGCTTGGAGTCCATTTCTCTATCTGGAGAGAGTGGTGGGAGCGATGCTTCACTCCGAAGTTCGTTGGCGAGGCGGTAGAAATGCAGTTGTCGAGCCATTTCAAGACGGATTATCCGAGGAATCCAATCCAGATCTTGGCATCCTTTGATCTCGACTCTGTCACCACATGCAATGCTAACATTGAGATCCTGTCTAATCGAACCAAGACCCCTTCTTACCCTTCGGGTATCCCGAAGTAGCCGACCAAGAGCCAAAGCGGTATCCTTTGCGTGCTCTGGTGAGCGGACATCCGGGGCTGTTGCAACCTCCACGAGGGGAACTCCCAGTCTATCTAGATTGTAGACCACTGTCTCGCCCAAATCGCTTCTCTTTGTCTCCAACTTCCTAGCCGAATCCTCCTCAAGGGAAATGATGTCTATCCCTACTTGATTAGAGGCTGCCTCGATTTGCCCGCCCGTCGCTACTATGGTTGTCCGCTGGAAGCCGCTAGTATTGGACCCGTCCACAACTGTCTTCCGCATTGCCTGCAGATTTGGGATGGGTTTTGCGTCCATTAGTGCTGCCATGGTCAGAACTACGTCCACTGCTTCTGAATCGTGTTTTCTAGGAGGAGATTCGTCTAACTCAATTAGTCCAGCATTGGGGGGTTGGACATACTCGAAGGTTCGATTCCTCCTCTGCTCGAACCTAGCAGCTACATCGGTTGCTCCCCCCTCTCCCCGTGATGCTCGGAGCCTCCTAGTTGATCTGGGCCAGTCTGAAGGAATGTCCTCAGACTTGTACTCATACAGTTCGCTTGGCATTCTGGAGTGGAGCTTTGCAGTAGCCAGTTGTTGGTGAATCTCAAGACCGCACATGAATCCCAGGGAGACTGGATCAAGCGCTTCAGGGTTGGTGATGTCTCCGATTGGCTCCATTTGCATTACCTAGGAAGGGGGGCGGACTCATAGGGTCAACGGGTGAATCGGTATGCATCGGTCGATGCTTCGTACAACTCTCCGGTTTGGAGCATCTTGCTAACAACCCGGTCGACCTCGTTCTCAGAAATCTTCCTTGGAAGTGCGAGATTGTAAATCTCGGTTAATTCTGCTACTCCCTTTTCAGAACAAAGATCTCGTACCATATTCATAATCGCCGAGTTGTTTGAACGGGCCCTTACGGAAACCCCCGAGTGAAGCTCTGATTCGTCTTCGATTCCAGACTCCTCTCTCCAATGTCTGAAAACGGCTAATGCCACCTTGGCGTTTTCGACTGTGGCTACTTCCTGGAGATGCATCCGAGCATGCGCCTCCGTAATACGGATTAGTGCCTCCAGTGCTCTGGCAGTAATCGGGATGACTGTGTCCTTGTCCTTGTCTGACTCATATGGTGAAGGGCTTTGATCCTCCCTTCCGAATGATTGTCTCTCCTCGGTATAGTACTTGAGAATTGCATTCTTTGCCTCATCATTCAGTTGGGGGTGGATGGTTCTCTTTGCAAATGCAATGTACTTCCGTAGGAAATTCTGAGTGAGGTGTTCTTCACCGTCCCCTGAAGTAGTTAGGAACGACTGTTCTTCCAAATCTGATTGGCCCAACTCAATTGAGGATTCCAATAGAGTCTCGCTCTTTCCTGACGTTCGATTATTGAGGATGTGCCTAGCAATCCTCTCGTCATCATGAATCCTGACCTCGTCCCTAATCATCCAGATTATGTCGAACCTAGATGCCAGAGGAGGGGGGAGTCCTGTCTCCTGAAATGATCTCATGACGCTTTGGTTTGTTCCTCTCTTCCGGAACCTGCCATCTTTTGGGTTTGCGGCGGCTAGAATGGCACATCTAGAGTGGAGTGTAGCGGTTATTCCACCCTTGGCGACATATACCTGCTGTTGCTCCATCGCAGGGTGCATCATCCTCCTATCCTCCTCGGAAATCTTGTCAAACTCGTCTATTGCGGCTAGTCCTCGGTCTGACAAGGGAAGTACCCCTGCTTCCAGAGCAAATCTTCCATCACCAAAGGCATCTCTTACTGCTGCGGCAGTTAGTCCTGCACCTGAGACTCCACCTCCAGTGGCAAATCTTCCTCTGGGAGAAAGCTCGGAGATGAATGAGAGTAGGTGGGATTTGGCAACCCCCGGATCTCCCATTAAGAGGATGTGGATATCCCCTCTAGACCTAGTCTTGTCGTTCAGTCTTCGCGACACGCCCCCAAAGAGTTGCAATGCAAGGGATCTCTTCACGTGTCCTAGAATACCCGTAGCAAAAACTGAAGGTGCTATTGATCGTTGAATCAGGGGCATCAAGTCGTCTCTTTTTGATATCTGGAGAATCCTCTCAGCATCCTCCTCATCAATCGAAATCTCAGTGAAAGGGGTGCTCTCGTGCTCTGAACTAATCAAATGGAAGATTACATCGAACATTGGAGTCTTTTTTCGGTTCCTCACCTCGCTGCGCACTACGGGAATCACGTTCGCTGTAATCCTCTCACCGGGGAGATGTTTGTTGACTTGGTCACCCTCAATCAGCACCATTCCTCTCCTTGGCTGGGCTCCACTAGGGACGTACTCAGGCTGCTCCTGAATCTCAATCCACTGGTTGTTTACCATTCTGGAACTAAGAAGGACCAAATCGAACCTAGTTTGTGGTTTAGAACTACCACAGCCACCCAATGCCTGTGGACAACTTAGTGGCTCCTTTAACTCCCTCTCGTTTTCTTGGTCGATTTCTACGTCATGACCGCATGATTCGCACTTGAAAACAGCCCTGTGTATTCGAGGTTTAATCTCGGAGATCTTGGTTACTATTACGTCGACACTGCGCAGTTTATCGATGTCGGAACTGCCGATATTCCGCAAAGGCATGCGAGTGTCTCCTGGAAGTTCCCCTACCCTGAGCAATGCGTCAATTTCTTCCCCTCTTTCCCTGCAAATCTCCATCAGGGTCTTGGATCCTGCAGAGAGAATCTGCTTAGGATACTGTAGAATGTCCTCTGCAAAGTCTGGGTCGAAGGTCTGTAGTTCATGGAATGGAACCGAAAGGAATGGGAAATTGGACTGTCGGGAAAGCAGGGTCATTACCTCTGATTCCTTTGCCTCTTCGAGGAAGGTTCTCCATCTAGCGGAGGCATCGTGTGCTGCCATTGTCATTTGTTCGCCACCGGGCTTTGCAACTCTGAAGACACGGCCTATGAACAGTATGGTCGTAAAATCAAACCCCTGTGCTTCCAGTGGAGAACTGGTGAACTCTCAGGAAGCGTTTCAGTATTTTCTCAACTTCTACTGGACGGTATCTTCTATGCTCTCCGAGTGAAATTTCTCATGGTGAAATTGAAGTCTGGAACCCGAATCGACATGCATGGAGCACCGACGTGTTGGTCGTGACCTCTTCATCCGACTCGACAAGGGCGAGGAGTTGCATGACTCAATTAGGAGCCTAAGCAAGCATGGTATTACAGCCGCTGCTCTTACCAGCGGAATAGGCAGGATTAGGAACACATCAATCGGATATCTCGACACTGAAGGAGTCTACCGGAAGGTTATCGTGAAAGAACCCATGGAACTTCTCTCGATGCAAGGGAACCTAGCCCCGGGACCAGAAGGGCCTTTCTCTCATATTCACATTGTAGCCTCAGACGACGATCATGTGGTCAGGGGCGGGCATCTTTTCGAAGCCACCGTGGAGGTTACTGCAGAGATTCACATGAGAGTCCTAGGTGATGAGTCGGCTCCAATGGAGCGAGAAGAGACTGAAAGCGAATTCCTCAGAATCTCATTCTGTAACTTGGGGGAGTAAACTTGCGAGTGCTCTTTGCACATGGTTTTGAAGGAAGTCCGACGGGCTCCAAGCCCACATACATGAAGGAGGCCCTGGGTTGGGATGTCATTGCACCTAAGATGTCAGAATTAGGGTGGAGCATAGCAAGCCAGACAGAGGTTCTAATTCACCATCTGGACAAAGGAGGTTTTGACCTAGTCATAGGCTCCTCCATGGGAGGATTAGCAGCAGCAAATGCTTCCTCCATGAGGCCTCAGGCGGAAACAAGGTTGCTGCTTATTGCTCCTGCCTTTGGCCTATCAGAGAATTGGGAAGGAATGGAGGAAACTGGCAGGAGCGCATGGAAGACGACCGGAGAGAGGCGTTACACGGGCTTCGAGTTGGACATAGTCCTACCATGGGAATTCATGGAATCGGCAGAGAAGATGTCGTGGCCTATTCCAGCCCATCCAACAGCAATAATGCACGGGAAATTCGACGAAGTAGTTCCAATCAGCTTTTCTCGTAAGGTCGCGGAAAATTGTGAGAACGTTAGTCTTCATGAAATCGATGACGGCCACCGAATGAAGAAGTCCATGCGGTTCATTCCTGAAGTCGTTTCTAATCTAATACATGGAACTGAGATTTCTTCATTCGAGATTTCTGAAGTCGTTGATGGTGATTCTTCAAATGGTGATGAGAAACTTGAGGAACCCAAGGAACTATCGCCAGAAGTGAGTGAATCCGGAGATGATGGAGGGGGTATCGAGAATTCATCCAATATCGAACAGTTGGAGGCTGAGATGAAAAATCTCGAAGTCGAGATTGAAAGAAAAAAAGAAGCTCTCAAGACATCGAAGAGAGAGATTCTCTCACAGCAAAAGGCTCTGGAAAAGGATAATCTGGAGGAAGAGAAGGAAACATTGTCGATAGAGGCCAGCGATGCGATTATCAAGGCTGAAGAGGAAGTAGAGTTGGCCAAGGAAGAGGTTGAGAAGGCAATCAAGAGAGCAGACGAGGAAGAGGCAGAGGCCGAAGATGCTCGATTAATCGCCGAGATTGAAGAGGACGAGGCGAAGGAAGCCAAAGCCGATGCTGATCTAGCTAAGAGGAAACTCGACCAAGCCATCAAGAAAGCTGAGTTGGCTGGGAAGGACTCGGAGAAATTCACCGATGAAATTGAGAAAGAGAAGAGGGAAGATTTGATTCTGGAGAGAATTGGCCAGAGGAGAGGTGTCCTCGATTGGTCTAAGATTGGAGCAAATTTCCAAGGCAAGAACCCTGATGACCTCACCATGATAAACGGGATTGACGAATTCACACAGAAGAAATTGAACTCACTAGGGATATTCACCTACGAGCAAATCTCCCATTTTGACTCCGAGATTTCGAAGGAGATTAATGACTCTCTGGAGTTGCTACCTGGGAAGATTGGTGAGCTCGCTTGGGCTCAGCAGGCCACCACCATGCTGAAGTTGAAGGGAGTCGACAAGGCATCCAGTAAACCGGAAGAGGATAGTGGGGACGTCATAACAGACCTCAGCGCGGGCCAAATCAATTGGACACAAATAGGGAAAGCGGGAGACAAGAAATCCGATGACCTGACTCTGATTAAGGGAATCGACGCTGAGACTCAGAAGAAGATGAAAGTGCTAGGAATCAGGACGTTTAATCAGATATCGAGGATGGACAAGGAGACTGCCGAAGCAGTGAATGGCGCCCTTGGTCTGATGCCTGGCAGGGTTTCCAAGATGATGTGGGCGGAGCAGGCCAAGAAGTTGATGGAGAAGTAGGGAAACTTCTGTGACGTATCTTGAATCTCAATTCTCTGTAGATCCAAGGAAGTACTCACCAATCTCAGGGTCAGTCAGGATGTGCTGGGCATCCCCCGAGTGCACTATCTTGCCATTGGAGATAATGTAACCACGATCTGATCTTGCTAGGGATAGTCGAGCATTCTGCTCGACAATCAGAATTGTGATGCCCTCGTCTCGAAGGGAGTCAATGCTCTCGATTATCTGCTGCTGATACAGGGGAGATAGGGCGGCGGTCGGCTCGTCCAACAGTAGGAACTTCGGATCGGATATCAGTGCTCTGGATATTGCCAGCATCTGCCTCTCTCCACCGGAGAGAGATGCTGCGAGGTCATACTCCCTGTTCCTCAGGTCTGGGAACATCTCCAGGGACCTCTCGATTCTCTCGCCCAGAACTCTCTGTGAGAGGGAGTTTCCGCCCATCTGGAGGTTCTCCAATACGGATAGGGATGGGAACACGTTGTCCACCTGTGGGACATAGGCAATGCCATGGTTAACCAGTTGGTCGGTCCTCCAGCCAGATACTTCCTCACCTCTGTAGAGTATGCCTCCACGGTAGTATGTAGCGATACCAAAGATTGTCTTGATGAAGGTGGACTTCCCACATCCGTTCGGTCCGATAACAGTTACGAACTCGCCCTCGTCGACGTACATGTCTATTCCATAGAGGATCTGGACTGAGCCGTATCCTCCTTCTAGGCCGCTAACATCTAGAACCCGAGTCACTCTTCTCCACCCCCCGATTCCCCCGCAGCTCCAAGGTAAGCCTCTATGACGGCTCTATTGTTGCGAACCTCGTCTGGGGTTCCTTGCATCAGCACGCCCCCCTCGTTCATTACGATGATTCGATCCACTCCCTGTCTGAGAATGAAATCCATGTTGTGCTCGATTATCAAGACAGTGATGCCGGTCTCGTCGACTAGTTTCCTCAGGTTGTTGAAGATTTTCATCGCCAGCGGCCCGGCCACTCCGGCGACTGGTTCGTCTAGAAGCAGAAGTCTCGGATCGCCCATCATTGACCTGCCTATGTCCACCAGCTTGCTCTGCCCGCCCGATAGTTCGCTGGTCATGTTGTGGGCCATGTGAGGGACCTCGAGCTGATCGAGGACATCGTATGCCCTAGAGAGGCGCCCTGCTTCGGCTGGGTTGGCCGGGAACAGCAGCGATCTTGCCAATTCTCTGAACGATGAGCCGAACTGCCCCCTAGGTGGCACTAGCAGGTTCTCTATCACGGTCATCTCCCTCCAGAGATTGGTGTGCTGGAAGGTCCTCGTCATC
>Ga0208522_1001266_pt1 | contig 16479 bp, 44 predicted proteins | sample ETNtaG_25_FD_185763 | JGI IMG/M metagenome (GOLD analysis project Ga0208522, IMG submission 185763) | Marine microbial and viral communities from oxygen minimum zone, Eastern Pacific Ocean - ETNP201302SV86 (SPAdes) (version 2) | ecosystem: Environmental > Aquatic > Marine > Oceanic ... | reverse complement strand
CTTCATCAATGTTTTGTGGAGTACCACTATCTACTTCGTAACTTAACGCAAGAGATGCCATTACAGCACGAGCCGTCTGCATTACTGTTTCTAATGTGCCTGTTACCATTATCGTTTCCAGTTCCAAACGTCAAGTCTACCTTGATGCTTATCATCTCTATATTTTTCTCCATGATATTCAATCAATTGATTTATCATGTCAATAGCTGTATCTGTATTTCCATCTTGAATATTCTCTTTGATAGATGTCAATACATCTGTTTCATTAGTAAATCCATTTATATCTATCATTACTTACTAACCTCCTCTTCATCTTCTTCATTTAAAAAGAATTCATTACAATGTGCCATATCTGCCACATCATCTTCTGACATATATTTTAGGCAAGCCATTATAACCATATCTTTATCTAAGATACCATCATCAACCATCTCTAAAATCTTGTCCGTTGCTTGTCTTACTCCCATACCTGTCCTTCCATAAATTGTGATGTCAATTGTTCTCTTGGGGGTGCCTTGACATCTTTTAAATAATTTAAAGACGCCCTTGCTTCTTTTAATGCTTCGTGAACAATGCTTTGATGATCTTCTTCAAATATTTCTTTTTTAAGACCATCATAATCTTTATATAATAATCCACCTATTGATGCATCACCTAATTCAACTCCTTTACAAAAAACTCTTGCCGTGGCATATACCCAAATCTTCTTGCCATTAATAACATCTACTCTTATTTCATCTACATCAGGTGAATCAAAAGCATCTGCATCAAATATCTCTCTTACATCCATTTCTTCTGGAGCCACATAACCAAACACTCTAAAAGGTCCGTAATCTTTTTCCCAAATTCTTTCCATTTAGTAAGGCCTCCATCCACCCATTATCGCTATAGTGTCTGTCACCCATAGGCAGTACCATACGCAAACTATGACAATGGTAGCCTTTAACAAAAGTTCTATAACCTTTTTAGGATTTATCATATGGACTCCCCTTCATTGCATTTGATAAACATACCATTGTCTAGTTGTCTTAAACAGATATCGTGTCCGTCTTTTTCGTGTTCTTTTAAATTCTCTTTCAATTGTGCATCTATTAATGCCTTAAAGAAATTTAAGAAATATGTTTCTTGTTCTGATTGCGTCATTGCACATATCTCAGCCTTTAAAAACATTTGACACATCTCTTTGTCAGTGTTAGGAAGTTGAGGCTTAATATCGTCTGCCCTTGCATTCACGGCGTTGAAAATACAATAAGCCCAAATATAAATTATAAAAAACAAAACTATTGGTCCAGCTTTTATTTTCATTATTGATGTCTTACCTTTCTTAAGATTGTTTTTGTTTTAATAATCATTTCTTCTTTAACGCCTTCGTTGGTTAATAGCTTCGCATTCTTTACGGCATTCGCAACTTTAATCGCATCATTACCAGTAAAATTTGCTCCTGAAAGTCCTACATTAAAAGCAGAACAATTAGAAGTCATTACCAAAATTATTAAACCAAAAATTATCTTATTCATAGTATTATTATAAAGCCACAACATCTAGTAGTCAATACCAAAATAACCCGCATAAGTGCTGGCTAAAATGGTATGGAGTCCTTTGTTTTCTCCACTTTTGGACCATCTTCCTTCTCTTCTTCAGTCCATCTATATTCGTCGCTAGTCCATTCAGGATCTTCGTAATTGTCAATCCATTCATTAGTGTCAATGTCTTGTTCATCTGTTGGAACACATTCTTCAACTTTCTTAACGCAAGGTTCTCTATACTTTGCATAGTCGCTATCACCTTGCGAATCGTGTTGCCAATCTGATGCATATACTTCAACAGGATCGTCTTTGTAATATCCTTCAGTCCATTCAACTTTTTCAAGTCCGCCATGTTCACTAACTGCGTCTCTAGCCTCGTCTTTGCTGTTGGCTATGACATCGTATTCTACCCATGTTGTATAATGTTGTCGGACTCTATACTTGGATTTTCCTATGTCTCTGTGTTTTTTATCTAAATTTACTTTTTTATTCATTGTGCCCTTTCGTTTATAGTATTATAATAAAGCCTAGTACCAAAATAGTCAAGCCCCTAAGAAGTCACGTTCTATGCGGGTCATTTAAGGTCTATTAGTGCTGGAATGGATAAATACTCGTATAATGAACGCCAATCGCGGTACTAATCATGAATTATCCATTAAAAAAAAATTGGTTGAAACTACAAAAAAAGAAAAACAAAAAGAAAAACAAAAAGAAGAAGAAAAAGAAAAGAAAATAAAACTAACACCTTATTAGTCTAGTGGTAAAATAGTTTCCCTTGCATCTATAATATTCTCGCTTTCTAATGCTTTTAAAACATCAGCTTCACTTGAATTCGTGTAGATCTCGGCCATGCCTGCATTCCATTCACATACATCTACATCTGCTTTAATGTTGTGATCCTTTAATGCTGACTTGATTGATGGAGCAATACTTCTATCTTCATCTAAATCCCAGTCACCAATGTCGGCAACCGCTATCGTTATTTTATTAGTCTTCATATGGATGATTTATTAATTTAACATAATCGCTGAAATACTTTTCAAATACTTCACATAAATTCTTATAATCGCCTGACGTCATTTCAGCTATAATCTTTTTATCATCCAGCGATAATTTTTTAGCTAACTTGCTGGCTAGGGCCAAGAGTGCATAAGAATTGCCATCTGGCCCTAGTAAATCTATTATTCTAGATTGAGTCATACATTGCATATCTGTCTTCGTATCCAGTGCTTATAAGATAAGTCGCTCCTGTCCAAGCCACTGAATATTTTGAATCAAATATGTTTCCTCTTGGTTTGTTAAGTGCTGGAGCATTCCAAGACGCCGCTTTTAAGATGTCTCCTTTTTTCCAGCTTCTACCTTTTGCAGAACAATCATTCTTTACTATGAATGAATGAACTGATCTATTGATACCATTACGGTCAGTCACAATTCTTATCCATTTTCTTTTAGGACTGTCTTCAATTGTTAAACCGTCAGCAAACTCATGAAACATTTTATCTTTCACTTCATAATCTTTGCCTGGTACTTTACCTTTACCATAAGTCCATCTGCTGTAATCTTCAACAATGTTCTTAAGGTATTTGTCTAGTCTATTTTGCATTATTTTCCAACTCTACTTTCCGCTTCGAAATTCAAAGCAATATCTATATCTGATTCTGCTTTTTCTTTAACATAATCATTTATACATTTTCCATCATCGTGTGGGATTTCGTCTCCGCCACCTGATGCTGGGAGGTTGTATTCGACAATGTCGAATGCATAAACATCTTTCTTATTCGCTTTCCAAAGTTTGTAAATATTAACTCTAGTCGGCATATCGCTTTTATAAGCATCGTTCATGAAATACTCAAGTGCTGATCTATACCAAGCCGCGTCTTCTGATGTTTTAAATGAAGCATATACACTTCCATGGTCGATTTCAAAATCAAATCCATATCCAGTGCTGTTGCTAAAATTTAAAATGTCTTTTTTTATTCTATTTTGCATATGTGCCCCTTTTTCTTAATTGTTAATACTATAATAAGGCCTTACTGCCAAAATGTCAACTACCTAAATTGTCTTTTTTTCTTTTCTTTTTTTTTTAGATAGATAGATCTCTCCTTATTATATTAATAATAATGCCAAATACCAAAAAAGTCAATACCAAAAGAAAGAGTCAATAGTGCGGGTCATTTAACTTATACAACCCCTTCACTCCATGGTTTTGGTATAATTGGCGTGGACTTACAACTAATCAGCTTGGCGGTAACTGGCGTGAATCCTAATGCTTTACAATCCTTCGCCAGTTCCGCACGGGCACATTCCATTGCCAGGTCGTAATTAAACCCGACATAGAAATAGATATTGCGAAAGTTTCCACTTTGCAAACAAATTTCAAATTGGCTTTTAATCATTCTTTGCTATCTCGTCAGCCGTTTGTTCAATAACTTCTCCGAACTCTGGGGTGCCCCAATCGCCTATCTCGCCTGCTTTGTCTACAGCTAAACCTCTTGTCTCTGATTCGTCATATTGACCATCAACATAAACTTCAGGCACATCTACTATCTGTTCATAGGTACAATGTTCGAAGCTTATTACATTGAATCTTCTAGTCTTGAATTTATGATTCTTAACTCCTCCCGCATACTTCATACCAAGGAACTCCTTACTCTGTGCTTCGTTTAGTCTCGGTCCGTCATTCTTTTTTACCATAGGTTTGCCGTTAAGATTAAGATTAACATTGTTGGCACAACTATTGTCAGTGGCCAAAAGTCTAATATTTCTAATATCAATTTTTTAGTTTTCTTCATGATTGCGGTTTTATTAAACACTCTTCCCAGTCCTCTTCTTTCTCCATTACATTGTAATATGGTCCACCATACATTTGTTTCTTAACTATTGCGTCAGCTTTGTCTTGTGCTTCATCTTCATCCCCAGCTTCAATAATAAACGACTCTAAATGTTCTGCTTCTTCTTTTGCAGAATCTAAATCAACACATATTCTCCACAACTTCTTATCTGACATTATACATCCTCCCCTAGTTGTCGAACTCTTGTTGTTTCATATTTGTATATCCATGAATCTCTAGATACCTTTTCATATTCTCCACAGCATCTAGTCTATCTGTTCTGCAAGGTAATCCTGTACCATTTGCATCGCAAGACAATCCTGCTTTAATATCTTCTCCCAACCTATGCAACTCAGAACACTCATCTTCTGATAAAAAATTAAAAGCCTTCTTTCTAAATGCTTTGTCCTTGTTCTTTGATTGCAAAAAGTCTATCTCGGGTCTAGTTTGATCAGTCATAACACTTATCCTCCAATTCTTTTATTCTGTCTATAAACTTTGCTTTCACTTCAGGCGTTGCAACAGCCATCAACTCTAAAAACAAATCCCAAGGTTGGATACGGTCAGTCTTATCAACATTCCATACACCTCGTTGAATTATATCAAAAGCAATATCCAACGCATCATCGTCCCCGTCGGCAAAACCTTTGATATATCTTTCTTCGTCTTGTTGATTCCAGGCCATTATATGATTGTCACCAATGCCGCGAATACAAACAAACCTACCATCGCATATATTGTCAGCTTCGTTAGGTATCTATAAACTTCGTTCATTATGCTCCTTCCATGTTCTGTGCTTTTTTATCTACTACTAATTCCTTAACCTTAATAGCATCTTCATTTCTTTGTGACTCTTCATACTCTGCTTGGTACTCTGTAATACCATATAGGTCATCAAGTATCTTACCATCACCTTTGTCCCAAAACTTATCTTTAGAACCCTTAGGAGCAATACTTGATATCTCATAACATACATCATCACCATTGTCCCATATACCCATAAAGTCACATCCAGGTTCATGGTAAGTCGCCTTTATAGTGATATTAGAATTGTTATCTATAAAATGTTCATAAGCATTAATGGGAGGTGCCCATGCTGAATCAAATCCAAATGATATTTGAGATTCGTCTTCACCTATCTCTTTTCTTTCAACACCATAGAATTCATTAATGTCCCACTTCGTACTCCAGTTCTCCACAGCCCAACCATACCAGTCTGAATGTCCAAACTTCTTATCCAGTCTATCTCTTTTAGTACCATCTGCCTGTGTACCTTTTAACTCATAAGGCATTGGTCTAAAGAATTCCAACAAACCTGCTTCACCTTTATAATCGTCTTTAGTGATTTGTTCAATCCTGTTGATTGTCTGATTGTTTCCTGTGATTGTGATATTGTTATTACACCAATTTGGCATTTATACCTCCGTCGCTTTCTTTTTTAAAAAACTTGGATGCACATTCCACTTCATACCTGTGCTTGGAATAGTGACCAAGATATATTTTTGTTTGATTCTTTCAATCTTGCCTTCCATTAGCATTCCTCTTCTGCCTGTGAAAAAACAAGTTTCACCAGGCTTAAAACTCATCTTCGTTTGTTGAGCCAAGCTGTCTTGTCTGCATCTAATATGAGCCTTAAGGTTTTTCAAATCCTTTTCACTCATTTTGTATATTGCGTCTATTACTTTGTCGTTCATCTATTCTCCTATGTAATATGAGCCCGTGCATAAAGCAACAAATCTGTCGCCCCAATTTCTAACTCGTTTAACATTGTAAGACACTGAACCAGCACCACTACCGTAATTCGATACTTTTATGTCGTGATTTTTATAAATGATATTTCTTAAGTCACTAACACCTTTGTCGTCAAGATTGCCATTTCCTCTAACAAAGAATTTCCAATCATTAGTGTAAGAATTCAATGAAGTGTCTCCTAACTTCTTTTGCATTTTCCAATTATATGTTCTTTTTTTCATCGTGCCCTTTCTATAATCTATAATGGCATTGGGTAGCCGTCTGAACCATATAGTGGTTCAAGTGTTTTCGCGTCTACCCGGATTATTGTAGCATAGACTCCAAAATTTTCTTGAGCCTTTAAAGCTTCTTTCAATGTAGGAAAATATCCGCCGTTCTTATTTGTTCTAAGAAGTCGAACTTCGTACATTCTTTTGGAATTATATTTTTTTATATCTGTCTTTGTGCCCATTGTTCTTATATATTAATGCCTCGTACCAAAATAGTCAACCGCTTGCTTTGAGTCAACTACGCGGGTCATTTAGCCTGATTGCTCCATACATCGCTTAAGAATGTTGATATGGTCATTAATTGCATCCTTCTCAAGCAATTTCCAGTCCCCAAATACTTCCTTGCCTTTGTCAGTATAAGTTGACTCAACATAATACCAAGTGACTTTAGGTTTTCCCAAATAGTCTTTCTTGCCTTCTAACTTCGCTAGGTATATAAATTGTTCCCCAGAGTGAAATCCGTTAGCCTTAAAGTCTTCAGCGTCTTTGTATATTTTATATCCACAATTCTTTTCGCCTCTGTCTCTACCGTAATATACATTTTGAACATCATATAAAGGATTTGTTCTATCTTCAAAGTCGATCTCATCTCCTACTATGTAATGCCACTTAGAACTATCACCAAGCATTATGCCTCTAGTGACTTTTTCAGGGTCTTCCCAATTCTCAATTAAGTTATAACCCAAGCCTCCTGTGTAGCCATCCCAATGTTGATATGACGCTATTATTCTCTTCCCTTGTTGTATTCCTATTCTTGCTCTTGTACTCATATGCCCTCCCTAGTATAAATTATCCGACGGTTGATCTTCAAGTTTCTCTCCAGAGTAGTCGTCGGTTGAACTACTCAGATTGTCTTCGTTCCATTTAGTATTACATCTAGGACACTTGTTGTCGCTTTCGTTTAATGGCCCATACTCACAATTTCTGCAATACCAATCGTCAGCATATTCCATCAGGTCGTCCTGTTCTGCTTTTTCTAAATACATTATATCTCTGTCTATCATTATAACCATTGCTCTTCTAAACTATGTATAGGGTCTTCTTCATATACGGTATGGTAATGTTCGTTGTCTTCATACAACTGATACCATTGATCTTCATAGTCCTCATATTCTTTAATCAGTTCGCTTGGCTCCATGTTATGAAATCCCTTAAAGCCACCTTCTAAAATATATGTTAGGGTTTCGTAGTCCTCTTGCTTGTATTCATTAAAAATTTGTGCCATCTGTACTTGTAGGCATCTCTCAGCCATTACATAATGCGTCAGTTTCATTTCTCTCTTATCTTCATACATGATGTCTTTATGCTTATCAAATACAATGTCTAATAATCTTTTTCCCATTATACCTTTTTTCTTTTAATGCCTTCCGCTTCTTGTGACTTGCTTGGTTCTTCCCAAACTGCTTGGTCATCTAATTCAGACATTCCTCTATCACATTCAAAAGGATCCACTTCAGCTTGTAGGTCTTTTAATATGCTTTCAACTTCAGCTTTAAACATTAACGGCTCCTCTATCTTGACCGCGTGTTCAAGTCTTGCTTTCATTTCGTATAAAAAATGACTAGACATATTAACTATAAGGTTTGGCCAACCATTTCCCAAAGTGATCATCTACTCTGTCACCCCGTTTGTCTTTAGTGTGTCCCATATAATTGTATCCTTCTCCTACCACTTGGGCTCCATGGTCGCAATCCAAAACCCAACCTGCAGGTCCGTATAGTGTAGCAACACCTCTATGGATTTGGCCTTGCTTGTTTTTGTAATACACTTTATCACCCTTACGGATTTCAGCATAACACTCGTCTTCCCAATTTACCATATCACTAAATTCAGCCATTGAATTCCACTGCCTTTCTATCCAAATGTTCTGCCCAGCTATGGTTTATACCGTAGCCCTTAACTTCATGACAGCCATTTACAGGATAATACTTGTAGAATAAATCGGAAGTCTTTTTAGACATTCCTGCTTCTTGTAGTCTGATTATTAAAGCTCGAATCAAGCTTCTTTGGTTTGTACCGCTAGTCCAATATGAATGATCATCACTCATTTCATATGTCCAGTCGTGTTCTTTTAATAACTTTTCTAACTCTATTAATGTGCCTTTTACTTTCATATCTTTTTGCCTTTATGCCTTTCTACTATTATATTAAGGCCTTGGTACCAAAATGTCAAGGCCTTAATTTCATTCTTTTTAGTCAAGCAATACCATGTATTCTTTAGCATAGTATTTCCTAAACCATTCCAATCCATCTCTTACTAACTGCCAAGTCGGGTCATCCCCATTATTTGGATCAGCTGTAACTTCAGCGCCTTTGATCAAATCATACACGGCTACAGCATTAGGCTGTAACCATGTCTTCTCACCGCTGTATGGATTCTTAATCAATTCAGGTTCTGTACCAATCATCAAATCCATTCCCTTAGGGATAGCTGGTTGGTTTTCCTGTACTATTGGTTTTTCCATATTAGTCTGCCCTCGATTGCATATAAGCCTTCAACCCGTACTTTTCAAGAACGTCTGCGAAAGCATCGCAACCCGTTTCTTTAATGTCCATTGATTGAGTGTAGCTGTTAGGATGGCCCTCGCTTATTTTATGCCAAGGTATTCTATAACCACCGCCGTAGCCATTATCGCCTATATCGTTTGATTTCAGCCATTTAACAAATTCGCCTCTGGCTGGTCGGATTAAAACATTAGCGAAACCACAATACATAGGCTCGCCATGCTTTTCTACAAATTCATCAACTGCCGATTCAGCCGACGCCTTTGCTTCTGCAAAGATCTCTTTTGGTGTTTTCATATATTATTATGCCCTTCCATATATAGTACTATAATAAATTCTGGCACCAAAATAGTCAACCAAAGAGAATGAGTCAATAGTGCGGGTCATTCGTCGAGTGTGTATATTGTGCTGGGTGGATTTGGGTTTGAGTAGGGGTCGGACTAACATATTATACCGAACACCCCCGCCTGGCTGTCACAGCCTTTTTAAATATACGGGCTAGGCCCTAAATGCTATAACCCTAACGACTACCACGATAATCGATAGGGTTATGCCTAATCATTCTTACACTTGGGCCAATTGGTCTTATTGGTTCTTCACAAATAATAATTTCAATTTATTAAATGTATTGGCAATCTGTGCTTTACCATCAGCCCAACTTTCTTGTTGGAACTTGATTGTCTTAGCCTTTTCATTCTCTATAAACAATTCCACATTTTCCGGAATTGCTTTAAGTGTATAACCTACTTCTTGTAATGGTAATGGTAATGTATAAGTCTTCTCCTCAGCCATTACTTGAGTAAATGAAAAACAGATTACGATGCCTAATATTATGCCTATTATAACTTTCTTCATTATGCCTTCACTTCTGATGTAGTCGTCTGAATTGGAGCCAGCGTTGGTTCAATTTCCAACTTAGGTTTTCCAACATTTCTTTTCACATATTGAGTAATCGCCGATTGGGCAACCTCGTCTGTGAAATCAGAATGTGACATTAAAAAAGAACATATATCAGCTTTCGATAAAGGCTTCTCTAACTCCACTAATCTGACATCAGTGTGTTTTCTCATATTCAGCGTCTTAATTCTGCCAACATAGTCATTCGCGAATCTTACTTTCGTTTGACCATTTGGTGCTGTAGATATGCCTGCTACTTTAAATGTTCTAGAGTCCATAACTCTTCTCCTTTTTAGTGTTAAAGGAATTGATTAAAATTATTTTCGATGATATAAACCACGAAAGATATAAATTAAAAAACTCCATATATACTACCATTATAATGCCAAACACCAAAAAAGTCAAGAAAATTGGGCCTGAAATGACCCGCCATTTTACTGGCTTTTCTGCCAAAAATCCAAAAATTTTTCCAAAAACGCCCCATTTTTCGCAATCTCAGAGCCTTCTGACAGAGCCGAACAGAGCCTCGACAGAGCCTGACAGAGCCGAACAGAGCCAATTCCCGACAGAGCCGACAGAGCCAGGAAGCAGAGCCGACATAGGGTCAGACAACAAGTGGAGTATCATAGCATATAAGAAGCTCGAAGTCAACCCCAACAGCTACACTGTAGTACATAGTGTACACAACCACTAGGGCACCGTAGGGGCACGGTCAAGAACGGTGAGAAACGGTCCTTTAGGGGCTAGTTTTCGAAAAAAGATGTTAAAAATTATTTCGGTTGGGGATGGTGACGATAGGCATAGTTAAAATACTCTTACCCATACAGCTACCTTAAAGCCCATACTCAATACCATTTCGTTCTAGCGTCCATTCCCGGATCACTTCTACCATGTAACCACTTCTGATCCACTTAACCATTCCTCTACCCTGTTCTAACCATAAGCACGGTCCAGAACCGTTCAACCATGGTGCCCACAGCGAGCTCTTTGCTATATTCACAGCGAGGCCTATGTCCCCACAGCGAGACCTTTATGTTCACAGCGAGCTCTTTAGCATATAGCATATTAAACATAATCCAATTGTTATATTAAATCCGTCTAGGGATCAAACTCCTAGAGTAGATAGAGTTAACAGAGATGTAGCCAAAGAGTTAAGAACGAAGTGAAGTCAAGTCTAACATATCGCGACCGCGTGTGCTTCGCACACAAGTGAATTACGCATCAATGCGATTTCTGGCGCCGCCGCCCTTCGGGCTCTAATTGACTTTGCTTGGTGTTCCAGAAAAGTTAAGTAAAAGCAATGATACTAATACAACGTGATAGATGGTTACCCCCAGAAGCTTTGGAGTATGTGCGAACTGAAGCATTAAAACTTCCATATTATGATAAGCACGAGTACAATAAGAAGTTCAAAAGGAATGAGAATTGGCCTGGGAAACGTTCTGACTTATTGCAAACAGTCAATAAAGAACTTAATGATGTTCTCCATAATAACTTAGAAGTCCTACCCTGGTATAAAGGATTAAAGTTTAATACGTTTGTTCATTATAGACCAAAGGATTCTGATGAGAGTGTTATCCATTGCGACAACGAATCATTAGCTGGGGTATTATATCTTAACCCAACCAATACTGATAGTGGGACATACATCTATAATGAAGACAGAATCATTAACGATATAAAGTACGTACAAAATAGACTTATAGTTTACTCAGGGGCTCAACCTCATAACAGCTATGGACACTTTGGAGACAGTCCAGAAAATAGTCGTCTAACTATTAATTTCTTTCTTGGTTCTGTTGAGGGTGAAACTTCCGATTACAGTAAATAGTAGTATGGAAATTGCAGATGGTATTGTGAATACCTACGCCTTTGTTGTAAGTTGGATTGAAGTATCAAGAGGGGTATTCTTTTCTGAAGGGATGCCAAATTTACAAGAGTGTATGGCGTATCTCAATACTTTTAGCTATGATGCTATGCAAGTTAAATTGGAGTGCATTCAGGTTTACCCTGAACAATAAAGAGTATGGAAGTAGAAGGATGGAGAAGTGTCCGGAAGGACATTAGTTTAAGAAGTGCGAAGAAGCAGGGCGGCAAAATCGCTAACTATTCACTTGACATAATCAATAGGGCTGTCAACCAATGTGTTATGAAAAGAACGGCCCTAGATGTAGGTGCCCACATAGGAATAGTATCCAATCAATTAAGCAAGGTATTCAAGTACGTCCACGCCTTTGAAATCGATAATGACATTAGACCTCATTTAATATACAACCTACAAAGTAAAGGGGTCACAAATATAACAGTACATAACTTTGGGTTGGGTGATAGAACTGCTGGGGTCAACATACACAAAAGCAATAAGTCTTTTTCAACTCATATAATTCCAGAGTCAACAGGTATCTATAAAATACAACCTCTGGACGACATAGGGTTAGATGATGTAGACTTCATCAAGATGGACGCCGAGGGGTATGAACCTTTAATCATTAAGGGTGCTATGCAAACCATTCTTCGTAATAGACCTGTTATATTATATGAGTGTAAGGACCACCCTACAAGATACGGTGACTATCATAAAGACAGCGTCTTGGAGATGCTTGAACCTCATGGCTACAAATTAGTTAAGAAAGTAGGCAAGGGTCTTAAGAATGCAGTCATAGAGTTTAAAGGGTAGTTTATGGATCTCATAAGTTGTATGGAAATAATCTACTGGTGTAACAAAGTAGCCGAAGTAACAGTCGTCCCTTTCAATGTAGCTGAACAATGTTCGGCTTATTACGAATACACTCTCACAACATATTTTGCTGGAGACTACGATGCGTTCCGTTTGTCGTATGAGAATTTCCATAATATGTTTTCTCAAAAACAATAAAACACACTATAAGTTCTAGTAATGTTTTTCTTTTTTAAAAGGAGCTCTAAATAAAAGTACGGTTTATGAAATGGATTTTGTTAGTATATTTTTTTGTAATTGGACCTTCCGGAGGATGGATTGAGATCCAAAGGGTTCCTTACGAAAGTAAATTCGATTGTATACAAGCAGAAGAGCATTTTAATTTAAATCCAGACAAATCTGATACACTCTTGGCAAAATGCGAGGAGTTTGCATATAAAGGATAGTATATGAAGTGGGCACTAGTAGTATATTTTTTAGTTGGTGGAACATGGCAATCTGCAGAATCATTAAAGTATGACGGATGGTATCGTATGCATTTTGAAACACAAGAAATATGTAAACAGTATGCCCAAAGATTTAATTCAACCCCTGGTGAAAAGATAAAAGGCGTTTGCGAACTATCGTTTGTAGACGAATTAAAATAATGTGGCAAGTACTTGTAATAGTTTGTTTTCTAACGGCTCCATGCCAATACTTTGTCCAATCCCCTCCTGAATTCTACAAATCATATGACGATTGTATAGAAATAGCTAATTTTAAAATGGTAGAGCTTACCCAAAAGTTTAAAGAGGGTGGCTATACTGTTGTTACTGCAGACTTTACCTGCATAGAAGATTCTATCTAGTTATAATCCCACATAAGTACTATTATAATGGCATTTAGAAGAGCTAAGAAGCCTCGACCTTATAATGTTGTAGGTAAGAAACCAAAACAGTATAAAGGCTTTAGGATATTAAAAGACGGGGCTATGCAACATTGGGATAAACACGCCAATGGACACAATAAAGGTGGATGGAGACCCAAACGAAGTCAGATGAGTAGTACATACAATAAGATTTCGCACTAATGGGAAACTTTATAATTAACATCATATTAATTCTCCTAATCATAATAGCTATATTTGTTGCAGGTCAACTGACGTGGAATATATTTACAGGTGTATACCTATGAAACAAAACAAAAACTACTTTTCAAACGGCAATAAGCAACTTGTCAAAGAAGCATTAGCAGTATTAGGTTTTATGCTTTTCTTAAGTGCTGTGGGTTTTGGGTTAGCTTGGTATAAAGGACATACTGTATGGCAACCATACATAGAGGAAAGCAGGCTAATCAAGACTTGGCCTTGGGAATGAAATTTTACATTTACACAACAATATTCTTAATTTGTTTTACACTATTTCTATATTCGTTATGGATAAAAGGTACTCCTCTTCCTGGAATTTAAATGATTCATGACCTTACCCTGTTTACTGAATCCCTAACACTTGGCCCTTGGACATTCTTGCTAGGGGTAGCAATTATAATAATAACTGTAATGTTAATCTTCAAGTGGATACCCAAATGGAAAAAACAAATAGACGATAAGCTAGATGATCTCTGGAAATAATACCACTTGTATCAGCAGGTTAATGGGCGAAAAAATATCCGCCCACTAATAAAAGTTAAACTACTTCTTTACTACGTCTCTTCCAGCATCTTTAAATGCTTTCTGTACACCAGTACTAATTTTAACTCTCTTAGACAAATATCTAAGTAGTAATCCATAAGCTGGTAAGAATACTATCAAACCAACAAAGATTTTTAATACTGTTTGAGAACCAGCAATTTCCATCCAGTTAGCCGCCATATATTCATTTGCGGAACCAGAGAATGCTGTGAAGAAGAATGTATATGTATCAATTATGTTTGCAAATACAGTTGAAACTGCAGGTGCCAACCACCAATAAGAGTATTTCTCTCTTAAGTATTGGAACACATAGACATCTAGCAACGTACCAATTGCATACGCAGTCGCACTAGCAAAACCTATTCGTAAAGCTACCGACTGTGGAGCACCTTCAGCCAATACAACCAAAATGGATGCAATAATGGCTAATGGATACGCCGCTGTAATTGTTGAACGTGCGATATGCTTTCCTAAAATACGTACTGTCAAGTCTGTTGCCAATACTACTAATGGGAAAGTAAATGCCGCCCACGTTAATTTCACTCCAAATATCTCTACTGGAATTCCAACCAACGCATTTGAAACTGTAATAACTGCAACGTGCAGTAATACTAATTTCATCAGCATTTTTTTATCTATATTTTTAAAATTAAACATTAATCCTCCTCTATAGATTGTGATTAATCTTTGCCATTATAACATATATTTTGGCATACGTCTATACAAGAGTAAGTTGTATATACATATTTGCATAACAGAGTTGTGCCAAACGCATAAGTACTTTTATGAGAGACAAAATACATTTAATGAAACATTCAGATGATTTGGCAAAGAAAACCAAAGAGAAAATCTTATTCAGAACACAACGTCAACCCGTTGAAGCAGGTGCTCACGGTACTCTTCATTACACTATTAAAAAAGGTGAAAATGAAGGCAAAGTAGCTACACTCAAAAAATTAAAGAAACTTTCCGACTAATTTAGCAATTAGATTAATATGTGATGTGCTGGTGTTCAAACAATGAACAAGTTTGAATTCGAGTCCGCCTTTACTTCTAAAACTTTCTCGTCCTTCGTTACCAATTTCATTAAGAGTTTCTAAACAGTCTGCAGAAAAACCCGGACAAGCAATCATTAATTCATGTACATCATTGTTAGGTAAACTTAATAAAGTATCATCTAAAGCAGGATCAAACCAATCTTTCTTTCTACCAAGTCTACTTTGGAATACAGTTTCAACTGGAATGTTATAAGATTTTAATTGTTCTCTAATAAGTCTAGTAGTCTTAAGACATTGGTCATAATATGGATCGCCTTTATCCAATGTTACCTTTGGTACATTATGATAACTTAAAAGAATCTGTTCAGGTTTCCACTTTAACCTCTCTAGTTCACGTTCTATCGAACCAGATATTGCTTTTATGTAATCATCATCGTCAAAGTATCTTGGAACAATTTGTATTGCTGGTTGCCATCTCATATTTTTTAAAACTCTAAACACTTCATCACTTACACTTCCGGTACAAGATGAACTATACTGTGGGAACAAAGGTAGTACGACTATTGTTTCACAACCTTTATCTTTTAAACTTTTTATTCCTTGTTCTATGCTAGGACCTCCATGACGTAATGCCCATTCAACATCAACACCAACCATATCTAATTTTTTAGCTAATAGTTCTGCTTGTTTTTTAGTTGTTATTCTTAATGGCGAACCTTCATCAGTCCAAATCTTTTTATATTCTTTTTTAATTTTGTGTGGTCTAAAATTTAAAATAAAAACATTTAATATAAACCACCACAATACTTTATTGAGATCAACAACTCTTGGATCACTTAGAAAGTCTTTAAGGAACTTCCTCATATCTCTCCATCGTGGTCCGCTTGGCGTTCCTAAATTAACTAATAGAACTCCTTTTCGTCCGTGAGGTATTTTTGGATGGTCTGGTTTAATCATCTACTCCATGTAAGGCCCCTGAAGGTTCATATCTGTGAACTTTGATTTTTTAACTAATATTTCAAAATGTCCTACTAAATGACTTACTAACTCTTCAGTTTTCCAATTATTATGCTCCCATAAATGGGTTGCTAAATTATGGAACTGATTAAACACTAACAATCCAATATCAATATTTGGATATTTTTTATTCAAGTGTTGTAAAAAATCATCGTATATTTCATCCTGGACTTTTTGTGCTTCTTTAATTTCTTTATCTTCTTTATTTTTCATAATTTACCTCATTTTTGCCTTTTGGCATTTTTAGATTCTCTATATTCGTCTCTTATAGATTCCCATTCCACCGCATATTTTTCTGATTGTTCATCAAGCGGTTCCCATATTTGTCCTCTGAACCA
>Ga0208522_1001262_pt1 | contig 16539 bp, 15 predicted proteins | sample ETNtaG_25_FD_185763 | JGI IMG/M metagenome (GOLD analysis project Ga0208522, IMG submission 185763) | Marine microbial and viral communities from oxygen minimum zone, Eastern Pacific Ocean - ETNP201302SV86 (SPAdes) (version 2) | ecosystem: Environmental > Aquatic > Marine > Oceanic ... | reverse complement strand
CGCAGCGACCAGGTGGAGACCGGGTCGGCGCCCCAGCCCTGCCGGGGCACGGCGGCGATCTGCCAGGAGCCAGAAGGCAGGACGACTTCGGCAGTGACCGGCTTTGCATCGCTGAGATCGGGCCCGAAAAAGCGCTTGCCGGTGCCCCCCGTGCCGTCATGACCGGTGATGGAAATGTCGAGGTCGAGGTGAGGATCGAGCAGGCCGCTATCGGCATAGAGCTTTTGGACGTCGACCACGGCGGAAACCAGGCCCCAGAATTGGCGGTTCTCGCCCGAGCCGGTGAAAACCGGGAAACGTCCAATAAAGCCCTGGCCGCCCTGTACCAGATCGACCGGGCCGGCAATGCTGAGCTGGGCCGTTTCGAGCATGGTGCGTACGGCTGGCCACTGTGCCCGATTGTGCCGGTAATTCAGGCCGATGGCGGCCTCGTTGCCGGCCAGCGGATAGGTCATGGTAATGACCAGATCCGGCGCGGCAGCGACGGAGCGAAGCTGGCTGCCTTCCTCGAATATGTGGCTGACCAGGGCGTCATAGCGGGCCTGGTCCATGTCCGGCTCGGTCGAGATGACTGCCACCAGGCCCTTGATGAGCTGTATATTGCCCGCGACATAGCCTTCGAGCTTGGCCCGGATCACGGAAATCTGGTTGAGCGTGGTGCTGCGCAGATGGCTTTCGGCTATCTCCTGGTTCTGGCGATCAACGATGACAGCCGCCACCATCATGGCCAGCAGCGCGAGCAGCACCGGAATGGCCATGGTGCGGCGCCAGTCGCCACGATGCTTCGCTTGCCGTTCCTCGCTCATACCCGCCTGAATCCCTGCGACACCTTCTGTGTCAGGAGCAGACCTTAGACGGGGGATGCTTGACGAGGTGCTTACCGCGCCGCCGAGTTTCCGGAGTGGTAAATCAAGTGCTAACGCCTCTGGCTCAGGGCACGACGGTCTTGATGATTGAGGCGTCCAGGGCCTCGTAATCATGCAGGCCGATCACGTCGTAGAGCTCCTGGCGAGTCTGCATTTCGTCCAGCATCGCCTTGGTGCCGCCATCACGCTTGATGGTTGCATAGAGCTTTTCCTGCGCCTTGTTGGCGACACGCAGCGAGGAGACCGGCCAGATGACCATGGAATAGCCCAGCGCTTCGAATTCAGACGCGGTTTGGTAGGGCGTGCGGCCGAACTCGGTCATATTGGCGAGGAGCTTGACCCCCGGCATCGCCTTGGCGAAATCGCGGAACATGTCGATGCTGGTGAGGGCTTCGGGGAAGATGGCGTCGGCCCCGGCCTCGATATAGAGCTTGGCGCGGGCGACGGCGCCGTCCAGACCTTCGCTGGCAGCCGCATCGGTGCGGGCAATGATCACCATGTCGCGGCGGGCCCTGGCGGCGGCAGCGACCTTGGCGGCCATGTCATGCGCATCGGCCAGCTTCTTGTCGTTGAGATGCCCGCATTTCTTGGGCAGCAGCTGGTCTTCCAGGTGCACCGCACCGGCGCCGGCTTCCTCGAATGTGCGTACCATGTGCATCACATTGAGCGCTTCGCCATAGCCGGTGTCGCCGTCGACCAGCAGTGGGAGCCCGGAGGCGCGGGCGATCTGGCGGATGAAGAACGCCACCTCGTCCACGGTGATGACGCCCAGATCGGGCAGGCCCATCGAGGCGGTCATGGCCGCGCCCGAAAGGTAGAGCGCGTCGAAGCCGGCATTCTTCGCCTGAATGGCGGCATGGCCATTATGGGCGCCGGGGAGCTGCAAAATCTGCTGGCGGTCGAGCAGGGCGCGGAAACGGCCGCCGGCGCTTTCACGGGGCAGATCGGTGGAAACCAGATAGGGCATGGGCCTTAAGCCTCCTTGCGATCCTTCAATGGCACGAAGGCGAGGTCTTCGGGCCCGGTATAATTGGCGGATGGGCGGATGATCTTGCCATCCTGGCGCTGCTCGATCACATGCGCCGACCAGCCCGAGGTGCGGGCTATGACGAAGAGCGGCGTGAACATGGCGGTGGGCACGCCCATCAGATTGTAGGAGACGGCGCTGAACCAATCCAGGTTCGGGAACATCTTCTTGGCGTCCATCATGACGCTTTCAATGCGCTCGGCAATTGCATATTGGCGGCCGGCCCCTGCCTTGTCGGCAAGGCTCTTGGCGACGCGCTTGATGACCACATTGCGCGGATCGGATACGGTATAGACCGGGTGACCGAAGCCGATGATGACTTCCTTATTGGCCACGCGTTCACGGATATCGGCCTCCGCCTCATCGGGCGAGGCGTAGCGCTCCTGAATCTGGAACGCGACTTCATTGGCCCCGCCATGCTTGGGACCGCGCAGGGCGCCGATGGCCCCGGCAATGGCCGAATACATGTCCGACCCGGTGCCGGCGATGACACGGGCGGCAAAGGTCGAGGCGTTGAATTCGTGCTCGGCATAGAGGATGAGCGATGTGTGCATGGCCCGCACCCAGTCCGCATCGGGCGTCCGGCCATGCAGCAGGGTGAGGAAGTGACCGCCAATGCTCTCGTCGTCGGTTTCGACCTCAATGCGACGGCCATTATGCGCGAAATGAGACCAATAGAGCAGCATCGAGCCCATCGACGCTAACAGTCTGTCAGCAATAGCACGCGCATCGGCAGCATTGTGATCGTGGCTCTCGGGCAGGGTGCAACCCAGCACCGAAACGCCGGTGCGCATCACATCCATGGGATGGGCCGCGGCGGGCAGCGCCTCGAGCGCGGCGCGGACCGCCTGGGGCAGACCGCGCATGGCTTTCAGCCGCGCCTTATAGGCGGTCAGTTGCGCCTGCGTCGGCAGGGTGCCATGCACCAGCAGATGGGCCACCTCCTCGAACTCGCTGGTTTCGGCCAGGTCGAGAATGTCATAGCCGCGATAATGCAGGTCATTGCCGGTGCGCCCCACGGTGCACAGCGCCGTATTGCCGGCCGTGACGCCCGAGAGGGCAACGGATTTCTTGGGTTTGAAGCCTGGTGCTTCGGTCATTTCCGCCTCCTTTAGAAAATCCCCGCGGGGGCTTCCGGTCCAAGCTGGTCCGGGGAAACCACGAAATTGAGGGCCTTGACCTCGGCGGCACTGAGGGTGGGCAGGCGTTCGACCAGATCAAGGAACCGGTCCTGCTCTTCCCTTGAGACAATGCCTTCGCACAGGGTGCGGAACTTCTCGATGTAATTGGCACGCCTGAAGGGGCGGGCGCCATTGGGGTGCGCATCGGCGACGCCCAGTTCGTCGGTGATGACCGAGCCGTCTTCCATGGTGACGATCACCTGCCCGCCATAGGCCATGTCCTCGCCCTTGGCGTGGTAGCGCTGGGTCCAGATTGGGTCTTCTTCGGTGGTGATCTTGTGCCAGAGCGCCACGGTTTCGGGCCGCTGGGCGCGCTCGGGAGCATAGCTCTTTTCATGGTGCCAGCCGCCATCTTCGAGCGCCACGGCAAAGATATACATGATGGAGTGATCGAGCGTTTCGCGGCTCGCCTTGGGGTCCATCTTCTGCGGATCATTGGCGCCGGTGCCGATCACGTAATGGGTGTGATGGCTGGTCTTGATCAGGATCGACTGGATCTTGGTCAGGTCGCCGATTTTCGGGCCCATGCGGCGGGCCAGGTCGATCAGCGCCTGGCTCTGATATTCGGCCGAATATTCCTTGGTATAGGTGTCCAGGATCGCGCGCTTGGGCTCACCCGGTTCCGGCAGCGGCACATGGTAGAGCGCCTTGGGACCCGAAAGCAGGTAAGCAATGAAGCCGTCCTCGCCCTCATAGGCCGGGGAGGGCGCGCCCTCGCCACGCATGGCGCGGTCGACCGCCTCGATGGCCATCTTGCCGGCAAAGGCGGGCGCATAGGCCTTCCAGGTCGAAATCTCGCCCTTGCGCGACTGGCGCGTGGTGGTCGTTGTGTGCAGCGCCTGCTGGATCGCCTGATAGGTGATCTCGGTGGACAGTCCGAGCAGGGCGCCGATGCCGCCTGCGGCCGACGGGCCGAGATGGGCAATGTGGTCGATCTTGTGTTCATGCAGGCAAATGCCCTTGACCAGATCGACCTGAATTTCATAGCCGGCGGCCAGACCCCGCACCAAGGCTGCGCCATCGAGCCCCTTGGTCTGCGCCACGGCCAGGATCGGCGGAATATTGTCGCCCGGATGGCTGTAATCGGCCGCCAGGAAGGTGTCGTGAAAATCCAGCTCGCGCACCGCTACGCCATTGGCCCAGGCCGCCCATTCCGGCGAAACCAGGGTGTCGTCGGCCAGGCCGAAGATCGGCGCGCCGCGATCCGACTTGTGACCCAGCGCCTGCGCACGGGCCGAGCGGATCGGGCCACGCGCAATGGAGGCGGCGGCAACGGCAGCATTGTCGATGATGCGGTTGCCGATCATCTCGACGACATCATCCTCAACCGGCACCGGATCGGTGGCGACGGCGGCCAGCTTCCAGGCCAGTTGATCCTCGCGTGCCAGATGCTCGGCAGACTTATAGGTGCGCACGTCGTGGATTTTCATGGCTGTTCTCCGTTCGGCAATTTTGCGCCGGACCATATAGGCAGAATGGGTCAGGCCCAAGACAGGAAAAGGCAAGCCTGCTACAATCACACAAAGCAGGGTTTGCAATACTGTGGAGTTGTGAAGATTGGCCCCCAAAAAGGTCTTTGCCGGCGCCCGCTTGCGCGCCCTGCGCGCCCAGCATCACCTGACCCAGGCCGAACTGGCGACACGGCTCGACATCTCGGCATCCTATGTCAATCAGCTCGAATCCAACCAACGGCCATTGACCGCTTCGGTCATGGTGGCGCTCGCCGAGAGTTTTAATCTGGATCTCACCAGCCTTACCTCGGACGCTTCGGATCGCCTGGTCATCGATTTGCGCGAGGCCTTGGCCGACCCGGTCTTTGGCGATGCCGTGCCCAATCTGCAGGAACTGAAAACCGTCGCCACCAGTGCGCCGGACATGGCCCGCGCCGTGCTGGCGCTTTATGGCGCCTATCGCAAGACCAATGAGACCCTGGCCGGAATGGATGCAGCGCTGGCGCGCGATCCGCAATCCAATGTGCAGACAGCTTATGAGGAAGTGCGTGACTTCTTCCATTATGCCGACAACTATATCGACCCGCTTGACCGCGCCGCCGAGCAGCTGGCGGGCGAACTGGGTGAAATAGACGCGGACCGCTTGCGGCGCCTGATCGCCTATTGCGCCGAGATCCATGATGTTCGCGTCGTCCTGTCGGCCCCTTCCGCTGGCGACCGCATGACACAATTCGACCGGGCAAGCCGCGCACTCTGGGTCAATGCCTATCTGGAACCTTCAAGTCAGTTCTTCCAGATCGCCACGGTGCTGTGTGGGCTTGAACAGGCGAGCCTGCTCGAAACTTTGTTGGATGGCGCCAACTTTCAGGCGCCCGAGGCGCGACCGATTGCCCGGATGGGTTTGGCCAATTATTTCGCCGGGGCGCTGCACATGCCCTATGGGACATTCCTCGGAGCGGCAGCCCAATACCGGTTCGACCTTGAGGAACTGGCGCGGGTCTTCGGCGCCAGCCTCGAACAGGTGGCCCATCGCCTCTCGACCATGCAAAGGCCGCGCGAGAGGGGTGTCCCTTTCTTCTTCGCCCGGGTCGATGCGGCCGGCACCATCACCAAACGCCATTCGGCCACCGCCCTGCAATTTGCCCGCTTCGGCGGCGCCTGCCCCTTGTGGAACGTGCATCAGGCTTTCGAGGCGCATGGCCAGATCATTCGGCAATTGGCTGAAACCCCGGACGGCAAGCAATATCTCTGTCTGGCTTGGAGCCACGAAAAGCGCCTGGGCGGCTATCGCGGGGTCACCCGGCGCTATGCCTATGCGCTGGGCTGCGAAATCACCCATGCCGGGAAACTGATCTATGCCGACGATCTGGACCTGACCAAGGCCCCTTTCGATCCCATCGGCATCTCCTGCCGCATCTGCGAACGCCGCAACTGCCCGCAACGCTCCGTGCCACCCCTGGCCGCGGGGATTTCGGTGCCGTCGGATAGGCGGAGCGTAGTGCCCTACGAGATCGGGTGACCTGCGGAGGGGGTGACCCGTCAGGCCGGCTCGAAATCCGGACCATGCCCGGGAGCCGGCTTCATCCCCTTGGCGAAGCGCTTGGCATTGTTGACATAGCGATCCGCCGAGGCGGTCAGCGCCGCGATACCCACGGCATCGATCTCGCGCACCACCTTGGCGGGCGCGCCCATGACCAGCGAATTGTCTGGAATGACTTTTCCCTCGGTGACCAGTGCATTGGCGCCAATCAGGCAGTTCTTTCCGATCACCGCGCCATTGAGCACGGTGGCGCCCATGCCGATCAACGAATTCTCGCCAATGGTGCAGCCATGCACGATGGCGCCGTGACCGATGGTGACATTGTCCCCGACGCTCAGCGGAAAGCCCTTGTCGGTATGCAGCACGCAGTTTTCCTGCACATTGGTGCGCGCGCCGATAGTGATGGGTTCGATATCGCCCCGCGCCACCACACCGAACCAGATGCCGACCTCGGGGCCGACATGAACGTCACCAACGAGCACGGCGGTTGGGGCGATCCAGCCGACACTCTCGTCAATCTTTGGCGCGACGCCGTCGAGTGCGTAAACGGGCATGGTTTCCTCCTGGTCGCTAGGGCGTCTTGCTGTATGCATCGCGCATCTGAGCGATTTCCGAAAGCGTGTTTTCGAACAGGGTCCAGTCATCCGCCTCGGCAATCGGGGCCCAAATCGCTTCGACCTCGTCGATCAGCATGGTCCGCGGTTTTTCACGAGCGAAATAGGGGTGGTCCAGATTGACACTGTCGACCGGCCCATAGTCCTCCATCAGATCGGCGATCGGGCGAAACGCTTCGCTGGCATAGTGATCGGCCGAGGGGCTCTTTGCCGCTCGTGGGCTGCTCAAGGCGCCGCCGCGCCAGTCGAAAAAGAACTGCTCATAAGGCGCCTGGCTTTCCGAGAGGAAGCCGAAGAGAGCCGTGACGAAGGCGCCGTCCTGCTCCACGTCGCGCGTTTGCAGGCCCAGCCGCCGCAAGACCTGGCGGGGCAGTTCTTCGCGAAACACGGGCCAGACGGTGTTGAGCGCGGGTTCCAGCTTTTCGATGGACGACAGCGGCAATAGGCATTCGGCCAGCCGGGTCAAATTCCACGCCAGCGTGTCGGGCTGGCGGCCAAACGCGTAGAGGCCGGTTTCATCGAAATAGGCGGCAGTGAAGGCAGGGTCATAGACGGGCAGGAAACGCCAGGGCCCGTAGTCGAAGCTCTCGCCGGTGATGTTGATATTGTCGGTGTTGAGCACGCCATGCACGAACCCGGCGGCGATCCACTGTGCGCCGAGCCGGGCGACATTTGCCACCACCGCCTCAAGCAAGGCGACGGCCTTATCCCCCGCCCCGGCCAAGGCGGGATAATAATGGGCGATGCAATGGTCGACGAGGCGGGTGAGGTTTTCGGTATCTTCGAGATAGGCCAGGCGCTGGAAAGTGCCGATGCGGATATGGCTGTGGCTCAAGCGCGTCAGCACCGAAGACCGTGTTGGAGAAGGCTCGTCGCTGCGATAGAGCTGCTCGCCGGTTTCAACCAGGCTAAGACTTTTCGAGGTATAGACCCCGAGCGCCTCCAGCATCTCGGTGGCCAGCACTTCGCGAACACCGCCCTTGAGCGTCAGCCGCCCATCGCCGCCGCGGGACCAGGGGGTCTTGCCCGAGCCCTTGGTCCCGAAATCGAGCAAGCGTCGGTCGACCGGGTCGATGCATTGCGCGAAGAGAAACCCGCGCCCGTCCCCCAATTCGGGATTGTAGGAGCGGAACTGATGACCGTGATAGCGCAGGGCCAGGGGGCGCTCGAAAGAGCCTTGCAAAGGTTCGAAGCGGCCGAAATGCCCGAGCCATTCAGTTTCGCTCAAATCCCCTAGCCCGATCCGCTCGGCCCAGCGCTGGTCGCGGTGCCGTAAAATGGTCTGGGGGAAATCGGCCGCATCGACCGGATCGAAGAAGGCGTCGCCCAACTGGGCATGGGCTCTTAAGGGGGTGAATTGGGTCATGTCGGGCCAACGCTATCAGAGCTCATTTCGTTCGTCGCCCATGCCGCGCCCTCGCTGCAGATCCGATCTGCAAATGGCTGTCTGGCGATTGTCGTCAAATCGGCCTATAGACGGAAAAATGAATTCTGCCCAACTCGCCACTCCCGCTCTCATCCGCCTCGCGCCATTCGATGCCGCCATTTTCGACATGGATGGCACCCTGCTCGATACCGAAGCGGTGTTCCGCGATATCGTCTTCGAAGTCTGCACCGAACTCGGTTTTGAGATGACCGACGATGTGCACCGCTCCATGGTGGGGTCGAGCCACGAAACCACCAATCGGCTGCTGATCGAAGCTTACGGCGTGGCCTTTCCCTATGCGATGTTCGACGAGAAATGCCGCGTCACCATGCGCGAGCGCAGCCATGCCGGCGTGCCGGTCAAGTCCGGGGCTGTTGAGTTCATCACTGAACTGAGGACACGCGGTATCCCTACGGCGGTCGCCACCTCTTCGCGCAATCCCCATGCCGCGCATCACCTGAGCGCCGCCGGGCTGCTCGACCTGTTCGAGACCGTGGTAACCCGCGACGACGTGGTCAACCCCAAGCCACATCCGGAACCCTATCTCACGGCTGCCCGGCGTCTGGGCGTCGACCCGACGCGGTGCCTGGCGCTCGAAGACAGTCACTCTGGCGTCCGCGCCGCCCATGCCGCAGGCATGCAGACGGTGATGGTGCCCGATCTGGTCGGTCCCGATGACGATATCCACGCGCTGGGTATATCCATCATGGAAAGCCTTGTTCACGTGCATCTGGCAGCCTTCGACCGCGACTGAGCGGCAACACTTGTGAACAAAAATTAACCATCCGCGTAAATCGATAAAGCTTTACCCAATCGGGTAAGGCCGCGTTCAGCACGCCAAAAACTACGAAAAAACAGGGGTTTCCCTGGCATCACGGGGGCGTTAACTCTGCCTTAAGTCGCTAACGGTTATGGTTAACCAGCCGTAAATTTCGACTTCCATCCCGTGGCCAGCTTGTCTAGTGTGCCGCCCGGGAAGTGCAGGGACCTTTGGTGGTCCTGGATTCTAGAAGGCCTGCCGGAAGACCGGACAGGCCCAGGGGTAAGGACTGGGCATGCAGTTTGGCTGGCAACAGAAAATAGCGCGTGCCGTTTCGCCCATGTTGGCGATTGGTGCTGCTGCACTGGTTCTGTTCGTCACCCTCTCGCCTGCCCATGCCGAGACGGATATTTTCCCCCAGGTCATGCCTGAAGAGATCAGCGCCCTGCGTGAACAGGCTGCGCTGGGCGCAACGGCCACGCCGCTGACGCCGGGCCAGCAGAAGCTGACACCGGCCCTCCTCGCCAATTACATCGAACGACAGCAGCAATTGCGTTCGGTTGAGGTGACGCTGGGCGGCCCCAAGCCCGCTCTCACCGATGATCTGTTGATGAGCTATATCAGCCGTGGCTCACTGGCCGGCAGCAACACCGCGCTCTCGGCCATTGCCAGCTTTACGGACCCAGTGCCGCGCCCCACGCCTTCGGTCTCTGCCGATCTGCTCTCGGATTATATCTCGAATGGCTACCAGCCGACGGCCAAGCGGGTCGAATACGCCAATAGCGAGCGCGAGTGCCTGGCTCAGGCCATCTATCACGAAGCCCGCGGCGAAACCGCGACCGGCCAGAGGGCTGTGGCCAATGTGATCGTCAATCGCGCCCGTTCATCGAAATTCCCCGGCTCGCTCTGCGGCGTCATCTATCAGAATGCCGACAAGGGCCGCTATCGCTGCCAGTTCACCTTTGCCTGTGACGGCCGCGACGATACGCCGGGCGAACGCCGCGCCTGGGCGCGATCGATGGAGCTGGCCAACAAGATCTATGCCGAATTCGCCTTGGGCGAGGAGATCGGCGTCGTACCTGGCTCGACACTCTATTATCACACCACGGCAGTGCACCCGTCCTGGGCCAATACCTTCGCCCGCGTGGCGGTGGTCGATAGCCACATTTTCTACGCGCCCTGATCGGGTCGCACCGGTCCGGGCATGAAAAAGGGCGCCAGTGGCGCCCTTCTGGTTAGCGCCGACTACTCAGCAGCCATTTGCAGCCTGGGCCCCGCCTCGGCATTGGCCTCGGGGCCGAACTTTTCAAAGTTCTTGCGGAACAGGGCGACCAATTTGCCTGCCTGCGCGTCATAGGCATCGCCGTCGGTCCAGCACTGGCGCGGATCGAGCAGGCGCTCTTCAACCCCCGGCACACTCATGGGCACTTCAAAGCCGAACAGCGGGTCGAACCGCATCTCGACAGTGTCGAGCTCGCCGTCCAGCGCCGCCGATAGCAGGCGCCGGGTCGAGGCGATGTCGATGCGCTTGCCCACCCCATAGGCGCCACCGATCCAGCCGGTGTTGAGCAGCCAGGCCTGGGCGCCGCTGGTGCGCAGACGCTCAGCCAGCATTGCACCATAGACGGTGGGGTGGAGCGGCATGAAGGGCGCGCCGAAACAGGCAGAGAAGGTCGCCTGCGGCTCGGTGACCCCACGTTCGGTGCCCGCGACCTTGGCGGTGTATCCCGAAAGGAAGTGGTAGACCGCCTGTTCCGGCGAGAGCCGCGCCAGCGGCGGCAGGACACCGAAAGCGTCCGCAGTGAGGAATACGACGGTCCTGGGCGTGCCCCCGACACTGCCCTTGGCGATCGAGGGCAGCACGTCGATGGGATAGGCCGCACGGGTGTTTTCAGTCAGCGAGACGTCGGTGAAGACCGGTGCACCGGCCCCATCAAGCACGACGTTTTCGAGCACAGTGCCGAAACGGCGCGTGGCTGCGAAAATCTCCGGCTCAGCTTTTGCGCTCAGATTGACCGTCTTGGCGTAGCACCCGCCCTCGAGGTTGAACACGCCATTGTCGCTCCAGCCGTGTTCGTCATCACCAATCAGGGGGCGTTTTGGATCGTTCGACAGCGTGGTCTTGCCCGTGCCCGAAAGCCCGAAGAATAGCGCCGCTTCCCCCTCCGGTCCCAGGTTGGCCGAGCAGTGCATGGGCAGTACGCCCTGATCCGGGGCATGGAAATTGAACAGCGAGAACACGCTTTTCTTGATTTCTCCGGCATAGCGCGTGCCGGCGATCACCACGATATTGCGGCTCATGTCGAGCGCAATTACCGTTTCGGTGCGGCAGCCATGCCGGGCCGGATCGGCCTGGAACAATGGGGCATGAACAATGGTGACGGGCATGGTATGATCGGAGGCGGCAATATCCTCGCCGCGGCGGATCAGTAGATTGCGAATGAACAACGCGTGCCAGGCGCTCGGTGTCAGCACTGTAACGTCATATTGCAGTTCCGGGTCGGCGCCGGCGAGCAAGTCCTGGCGGTAGAGCGCCTGGCCGGCCAGATGCGCCGAAACGTCTCTGAGCAGGACATCGAAATGCTCTGGGCTCATCGCGCCCGAATTATCCCACCAGACCCGATCCTGGGTCAGGCGGTCGCGGACGATGAACTTGTCCTTGGGCGAGCGGCCGGTAAAGGCACCGGTTTCCACTACCAGAGCGCCGTCCTTGGTCAGGCGCGAGCCGCCTTGCCCGACGGCTGCAGCAACCAGGGCAGGTGCGATGGCGTTATCGCTAAGCGAACTTGCCGCATCGGCAATTCCGGTCCGGAGTTGAGTGTGGTCGAAACCCGGCATTTTGCTAACTCTCCACGGAGCCGACCAATCGGTTTGGCGGCCTCTAAAGAGCAAAATAGGGGCTTGGCCGGGCGGCCAGCCATCCCGAAATCGGTCGTAAGACGGAAGTTGGATGACGTGAAACGGACAAGCAAGACTGGCGCAATGCAGGCGGGCGCCTTATTTAGTACGTAATTGTCGCCTGCAAAGCCGCTTGAACGGCGCGCCTGATCTTGGGTGTGTCAGGTTTGAGCTAGCGTCACGAGAAGAAAGGCAGCCAATGCCAAAGATCGCCCTGGTGGACGATGACCGCAATATCCTCACCTCCGTTTCCCTGACCCTGGAAGCGGAAGGCTACCAGGTGGCCACCTATACCGACGGCGCCTCGGGCCTTGAGGGATTGACCACAGACAAGCCGGACCTGGCCATCCTCGACATCAAGATGCCGCGCATGGACGGTATGGAATTGCTGCGCCGGCTCCGGCAGAAATCCGATATTCCGGTGATCTTCCTCACCTCCAAGGATGAGGAAATCGACGAACTCTTCGGCCTCAAGATGGGTGCCGACGATTTCATTACCAAGCCGTTCAGCCAGCGTTTGCTGGTTGAGCGCGTCAAGGCCATTCTGCGCCGCTCGGCTCCGCGCGATCCGGCTTCCGGTGGCGGCACGGCCGAGCCCGCGCAGAGCAAGGCGCTGATCGAGCGTGGCGCGCTGGTGATGGACGAAGAGCGCCACACCTGCACCTGGAAAGGGCAGCGCGTGACCCTGACGGTTACTGAATTCCTGATCCTGCAGGCTTTGGCGCTGCGCCCAGGCGTCGTCAAATCGCGCAATGCGCTGATGGACGCGGCCTATGACGACCAGGTCTATGTCGATGACCGCACCATCGACAGCCACATCAAGCGCCTGAGGAAAAAGTTCAAGGCGACAGATGACGACTTCGAGATGATCGAAACGCTTTACGGCGTCGGTTATCGGTTCAAGGAGCAGTAAGGACCCTAGTGGCCACGCTCGACCCGCACGCTGGCGAACCGGAGCCCCATCGGGGCGCCGCTTCGGACGAGAACGCCGCGCGTTCCGGCCGGCGGGACCGGCGCGTGCTGCTGATGCCGTTGTTCAAATTGCTCGACGCAATCCGCCGCTTCGTGGATTTCACGATCTTTTCCAGCCTTACCCGGCGCATCGTCGTGCTCAACATGGCCGGGCTGCTGGTGCTGGTGGTGGGCATCTTGTATCTCAACCAATGGCGCGCAGGCCTTATCGATGCGCGCGTGCAGTCGCTCCGGGTGCAGGGTGAGATCATTTCGGCGGCCATTGCCGCGTCCGCCACTGTGGACAGTGACATCATCTCCATCGATCCCGACCGGCTGCTCGATGCCCAGGCGGGCAATATCTCGCCCTTCTCCTATTTTGATCCAACGCTCGAGTTTCCGATCAATCCCGAGCGGGTCGCGCCGCTCTTGCGCAATTTGATCACCCCGACGCGTACTCGGGCCCGTATCTATGACGGCCAGGGCCTGCTCATCCTCGACAGCGAGAATATCTACGCCAGCGGTGAGGTCCTGCGTCAGACCATCGATACGTCCAAGACGTCCAGTTTTTTTCTGACGGATTGGTGGAATGCGCTGATTTCCTGGGCGCCAGGGGGCAATTATCCGACCTATCAGGAATATCAGGCCGATGAGGGGACCCGCTACCCCGAGGTTGCCTCGGCTCTGGCGGGGGCGCCGGCCGATTTCGTTCGGGTCGACGCGCAAAACCAACTCGTGGTGTCAGTGGCTGTGCCTGTTCAGCGCCTGCGCGCCATTGTCGGAGCCATCCTGCTTTCCACCGCGCCCGGCGATATCGACTCGGTCGTCGCCCAGGAACGCTGGAGCATCCTTCGCATTGCCATGATTGCCGCCGGGGTGCAGATCGTACTTTCGCTGCTGATGGCCGGGACCATAGCCGGCCCGATGCGTCGACTGTCGGCGGCGGCCGAGCGGGTGCAGACCGCCGGCAATGCCCGCGCCGAAATTCCCGACCTCAGCGACCGTCCGGACGAGATCGGGCATCTTTCCGGGGCGCTGCGGCGCATGACCGACGCGCTCTACAACCGCATCGAGGCCATCGAGCGTTTTGCGGCCGATGTCGCCCATGAGCTCAAGAACCCTCTGACCTCGCTGCGCTCGGCCGTGGAAACTCTTCCGCTGGCCAAAAAGGCGGAGGACCGCGAGCGGCTGACCAATATTATCCAGCACGACGTCCGGCGCCTCGACCGCCTGATCACCGATATTTCCAGCGCCAGCCGGCTCGACGCCGAACTGGCCCGTGAAAGCGCCGAGCAGGTCGATGTCGAAAAGCTGGCCGAGGCCATGGTGGCCATTCAGAAGGACGTGGCGGCCGAGCGCGCGGTCAATGTTGTCATGGGGCCCCGTGTCGGCCGCGGCTCGACGCTGGTCAATGGCCACGAAAGCCGCCTGGCGCAAGTCTTTGCCAATCTGGTGGACAATGCAGTGTCCTTCTCTCCGCCTGGTGGTACCGTGACGGTGGCCATCTCGACCGAGGGCGAGGCCATTCGCGTCACCGTGACCGATGAGGGGCCGGGCATTACCGGCGACGTCAGCCGCATCTTCCAGCGCTTTTATACCGACCGGCCGGAAGCCGAGAGCTTCGGCAATCATTCGGGCCTGGGCCTGTCGATCTCCAAGCAGATCATCGAAGCGCACAAGGGCCGCATCCGGGCACAGAATCGCACCGACCGTTCGGGCGCGATTTTTACAATTGTGCTGCCGCGGGCCCGCAAATAGACTCTGCGGCATGAACAAGCCAGTCAACGTGCATGGGACGGGACTCGTCCTGGGGGAATTGGGTGTTTTGCTGCGTGGGCCGTCCGGCGCCGGCAAATCGGTGCTGTCCATGGCGCTGCTCGATCGCTGGGAGGGGCGCGGTCTGCCCGCTTTCCTGGTGGCGGACGACCGGGTCGACATTGCCGATGAGGGCGACAGGCTGGTCATGCTGGCACCACCACAATTGGCGGGCCTCATCGAATTGCGGGGGCGGGGCATTGTCTCTCGGCCGCACCGCGAATGGGCCCAATTGCATCTGGTGATTGATCTGGTGCCTGAATTGACCCGCATGGTCGAGGAGGACGATCTGCAGACAGAGTTCTTCGGCCGTACCCTGCCTCGCGCCCCGGTGCCCCATGCCGGCGTGGTCGGTCTCGGTCATCAGATTCTGCTGGTCGCCGAGGCAGCGGCGCAAGCTGTTCAACAAGCTGCGCCGTGACAAATTATCCCTTGCAACCCTGTGCGATGGAGACAAGACTGTGCGCCGTTTGCTTGGCGGCGCCACGGCCCGCTGCAAGCGGGGGGCTCTAGAGCTGTCGCGACGACAATTTCCGGCTGCGGCAGCCGTTTGGGGAATGTGCATGATTGGATTGGTTCTGGTGACGCATGGCGCGCTGGCCGATGAGTTCAAGCTGGCGATGGAGCATGTGGTTGGGCCACAGGAATACGTGGAGACCATCGCCATCGGCCCCGAAGACAATGCCGAAAGCCGGCGCGACGATATTCTGGCCGCGCTCGGCCGGGCCGATACCGGCGATGGCGTCATTATCCTTACCGACATGTTCGGTGGCACGCCGTCCAATCTCGCCATTTCGGTGATGCAGAACCACAAGGTCGAAGTGATCGCCGGGGTCAACCTGCCCATGCTGGTCAAGCTGGGGCGCATTCGTGCTGAAATGACGATGGAAGAAGCCGTCGCCATGGCTCAGGACGCGGGGAAGAAGTATATCACTGTCGCCAATACCATCCTGGGTAGCTGATCTGATGGATGCCGACAGGGCCGTCGCCCAGCAATTGACCATCGTCAATACCAAGGGGCTGCACGCGCGCGCCTCGGCACGCTTCGTGCGCACCGCTGAGTGCTTTGACGCTACCATTGCCGTGGTCAAGGACGGCACTTCGGTCGCTGGCAACTCCATCATGGGCCTGATGATGCTCGGTGCCGGTCCCGGTTCGACCATTCTGGTACAGGCCAGCGGCAAACAGGCCCGTGAAGCCCTCGAAGCCATTGTCGAACTGGTCAATAACGGGTTCGATGAGGATGTGGACGGGCTGGAGGCTTAGGCTGTTCCGGAACCACTGACTTTATTCTGCCGTTGCGAGCTGACACCATTTGTCGAAAGCGGCATGGGGAAACAGATGTGTTCAGACGATTGATCGCCGGCATTGGCGGCCTGGCGCTGGCCACCACGCTCAGCCAGTTTCCCGAATATGCGCAGCAATATACCCAGCGTCTGGGCGGCGCGGTGGATGAATTGCGGGTAATCACCGAGGAGTTCGATCGGGCCGCCGAAACGGGCGGGCTGGACCGTCAGTCAGCGCTGGCGCGTTACAATGCGTCCAATGACGACTTCCTGGCCGGCCGGGGCAATTCGATGACGGCGACCTTCGAGCGCTATGACATGCTCTCGTCCACCCTGGCCCGCATCGAGGGCGCGGGGCCGGTCGAGCGGTTGCAGTCCCTGCCGGCCTATCTCGACACCGATATCGGCCGCCGCACGCTGGAAAACTACAAGCCCGCCATCCCCGTCACCATGGAAGGCGTGCTCTATGCCGGTGGTGGCTTCATTCTGGGCTATCTCGTCCTGTCGGGCCTGGCCCGGCTCCTCGGCATGCCGTTCCGGCGAAGGGGGCGCGGGCGGATCAGGGTGACGCGGTGATTGAGATATAAACAAATCTTTATGTCCGTCATTGATCGGTAACACCCCCTCCCGTATAGGAGGGGCAAGACATTGATCCATTCCGGAGCCCGACCCATGACCAAGAGCCCGACCGACTACGCGGTCCGCGATATTTCCCTGGCCGATT
>Ga0208522_1001258_pt1 | contig 16545 bp, 2 predicted proteins | sample ETNtaG_25_FD_185763 | JGI IMG/M metagenome (GOLD analysis project Ga0208522, IMG submission 185763) | Marine microbial and viral communities from oxygen minimum zone, Eastern Pacific Ocean - ETNP201302SV86 (SPAdes) (version 2) | ecosystem: Environmental > Aquatic > Marine > Oceanic ... | reverse complement strand
ATGTATGGGGTACCTCAACATCACCAGCTAAGATTTACAACAATTTAATCAGTTGGAATGGAGATTCAGGAATTAAAATAACTGAGGATGATGCAGTAATAAAATCTAATACAATAAATAACAATACAGAATCTGGAATTCTTTTGGATAGTTCTGATGATTCAATAATAAATAACAATAATTTTGAGAATAATAAATACAATGTTAGAATTCACGGTAATTCAGCAAGAATTTTAGTTAAAGACAATACATTGTCTAGTTCAGATAACATAAATTTATACATTTCGGGTTCCGGTTCTAATAACGGAATATTAGAAAACAATACAATTACAGGTGGAACTCAGGGCATTCAAGTTACCCATTCTGATTATTATTATATTGGCAACAATACAATTTCCGGAAGTAGTAATTATAATCTTAAGTTTTTCAAAACAACTATAGGTAATAAAGGAAAGAATAACACATTTTCATCAATTCTACTTGATAGCAACGCGAATTTTGCAGTATACAATGATTTAACCTTAAAATTCATGAAGAATGAAACTCTCGGTTTCGAGAATCTTGAGGTTAAAATTGTTAGTGATGGTGCAACCAAATATGCAACATCTGGTTATGGAGGTTCAGATTCTAAAACAAATAGTAATGGATTATTATCTAGAAATTTCGAATTTAAATATCATCAATACACAGGAAGTTCAACTCCTACGATAGTCTATACCAATGTTTCATACCAATATGGTGTAAGAGCCAAAGAAGTTTCAGTCAATATGTCTACATCCCATACTGAAACCATTACAGTACCTAGTTTTTGGACAAAGGGACTGATACAAAATTTGAATAGTGGCGTCAAGTATTCCACAATTCAAGATGCTATAGATGGAGCATCATCTGGAGATACCCTGCAATTATGGGCTTATGAATATATTGAATCCGATATTGTGGTTGATGAGAGAGTTACCCTAGTTGGTAATTCAACAGGTTCTGTTACAATTAATGGAACTTGGTCAGATCAAATTTTCAATTTGACAACAAATTCAATTGTACTAAAGAACATGACAATAGAGAATAGTGCTAATGGAACGAATAAGGAATGTATTGAAGTTTCAGCAGGTAGTGGTATTGTAATTAAGAATGTAATAGTCAAGAATTGTTACAATGGAATTGTAGTAAGCACTAGTAATGTTGACATTTCAAATGTTACGGTTCAAGATTCAGTTAACGATGGAATTGTAGTAAGCACCAGTAATATTGATATTTCAAACGTTTTAGTCAAAGATTCAGGCAATGATGGAATTGTAATAAGTGCATCATCTACCACTCTTGAGAATTCAACAATTCAAAATAATGGTGGAAATGGACTTGAATTACACGCTAATGTATTGGTTTACAATAATACAATCAAGTCTAATTCGGATATTGGAATCAATGTTAATAAAGATTCAAATTATGCACGAATAATATCTAACATAATTGAGGATAATGAGGATCAAGGCGTATTTATTTCAGAATCTCATCATGTTAAGTTGACAAGTAATGTGATTGAGGATAATGAGGATTATGGGGTTCAGTTGCATTTTGCTAATTTCACACAGATTCATGATAATACAATAGATGAAAATGGTGGAGGAATTAAGTTAGTTTCAACTAAATATAGTAATATCACAAAGACATCATTTGATGACAATAATGGAAGAGGAATTTGGTTTACTTCTAATTCGGATGGTAATAATATTAGAGATAGTTCAATTTCAGGAAGTACCGATGATGATGTTGAATTAGATAGTTCTAAGAAGAATACAGGTTTCAATTTCACTTTTGGCTCAGGTAGTATTGAGGTTGATTCAGATTCAGATTTCCGTATAATGAATTCTTTGAATATTAGATTTATTGATGAAGATGATAATGCGTTCCCAGGATTACATATAGAATTATTTAATCACGATACCGTTCTCTATGCCACAGAGTTCTTTGGTGGTTCTAAAGCAACATCTAACTCTACAGGTTATATCGCAGAAGAATTAACTGTAGCTTATGAGATTTACAATGGAAGTTCAACAACTGAGGATGTAGATACAACACTCCAGTATCACTATGGTGTAAGGGGCAAAACAAAAGAAATTGATATGAGTTCATCTCATACAGAGACAATTACAGTTCAAACATATTGGACCCAAGGTCTTGTGAAGAATACAAATACGGGAACAAATTACTACAAGATTCAAGATGCTATAGATAATGCGTCAGCAGGACATACGTTGAATGTATGGGCTTGGACATATAATGAATCTTTAGTGATTGATGAATCAATTAGCATAGTGGGCAATTCTTCCTCGTCTACTACTGTTTTCTCAGGATATGATGAATATGATAGTTCTTATCCATTTGCGGTTAACATTATCTCAAATGATGTATCTATATCAAATATCAATTTTACTGTAACAAATACTAGTTACTCCGGGATAATTCGAAGTTCATTCAGTAATACTGTCATTACACATTTAAAAGCACATTATACTATCTACATGCCATATGATAATCGCGTAGCAATTCACTTGTCTGGATCAAATCCAAGTATTTCATACAGCCATTTGATTAATGGAGGTCAGCGATGTGTTAGGATTGACTCAGGTATTGTAAATAATAATTTGTTTGATGCAAGAAATTACTATGGCGCAAAATCAGCATGTGAGATAGAGTTGAACGGTTCTAGTAATATTTTTGAGAATAACACAATTTATGGAATAAAATATTCGGTTGTTGTATACGGTAGTAATAACAATGTATTGAACAATACATTTTCAGACTGTGTTTCGTCTTACGGTTGTATTAGGTTGCTGAATACTAACAATAATACAATCTCCAATAATTCCATTACAAATTCCTATTTAGGGATAAAAATCCAAGATAGCATATACAATATAATTGAATTTAATACTATTCAAAATACAGATTATGGTATTTTCATTGAGACGTATGGAGGTACCAATTCCAATAGGAATCAGATTGTTGGTAATTCAATAACTAATTCAGGAACATATGGAATTTACATTGAAGATTCTATGAATAATTGGTTCTGGAATAATTCAGTTTTGTCTAGTGAAACGAAGGATTTTCACTTTGAGAATAATGCAAAGAACAATTACGCAATCAATACAACATTCTCTACTATTAATGTAGACAGTACTTCATCTTTTACAATTAAATATTATATTGATCTTGACGTTAACGATGTTCGAGGAACCAATATTTCTGGAATTGATATTAAAATTAAAGAGGGCGATACTGTCAAATATAGTACAGAATACTTTGGCGGAAGTGATTCGAAAACAGATATTAATGGAACAATTGCTACTTTCTTAATTAATTCCAAGGAGTATGATGGAAGTTCAACACTAACTATAATTCCAACGTCAGCATCTGCAAGATATTATGATTGGGTTGAAACAAGTACTTTTGATTCTTCTAACACAATTAACATAACTGTTCCAGATCTCAGGGTTTTGAATACAAGAACAGCTGTTCTAACCTATAATATTCAGACAGCTATTGACAATGCTGAAGAAGGAGACACAATTCATGCTTGGAATGGTACTTATTATGAAAATATAGAAATAAGTGATGAGATTACATTGAAAGGTAATGGTACTTCTACAATTATCAATGGAACCTCAGGAATTGCGATAGAAATCAATGATAATGATATAACGATTGAAGATTTGTGGATAATCTCTTCTGAAAAAGGAATATTCTTAAGTTCAGCTAATGATATTTCAATTAGTACAATCCGATTTACAGGTAATGAATACGCGATTTATCTTGAAGATTCAGAAGGAGCTTTGATCGATAACAGTGAATTTGATTTAGAAGATTATGGAATATACTTTACAGGTTCTTCCTCAGGAGCAACTGTAGAATACAACAAATTCCGAAATGCTACAGAATATGCAGTTTTCCAATCAGAATCTGATGAAAACGGTGATACAAGTATTCATGACAATACATTCAATGATTGTGCAATTGGTTGGCAATCAGGTAGTAGCAGTAATACATTTAGTGACAATATTTTGAACGACAATAGTTATGGAATTAAATTGAAGGGCGTTGAATCATATAATAATATGATTGATTCTAATTCATTTGATGACTCTGTTGTTGGAGTTTACATTTACAATACTGCTCATGACAATGATTTGTTCAATAATGAATTTGATGATTCTGATAATTCAGACATTAAATTAAGTGATTCATCAGACACAGTTTCTTACAATAATACCTTTTCGGAAATTTCAGTTTCTTCTGATTCTAATATGTGGATCAAGGTATACATTGATGTAAATGTATACGACAATTCAAGTAATAGTTTTGAGGGTGCAGATATTGAGGTCAAGCAAGAAAATTTAGTTCTTTACTCTACAACTTATTTCGGAGGTAGTGAGGATACGACTAATTCTACAGGGCAGATAGATACCTTCCTTGTAGCGTCGGATCAATATAATGGAAGTTCAGACTTATCTGAAGTTACTACTACAATTTCTACACGTTATTCTGACTGGATATTAGTAGATACTTATGATGTAGAAGATACAATTGAAATTGAAGTCCTTGATTTCAGAGTATATAACGAAGATACGGAGGAATTGTTCTACTCGATTAATGGGGCTATTGAAATGGCTAATGATGGTGATGCAATCCAAATATGGAAAGGAACATTTAGAGAATTAGTAGTAATTGACAAAGAATTAACTTTGATAGGTAATGGTACTTCTGATACTGTAATTAATGGGACCTTCACAGGCCATACAGTTACAGTAGAGTCCAATGAAGTATCAATAACCAATTTGGCTATTGTTGCAAGTGGATCATCTAGTTCCGGTCTTTATGTTGATGGACGTGATGGTGAGTTTTCATCATTAAGGCTTTCATATAATTATATTTCATACCAATCAATAAAAGATTTTAATGAATTAAAGATTTCAGAAATAGAAGATAGTGAGATAGGAATCTTACTTTCTGGTGATGATAATATAATTTTTAATAATACATTTAAAGACAACGAAATTGGAATTAAGTTGGAAGAAGAATGTGAAGATGCCACGATTGAAAAGAATGATATAACTGATAGTTCTGAAAGTGGAATTACAATTTACAAGGCTGAAGCCAATGTCATTAAATCAAATGATATCACTTATAATTCAGGATATGGAATACACTCATATCAAGCAAATGAGAATGAAATGTTTGATAATGATTTGAGTTATAACTCAGACGTCTCTCTATATCTGCAACAGACTGGCAACTCAACAGTACACAATAATACATTCACAGGAAATGATGATTATCCAGTTACCATAAAACAATCTTATTACAATATAATTAGAGATAATAATTTTGTAGCCAATGATGATTATTTCCAATTCTATGATGCGGGAGCATTTAATTCCTTAATAAACAATACATTTGAAGAAACGGGTATAATTCTTGAAGATTCTAATAACCAAGTGATAAGTGATAATAGTATTTCAGAGGCACCAGAGAGTGGAATTAAAATATATAAATCAAGTTCGGACAATTATTTCCAGGGTAATACAATAACTGATTCAGATGATGAAGATATTTATGTTGGCGGTAGCGGATATCAAAGAAATAATAGAGCTTTTGATAATACTTTTGATACCATTGCGGTGCAAAATAATGGTCAATTAATCATAATGGATTATGTAAGTGTTAGAACAGAAAATTCTGAAGGTAATATGTCAGGAAATGATGTTCAGGCCGAATATAATTCTGAGATTTTCTATGCTTCTGAGTATTTCGAAGGTGATGATCCTCAGACAAATTCAGAAGGTTTAGTTCCAGATTTCCTTGCACCTATTAAAGAATATAATGGAAGTTCAACACCCGATGGAATATTAACAACAATTACAGTAAGGTATGTAGATTGGATTTATTCATTTGATATGGATCCTTCAGAGGATACTTCTGCAGTATTTGTTCCAGATTTAAGAGTCAAGAACATAAATACAGGTGAAGAATCATATCATATTCAAACATCTGTAAACAATGCTGGCCAATCAGACACTATAATAGTTTCAAATGGAACTTATTATGAAAATATAGTACTTAATGTTCAAAAGATAACACTTCGTGGACCTTATATCCGCCAAATAAATGACGAAGTCGTAATTGATGCTCAAGATAATGGCGTGGGAGTAACAATATCCAAAGCTGAAATCAAACTACTTGGGTTTAATATAACTAATTCATTTGGATGGGAAGATCCCTTTAATTCCTCAGGAATAAGGGTGTTGTCTGACAATAATCAAATAAAGAACAACAGGATTACAGAATCTTACGTAGGAATATTACTTGATACTTCCGATAATAATCAAGTTTGGGAGAATGAAATTGATGTTGTTGATATTGGAATTTTAGTAACAAAATCAAACGATAATAGCATATCCTCTAATGAAATCTTTGATTCAGACGTTGCCGATATTCAAATAACTAGTCTTGGTCATGATACAGGTTCCAAAAACAACAATATTCATCACAATTTAGGTATTGATTTGATTGAATTTGTAGATTCAGATGACAATATATTGAATGATCAAGATGTTGGGACTTATGACCTGGAGAATTCCAAGAGAATTTCTGTTTACCAGTCATCTTATGATTATGTTATTTGTGATTCAGATTCATCTTTATATTTGAAAAACTGGATGAATGTCAATGTGTCTCGTGATGGCTCTCCGTTGTCTGATGTTGATATTAAAATCTGGGATGGTAATAATGTAATATACTCTACGGAATATTTTGGAGGAACAAATTCAAAGACTAACAGTCAAGGTAAGACTCCGCAAGATATAGTGGTAACATACCGCTTGTTCAATGGAAGTAGCACTGCAACTGACAATGTTACTAAAATTAAGATTCGTGTTGGCGATTGGTTCATTACTAAGACATCCGAGACCGATGAGACAAGAGTAGATGTTGATTTTGATGTCCCGATATTTAGAATTTATAACATTGATTCTCTTAAAGGTTATAATTTTATCCAAACAGCAATAGATAATGCTTCAGCAGGTGATGAGATAATCTTGTCTGCAGGTACATTTAATGAAAATATAATTATTGATAAATCACTGACTTTGTCAGGATCTGGTACGAGCACAATCATAACAGTTCAGCCTCCATTTGGAATGGGCTCCCCTCCACTATCCGATTGGACATTATCAGGAATTAATGTTACAGCAGAGGATGTGACAATTTCCAATTTAGCGATTAGTAATTTCACAACAGGGATTTTAACTTACGGAGCAGATTCCTTAGACTTGCAATACGTTTCCATTAAGCATATCCAAGGAATAGGTCTTCACATAAGAGAATCAGAAGATGTTAATGTTCATGAAATGGTTGTTGCATACAGTGAATTATCAAACATTATTGTTGAGAATAACTCAACAGATATGACAATTAGTGATTCAACTATTGGGTGGTCAGAAGAATCAGGAATAATTGTAAGGGAAGGGTCGCATTTCTTCGAAATGGATGGAGTTACGGTTAATCTGAATGAAGACTATGGTTGTTTCCTTGCTTCAAATAATGTAATTATATCTCACAGCACACTAATCAATAATGGAATGAATGGAATTTATTTCAACTCTGTTATCGGGGCTACATTATCTAATAATGAGTTCGTTGGTAATGGTTTAGCAGAAGTAAAAGCAATATCCTCATATGACGTTACTATAGAAAGTAGTTATTTCAATGCATCAGATCCAGAAGGCGGCGGCTGGGGTATTGATACTTCAAGCAGTTCAGAGTTCGAAATAGATGGCAATAGTTTCGAATTAGGTCTTCGTTTAATTAATGGTGATAATTTCACAATTAGTAATAATGAGTTTAGTAATATTACATATGGTAATGGCTATGAACAAAAAACATCGATTTTGGTTGATGGAAATGACAACATAATTTCAGATAATGTTATTACAAATGTAGGCATTGGTCTTGTTTTCCTTAACGATGCTAATTACAATACGATAGAAAATAATATAATTTCTAGCACATCAGTCTCAGATATTGAATATTATACCTCAGGCCTAAATAATACATTCATTAACACAGAGATAAATACTGTAGATATTTTAGAAGATAGTTATTTCGAAATAATTAATTATATAGATATTCAAATGTTTACAGTTAATGGACCTGTAGAGGGTGTAGAACTAAACATATCCTCTCATTCACAAACAGGTTATGATATGGTTTATCGAACAGATTATTATGGTGGAGATAATTTAGAAACAGATTCAGATGGTTTAATTGATAGATTATTCTTGGTAAATGAAATATATGATGGTGATTGGATTGCTGAAGATGTGGAAACTATTGTAAGGTACTATTATGATGGTGACGAGTATTCACACGTATTAGATACAGATGTAAGCAGCTATCAGAAGATATACGTTAATTTACGTCCTTTAACAGAGATATCATATATCAAAGGAATAGGAGACAATGCTTCAATAAGTGGTGTTGAGGCAGTTAAAGGAGCAGACAAATCAATCATTGATGAGTATACGGTTGCTTATTGGTCGTTTAATGAGGGCCAAGGTACAACAGCTTTGTCATCGATAGGTGGTTCAGAAGGTATCATTGAACCTTCACCAGTTTGGTCAGAAGATAGAGAAGGTCCTGATGCTGCTGGTACGTCTATTTTGTTTGATGGTCTTTTCACTAAACTTACGACAGATCTTAAACTTACTAATACAGTGTTTACCGGAGAAGTCTGGTTTAAGACTTCATCTAGTGACCAGATGGTAATTTTCTCAGATAACAGTGATACTAATGAATGGTCTCATACTTTGTTTATTCAAGGTGGAACACTTGGTTTTGATTTTACAGTAGATGAAGGTAACCGAGTCCGGTTAGTTTCATCTGAGGTTGTTACTGATGGACAGTGGCATTCGGCAGTTGTTGTTAGAGGGGAGGACTATGTTGAGATATGGTTAGATAATGAGTTGATAGCTCAAACAAGTTACACAGGAGACGTAGATTTCTCCAATACACCATTATTCATTGGTCAGAATCCGCTTGGTGGTGAATTATTTAGCGGTAATATTGATGATTTTAAAATATCAAATATTCCACGCCATAAAGAAGACTTTATGACAGGTTTAGGTATTGTAGAATTTAATTCATTGTCATCAGATGCAGATGGTACAATTACGGAATATAAATGGGTATCATCACGGGATGGAATCCTTGGTTATGGTGATAGACTATTCTACCCAGTTGAGATTTTGTCAGAAGGTACACATACAATTACACTCCAAGTAACTGATGATAATAATACAAAATCAGACATATCTTCATTACCATTATTGGTCATGAAAAGGCCAGATGCTTATTTTAAGAGTATTAAGATAGATAGTAATTCAACTATGTGGGGCTGGGATCCTATACATGTATTTGACGATCAGTGGATTGAGATTAAAGGAGATAGTAGTACAGAGACATCATTAATATCAGAATATTATTGGAAATCAGATAAAGATGGATTAGTGTCTACTACATCTGAGCTTCTGACGGATTCATTATCTAATGGAACACACACAATTACTTTCCGTATAAAGGCAACAAATGGCCTTTGGAGTCAGAATCAATTTGTCATATTTGACATTAATGGAAGGCCTGTATTTGAGAAGGATGACGTTGAATTATCTGAAGAAGAAATAACAAGAATGGGTTCGGCACAGTTCAAAGTTCCTGTTGAGGATGATGAGACTGTGGGAGAGGAGCTAAATTATACAGTTGGTTATAGAGTAGATGGGGGAGAATGGGAATTTGAATATATTAATAATGTAACATTCAATGAAGAGACGTCAGAAGTGGAGTTTGAGTTTAATCCAGATGTTAATGCAGATACTGGAGATTATGAATTCTATGTGGAAGCTGATGATGGTGAAGGGGGAACACAACAAGTACAACTTCTGCAAACAATTTCAGTTCAAAATAATGTACCAGAAATAGAAGTGGATGATGTCCCATTAGAATTTCAAGAAGGCGAAACAATTGATTTAGGTATAGAAGTATCAGATGTAGAGGGCGGAACTCCTTCAGTAGTATGGTATGCAGATTGTGAGGGACTTTGTACTGAAGAGGATGAGATTGGTACAGGTTCGAACTTTAGTTTTGCTAACAGTCTTGGTCCTGGAGATCATACACTCAAGGTTCGCATTCTTGATTCAGAAGGTGGATATACAGAGCAAGAATACAATATTGTTGTTAAAGCTGCACCAGAAAGTGCAAGCTTAGTTGAAACTGCAATTGCAGATTTAAGTAATAATCTACCATTGTTTGCAAGTATTGGAATAGGTATGGTGATGGTTGTTGGTACTTTACTTCTTAGAAGAAATAGATCTACAGAAACAGTTGCAGAAGGCTTGGTAGTAGATGATGGAGTTTCACCTCAGCAACAGGGCAATCAGTTACCTCCAACTGAGATTCTAGATTGGGAGATTCCAACTGATGCTCAGGGTCAGGCATTAATTATTGGTGAATATATGGCAAAACGTCGTGAATCATACATAACCCATCCAAATAATGAAGAGGTATTAGATTACTTACATAATAATCGTGAAAGATTTACAATATCAACCTATTTTGAAGTTCCCAATGATCCTACAGTAGTCATTACAGATTGGGCATTGCCTGAAAATCTACGTGGTAATGTACACTTGGATTCTTTCCGTCAACAGATTGTTGAAAGAATAACTAACAGTACACCTGACAAAAATTTCGTTATTATTGGAGAACCCGGAGTCGGTAAAACGGTAATGCTCTTTGAAGTGTTTGATAGACTGATGAATAAGGCACCAGTTGGTATTCTAAGTACAGATACAATTGCTAAGGCACATGAGATGTTTGGAGTGCGTGTTTTCTATGATGATATACCCGAGAATCAAGATTTAGTTGAAGCATTAACTGAAAATGATGTCCAGGGAGTTATTGTTAGTTCAAGGGAAGCAGATTGGAAGGCACTTCCAACTGAAATGCAAGCTAAATTTGATCGTTTGACGGTACCACTATTCAGTGAACTTGACATGAAAGCAATGATTGAGAAAATGATGGCTTTCCAAAGTATTGGACATAATGATGAGGCAGTAACTATACTTGCAGAATATGCTGAAGGCAGTCCAATCTATGTTTGGTCTATGGTCAGAGAAATGATGCACAGAAGTGTAAAGACATTGACAAAGGAATACATTGAAGAAAATTCAGTCAAAGGGATGCTCAATTATGTTGCACAGCTCTTACAGAGATTGCTCAAAGATGGAGAAGAATATCGCAAAGGAGGTCTTCATGCACTTGCTTCATTAATTTTCCTTTCTGATCACATGGAGGAACGTTATTGTAATGATTACTTCTTTGATGCATATGTAGAAGTTTTATCTAAATACACAGAAGATAAATTAGATGATAAAATGAATCCAAAGACACTGAATTTGGTTCTAGCATATTTACCAATTAATGACAGTGTTATCAGATTCCCTCATGATACTTGGCCTGATGTTTTGCAGGGCTGGGGAGACATGAATCCATTTAGTACAGAGTTGAGAATGATAAATCGTGCATTTGCAGATTCAGGAATTTTCCAAGATTTGAAGAAGGAAGTAGTAACTGAAGTTTGGAATTCAACATATGAAAGATACAAACGTACACCATCAAGACAGAAGAATTCATTCTTGGCTTTAGCAGATACATTATTCCAGAACTTTACAATAGATGAATTGAAGGAATTAGGTGTAGACATTGATATCGTTAGACAAGTTGCCTCTACCTACTCACATATACCACAAGCCGCTAAATTAATTTCAAAGATTCAGGCAGTTCTTCCACAGACAGTTACTCGTATCATCAATATGCAAGATATTGGTTCTGAGAGTTCACATGCACCTTACAAGATTCAAGAAATGTACCTAATTTACAATGATGGCCGTATGCTATCAAGTTTAATGGATGAAGAGGCAAAGGTCGACGAAGATATAATGAGTAGTATGCTGACAGCCATTAACGATTTCGTTAAAGATTCATTCCAAACAACAGGAAATCTTGGTTCAATAGATTATGGTGAAAATCAGATTATCCTTGAGAGAGGAAAGTACACAATGCTTGCTTCGGTTGTTTATGGTGAGGCTAATAGGGATTTAAGATCTAGAATGAGCCGAGCTTTAACAAAGATAGAAGATGAATTTAAATCTGAGATTAAAGATTGGAATGGAGACGTAGATAGCCTTAGCGGAACAGTTACCCATTTAGAACCAATCATGGCGATTAGTAAATCCGTTTCGAAGGATATGATTGATGAGCTTCAGGCATTGAAATCAGTCAACATACGTTCCAGTTGGACGCAGGTTGCAGGTTTCGTTCAGGTTAACATTTTAGTTAACAATTACTCAAAGAAACAGCTTAAAGGAGCTAAATTAACACTAGAATATGGAGCAGATTTCTTAAAAATAGTTAAGACTGAACCTAAATTCAAGTATAAGGTTACTGAGGTAGACATCAAGAAAGTGCCAGCTAATGATGAAATGCCAGTTACATTATACTTCGAACCATTAAAATCTGCACAGGCTTCTTTGAATGTTCACTTAGACTATGATTCTAAGGGAGGTCACGCATCAGGAGTTTCTTCAGCAGTATTCGAGCGTGTTAATCTGTACAAAGATGGAGTAACCCTCAATCTTGCAGATCTTGATAATGCAGCTAAGGCAGAGATAGTTCCTGAGGCTAAGGAAGCTGAACCTGTTGTAGAGGCAGAGGCAGTAGTTGAAGCCGAAGTTGTAGATAGTTCATCAGATGGTGATGACTTGATGGCTAAATTGAGTGAATTAGACGGTGATTCAGCAGACGATTCACCTAAGGAAGAGGCAAAATCTTCTGGTGAAGATGATGATTTGATGGCAAAATTGAGTGAACTTGATGATACAGAGAATAAACCTAAGAAGAAAGAAAAGAAATCTGATGACGATGAAGATCAATCAGGTATGGATGATATTCTAGGAAAATTAGACGAATTGTAGTTGGTGCGGGTGCCGGGATTTGAACCCGGGTTCCAAACTTGGCAAGCTTGAGTGATACCAGGCTACACCACACCCGCACATTTTAGTCCAGAATAACGGGTTAATAAAGCCTTTAATGGCTGCTGAAGTGAGCAACTGATGTCAGATAGCATGAGAGCAGAACAGAGCCTTTCTGAGGCATGGGAAGAAAACAAGATTCCTATCATAGCTTTGGCTTTTTGTTTTGTTATATCTCACTTGCTTGCAATGTTCATTGTTCCAGCATACGAAGAGGCTGAAGTCCAAGCCTTTGAGGATCCAGAAGATCCCCTGAATTCGGTGGTTTACATAGTTATTATTTTATTTTTCACAGCTTTTGTTTTATGGATAGCAAAAAATGGATTAGACTATGTTTTACAATTAATATTTCTATCTTCAATAGGAATAACATTCATTTATGTATTTTATCCATTTTTTTATACTTATGGAATTACAGATTTCGCAGGTTATGTTGGAGCAGCAGGTTTAGCAGTCCAGTTGACCTTCCTGTTGATGTCATACCCTGAATGGTATGTTATTGATTTTTCAGGTATTGTTTTGGCAGCAGGAGTTGCAGCCATATTCGGCATATCTTTTGGACTTTTACCTGCTTTGTTACTTTTGGTTGGTTTGGCAATATATGACGCTTGGGCAGTTTACAGAACAGGGCATATGGTAGATTTGGCAGATTCCGTAATGGATCTTAAACTTCCAATATTGTTAGTTATGCCTAAGAATAGATCATATTCTTTTCTTACACAGGGAAGTTTGAATGAGCAAATTGAAAGTGGTGAAAAGAGAGAAGCTCTTTTCATGGGATTAGGTGATTTAGTAATTCCAGGAGCATTGGTTGTTTCCGCTAAAGCAACACTCGGGTGGTCAGTTGGTATAATGTCAATGTTGGGAAGTATAGTAGGCTTTTTTATTTTGATGATTTTTGTACTTAGTGGTAGACCACAAGCAGGTCTTCCTCTGTTGAATGGTGGAGCCATAGTTGGTTACTTTATTGGGGCTTTATTTTTCACAGGCGATTTGGGTCTATGAGTATAGTTCCAGTTCATGGTTATGCTGCATTGAATGTGGTGGAAGAATCATTACTGGTTTTATCAGATTTGCATTATGGAGTGGAGGCAGAGATGCTTCGTGGAGGAGTCTGGGTTCCTAATAGGTCAACATCTCGAACAGAAAAAGTATTAAAATTATTGAAAGAAACAAAATCAAAGCGCTTGCTTTTGTTAGGCGATGTCAAACATCAGGTTCCACATAATAGTCAACAACAGAAGAGAGACTTAGAGCAGTTTTTCATGGCAGTTATGAGGATAGCTGACGTTGAGATTGTTCCAGGAAATCATGATGGAGGCCTTGATAAGATAGCACCATCTGGAGTCATTTTCCATAAGTCTAGTGGTTGTACTATTGGTGAGATAGGATTTGCGCATGGGCATGCTTGGCCATCACAAGAGGTAATGAACTCTAAAATTCTTATTTTAGGCCATGAGCATCCTGCACTTTCTTTCAGAGATAGGGTTGATAAATTACATAGTGAATCATGTTGGCTTAGAGCACCAATGCTTGATCATGAGAAATATGACAAAGTTCCTGAACAACTAATTGTTATGCCAGCTTTTGGTGAATTAGCAGGTAGGACCATGAATAGAGAACCTTTGAAGGGTTTAGGGCCAGTACTGAGGAATGGTTTAGCAGATTTGGCGAAGGCCAGAGTAGAGACCTTAGAGGGTCTTGATTTTGGTGCATTAGGCAATTTAATAGATTTAAGATTATGAATATCAATCCAGAGCTTCTCAAGGCATTAGAAATACGAGGTCTTTCCGAACCTACCTTGGCTCAGTCATCCACTTGGCCAGTGATAGATTCAGGTTCTAATGTTTTGTTGATAGCGCCGACTGGAGTTGGTAAGACTGAAGCTGCAATGGTTCCATTGTTTCATAGACTTCTTGAAAAGGATTTGAAGCCAATTAGTATTCTTTACATTACTCCTCTTAGGTCTCTGAATAGGGACATGCTTCGAAGGTTGGAGGATATAGGCAGTGACCTCAATTTGAGCGTAGCTGTAAGACATGGAGACACCTCACAGTCCGAGAGGAGTCGACAATCTCGTAATCCTCCTCAAATTTTAATCACAACACCAGAAACACTACAGATTATGTTGTCAGGTAAAAAGTTGAGAAAGAATCTTGCAGGAGTGGATGCAGTGATAATAGATGAAGTACATGAATTGGCATCAAGTGAAAGAGGGGCACAATTGAGTATAGCACTTGAGAGACTCACCTTACTTGCGGGAGAATTTCAAAGAATAGGTTTGAGTGCTACAGTAGGAACTCCGAAAGAAGTGGCTTCTTTTCTTGTTGGAGACAGGGATGTGGAGGTACTTACTCCTAAACTTGAAAGAGATATGGATTTGTTGGTGCACGCTCCAGAACCTGTTTCTGATGATGATGAGTTGGTAAATGAGTTGTATTGGGAACCTGAAAGAGTTGCAGCTCTGAGATATTCAGCTAAGGCCTCAGAAATGGGACCTACGTTGCTTTTTGTTAATACTAGGGACACAGCAGAGGCCATGGGGGTTCGATGGAATATGTGGGACCCCGATGCCAGTATTCATGTACACCATGGTTCTCTGAGTAAGGATGTAAGGATAGAGGCCGAGGAAGATTACCGTAAGGGGACAGTCAATACTTTGATTTGTACCTCTTCTTTGGAGTTAGGTATAGACGTAGGTAATACTGCGTTAGTTATTCAGTACAATTCACCTAGGGATGCCTCTCGTATGAGTCAGAGATTGGGTCGTTCTGGACATAAGATAAAGGAAACGGCTATCGGGAGAATTGTATCTACTGAAGAAACACAAATTTTGGAATCTGCAGTAATTGCACGTAGAACATTAGCTGGAGAATTGGAACCTTCAAGAATACGTGAAATGCCTCTTGCGGTTCTGGCAAATCAGATTATTTCGTGGACAGTATGCGACAAGAATGTAGATAAGAAAACATTCTTGGATATAATTAAACGTGCTTATCCTTTTAAAAAATTTACAGAGGAAAATCTAACAGATATGCTCGAATTACTTGACAAAGTTCATCAAAACAGAACAATTGGCAAAGCAGTCAGGCAAGGTCCTAGAGCTATGAAATATTTCCATGGTAATTTATCCCTGATTCCAGATCAGAGAACTTCAGGTGTAAGAGATATTACTACCCGAAAAATGATAGGTAGACTTGATGAGCGATTCATTTTAGATTTAGTTCAAGGGGACAAGATAGTTTTCAGAGGTTCAGTTTGGGCCGTAGTTGAAATTGATGAGGAAGTTACAGTTTCTCCTTCGACATCATTAGGAGAATTACCAAGGTGGATTGGTGAAGATATTCCGGTTCCATTCTCGGTAGCTCAGGAAGCTTCACAAAGGTTGTCAGAGGGTAAC
>Ga0208522_1001254_pt1 | contig 16584 bp, 19 predicted proteins | sample ETNtaG_25_FD_185763 | JGI IMG/M metagenome (GOLD analysis project Ga0208522, IMG submission 185763) | Marine microbial and viral communities from oxygen minimum zone, Eastern Pacific Ocean - ETNP201302SV86 (SPAdes) (version 2) | ecosystem: Environmental > Aquatic > Marine > Oceanic ... | reverse complement strand
TGGAAATAAGTGTTTCTCGTTTCATACACTCACCCCTCTTCTTCTTTCAACAAAATAAATATAATTTGCCAAAATAATTAAGACTATAATTAATAAATGCGCAACAAGCTGGGGGCCCATTCTCCGTTTTGCTTCAAGGTATTTTGGATCTGGATCATTGCCACCATATTTATCAATGACCAGTTTTTCATATTCAGCAGCACCCTTAATTGCTCCTAATAACCCTGGCAGTTGATTTGGAATATAGGGGTAAAGCAGTGGTGCCTGTACTCCAGTACACCCTGCAACTATTTTTATTTTATCCGGATAAGGTGTGGATGCATATTGAACCCATTCTTTTGTACCTGCATAGCCTGCACTCACATTTATAATCAAATTAAAATCTTGTACACTTGTAATATTTTCCATCATGGGAATTGCATCTATACTGGTACCAATATCATCGGTTGTATATAGCTCACGCATGTCCGTGACAATTACCTTTATTACACCCTCGTTACCTGGCTTAAATCCCAGATTTACATAATCTTTACCATACTCAAGATCTGGAAAATCAGAAAGGATAACCTTTGCTACGGCATCATCGATCATTTGCGGTCCAACCGGCCATAATGCCATAAAGTACATTTTTACTTTCTTTTCAGCGCAGTGACGTACAAAAGCTGTTGCCATTGGACCTAACTCTCCTTCACTAGCAGGATCAAAATCAAAGGATAGAAGAACAGGATCACCTTCATCCAGTACTTCGATTGATTGAAAAACCGCTTCTGATAACACAGTAGAAGCTTCCGGAAATGATTTGCCTGTTTTAGCAATAATGTAGATTGGAATTGTTACAGATAAGAACATGAGTAAGAAAATCCACCGCTTATCTAAATCTTTTAAGAATTCGTACATAGCTTATTCTTCTCCAGAACCAAGGTAAGAACGATCAACTCCGAGTAATACTTTTAACGAAGTGGATGCAATGCCCAATGCGATTCCAATCATAATAGCCCTATTCCCTGCTGTATTGAATACGCTCATAATGAAGACTGTCAAATTTTCAATTTTCAATCCAGACATCCAATCTGGAAACCAAGCCGTCAAATAAACACCTGCAAATGTCCTTCCCAACAGAATGATAAATGCAGTGCTCAATAGCAGGATGGCTTCTAGATTTTTTGCACGAAATGCACGAAATGCAGCGGAAGAAATATAAAAAGCAAGCATAGCAAACATTGTTGCAGTAAGTGGTTTGAATGCATATTCATAAAGCCACCAGAAAGGACTACCAATTTCTCTATAATGACCTGACAAGGCATAGTCAGGATACTGAGGATTTGGATTTACTCCAACCTTACCCAATCCCACAACTAGGGTAATAAAAAATGCAGCCAGTGTGACCGCTGAATATGCCCACCCTATTTTTCTATCTGAAATATTCTTAAGATGAATTTTTAATAGGTTCCCGCCACCTAAAACAAATGCAATAGATGCAAGTACATCAAACCAAATAGCTGCAACTTCTCCCCATCCTTGAGTTGCTGGTATAAAATAGGCAATAATTAATACGAAACCACCCAGGGCTGTGATCAGTAATGGAATATTTCTTTTCATAAATTCAAAAATTTCCTATGTCAAAATAACGGATTTTAAATAGTCTGCTGCAGAAATTAACGTCATACCTAGAGAAGATGTGGGTCCTAAAAGGGTACCTAAAGTTAATAATCCAACACCAATAACTATTCCAATAACGACAATAACCTTCCCTATATCCTGTCCTTTCAAACTTCCCAATTGATCTGGCTCACCTGAAAGGTAAGCTGATGCCGCAAAAAATTCTTCTCCAATTAAGGTATAATCACAGGCAGCTACGAAAAATGGCAGTTGTGCTGGCATGGCTGTTCCTGCAACCTGTATGGCACCTATTGTATTCCCTGTCTCAGCTAGTATTAATGATTCAGCAAAGAATGCTCCCATATAGAAACATGCTGCTGGTTTTTCTCGCACCATCATGCCTTGAACATAAGCAACATAGCCAAATTGTTCGTCCGTTACATAATAAATCAAATCTTGGTTATATGATTCAGGTCTTCCTGCTGTCAAGAAAGAAGCTTGAACAGTTTCTCTCGCTGCAGTCATAACCAGTGATCGACTTGTTGGTACTTCTACTTTTGCATCATATTCTGCTGCTACTTGAGCTACCTTAGAAAGTACTGTAATACCAGCAATAGTTTGGATCTCATTCATATCCTGAATACCAGGAATAAAAAGGATTGGCTGTCCCATTTCTGTTGCTCGTCCCACTGCTTCATCAACTGCTTCTAGACCTGCTATTTTCCTAATATTAAGTGGATCACCCCCTCGAGCACGCAAAATCCAATATACGACTGAACCGCAAAATATGAGGGTAATAAAAAACAATGGAAACCGGCGACCATCAAACCATTCTCTGGTTGGGGATATGGCTGATATGGTTACTACAGGTGAAGATTCAATTCCATCTGCACCAACAGCAATCACTTTAAAAATGTATGCTTTTTCTCTATCGAGTTTTTCTACAGTGTAACTTGAAACTCCAGGATCGACGATTCCAATAAATTCGAAAGAGTCTGAATTCGTAGATTGAAAGATTGAATAATGTTGGACATACGTTTGATGATTTAGCGAATGTATCCAATTTAAATCAATTTTTTCACCGTGATCCCATGGATGGTCTTGGGCGGTAAAACTTGAAGGTGGATTAGGTATATTAGTTTCTGCAGCATTGAGATTAGAAAAAATATTCAAGAATGCTAGTGAAAGTAAAAATATACCAATTTTATTTAACATCAAGTTAAACCATCTCCTTCAATTAACTCTATATTCGCTCTAGGGATAGTCAATATATTACCACTTTCTATTAAAACTTCCAGCACTCGGGTTTTAGTACCTGATTCAAGTATTTGAGGATTTGAAGGCAAACTATGCACTGTACCAATTTCTCCAAAATATGGGTCTCTAATTATCCTTACAGATGAACCGACTTCCAGGATTCCTGATTCATAATCTGATTCAATTGATTCTTCAGCAGATATTTCATCTACAGGTATTATGATAGAAGGTCGAATTACGCCTGCTCGTATTTGTGTAGCCCCATTAATCGATGCTTTTTTTCCTTCTCTTGATTTAAATAATTTAAATGTCCTTTCCGCCATGGCAATATCCCCAAAACCTTCCGTAACAATTAAAGTTAAACCAAGTTTTTCAGAACCTGTTATTGCAACACCAAGATCATATCCTAATATTTCTTTCAGATCCTGGTCATCAATACCACCAGATATGAGACCCGAAGCACCAATATCAATTGCTTTTTGAATTGCTTCAGAAGTCATTCTTCCACCACCAATAATCACAGAGTTTTTCATATTTTCAGTGATATGTTCAGCATTCACAGTTTCATCATGTGATTTGCACGCAACTACTATTTCACCAAATGATTCTCCTCCAATACCAAAGATGCCCTGAATAAGTGAGACTTTAGATTCAATAACGACACCCTGATCTTTTATAATTTTAATTACTTTTCCGGGCATAAATGCCATTACATTGACAGGATGTTCTTCACCACGAATAATTATCTGTCCCGTAATATCTGAAATTGTTTCAACAGTACCATTGTTTGGTGAACGATAGATACTTTTAAACATACCAAAGATACCTTTGGTCTCTGCAAGCACATCTCCTTTGCACACTTCATCTCCAATTGATACAGTTACACATTCCGGCACATCTGCAGGAGGCATTGATAATTGATTTGCAAGATTGAGTGGGAAAATATCACCAGGCATGTAGGTTTCCGCTATTACTTGTTCTGGCAAAACTGATTCACCTTTATTAACCGTAACCTTGCCTGGTATAGGCAAAACTCTTTGCATACTGTGGACGGTCTTATAGCTTACTTCGAGGCCTGGCGTATATGCATGCGCTTTTTCAGATGTTTTAATCGGACCCGTATTAGAATTCCCATCATTTTGTGGAATATCTATTTTTGGATATAGGCCTAATTCTTCTATCCAATCATTGACCATATTCATGTTTAGGGAAACATCATTACTAAAAGACAGCGGCCTTCCTCTGGCATCTAGAATGAGACCAACCAATCCACCTTCTATTGTTTTATTGATAGGTTTACCTGGCCCAGCTCCCAAATCATAATTATTAAATGGTTCTAATAATATTTCTGCTTTTTCACCAATACCGAGTGGCAATAATTCCAAGCTCCCAGATGGTAATTCACCTTTTTTATTTAATGTTGTTCCGCTGATGGTGTATCTAAAACAGGGCTTTCCTTTTGATGCTTTTCCTTTTGGGGCAACAACTGTCCCTAATAATATTAGACAGTCTTTCTCAAAAACATCCATGGCTGCCTGAGAATGCACCTGAGCAAGCACACCTAGGTGAGGCATCATGAAGATACTGTCCTTAGCTAGAAGTGTAATACCTTCAGGCTGAAATGAATCTATTAGCATGAGAGCAGTTTGTTGCAATTGAGGAGCATGGGATAACACACCACCCGATGCTACCAATAAATCCAGTTTCATATTATTAACAATTGTTTGGCCACCAACTTCCTGACTAAATGTATCCCCGACTGTTCTTTGTTGCTGGATCCCTTTTAATGTAGTTGCAAATTCTTTGTGCTGAATATATGCTAACCGTAACGCTTCTCTTGCAACTGCCTGTTCAAATACTAAAGCATCAAGTGATTGTGGGATTGTAGTAGGTCGGATCATTTTATTCTTGACTCTGTTCCTTAGCTCCCTCTCATTCATTTCTAGATGCATCCAGCGGATAATATTCGGCATGGTCGCTTCAGCGCAAACATTTGAAATGGAATAACTCATACCCAAATTTGCGCTTACTGTACGGTTAAATGTTCCATCAAATACACTAAAAACATCCGTTGTAGCTCCACCAATATCAACACCCACTACGTTAATATTCTGCTTATCAGCAATCGTTTGAAGAATATTTCCAACTGCACCAGGTGTTGGCATAATAGGTGCATCAGCCCATCGAATCAAACGGTCGTATCCTGGTGCGTGAGCCATGACATGTTCCAAAAAAAGATCATGAATTGCATCACGGGCTGGGCTGAGATTCTCCCGTTCCATTGTGGGTCGGAGATTCTCAACTACCGATAATTCAAAATTATTTTTAAATAGCTCTTCCATATTTTCAGTCGCTTCCTTATTCCCTGCATAAATAATTGGAAGTTCGTACTGAGCACCAAACCTTGGTTGAGGTTTCGCCGGCGCAATTAATTCAGCTATTTGAACCACATGGGTTTTGGTACCACCATCTGTCCCACCTGATAATAATATCATATCAGGTCTTAATTCTCGAATACGCTGTATTTGCTCATGGGCTTGTCTTTTATCATTAGATGCTATTACATCCATTACAATTGCACCCGCTCCCAGGGCTGCTCGTTTTGCACTTGCTGCAGTCATTTCACGTATAACACCGGCGACCATCATCTGTAGGCCACCTCCGGCACTAGAAGTAGAAATGTAAATATCACATCCATCATTAGCACTCGCAGTTGTAATGATTTTCCTATCATCATTAATAAGTTTTCTACCTGCTAATTCTGCGACTTCTGTAACAGAATTGACTACTCCAACTGTCACATCGGCAAAAGGTTCTTCAACTGTGGATGGTGCTTCCCCTCGATGAGTCTGCCTATATTGACCGTCAATTTTCTGTATTAAAATGGCTTTTGTAGTCGTACTTCCACAGTCTGTGGCTAAAATAACATTAATGTTATTTAAATCAATTTTACTCATTTTATAAACTATCTTTTTAGTATATGGATTGGAAAATTTAAAATTTCAATTAAGAATCAACAATTGAAGATTTTTGTCCTTCTACTTCAATGTCTCGTATACGTTCACAAAAATAATCTACGCTTCCCCGTTGTTCTAATAATTCAGTGAAATCAGTATACCCATCAACATGGAGTACTGAAGATATAATGGGTTGAAAAAAGTGCATTACCTGCGACCCAATATAATTTAATGGTCTAAATGTTTCCAGTAACAGTATTGCAGGCATCGCTAGATGACGCTTCACAACTTCACGGCATACCTTATCTACAATTAGTATTTGTTTTTTACTAGGAGTAAAGTCTTCTTTTTCACTTAACGCGAACGCGTGTTTTATTGAATCTTTCATTTAATTATTTGCCGGATGGTAAAAAATTATTAAAGAATTAAAAGTGCATGAAAAAATGGATATAAAGATAGGTTAATGGTGTGGCAAATATCAATGAGTCAAACCGATCTAAAACACCTCCATGGCCTGCCAGGAGCGTGCCGCTATCTTTAATACCTGCATCTCTTTTTAACAATGATTCTAAAAAATCGCCGATTTGACCAAAGAATCCAGTTATTACTCCAAAAACTATTGCATCTTTTAATGAAAAATAATCACCAAGCCATCCTTGTCTATGAAACGTAATAAATACACCGAGCGCAGCAATGAAGCCACTGATTGAACCTATCCAGGATTTCTTTGGACTTACACTAGGAAAAATCTTTTTGGTACCAAAAAGTGTTCCGAGAATAAATGCAATCGTATCACACGCCCATATAGCTAAAACAAGTGTCAGTGTGAGTTGAGTACCTGCCCAATCGTCAAACTGCCTAAGATCAATAGCGGTCCCAAGTAAAACTGGTATAAATAAAATGCCAGCCAAGGTTGCTGAAATATTTTGACCTGGATTTTCTTTTTCAGAAAATAATTCCCAAATACAGGTCAGTAAAATAATTAAAATTATTCCCCCAATTGCAATCACTCCATCCTGCATTTCATGGAGTATAATATCAGGTCGGCGAGAATAATAGTCTGCAATAAATACTGACGATACCATACCCATCCAACGTAGTGGTTGGGCCCCATTTTGCTCAGTGATGGAGTAGAATTCTCCTAAAGCTAATACTGTGCATATGAGGATGAACATAGTAAAATATAATTCCCCTTTCCAGATTAAAAATAACCAAGCAGGAATTCCCAATGCATAGATAAGGATACGATCTTTAATCAAGGATAATAACTTCATACCATTTTAAACAAGTACGCTAATTCTTTCTGGTTCCATTTCTACATGAACAGGCGTATGACCAATTAACTCACCATCTATAGTTAATCCATTTTCTTCATCTGGGACAATTGAAAAACTATTTACTTGTTGATAATCAACCAATGGGCTTTTCACATGTTCGCCACTAAATAATTTAGGAAATAATTTTAACAGTTTTAACCTTGATGCTTTACGTACGATAATTAGGTCAATCTTTCCATCATTCAGTTTTGCGAATGGAGCCATTTTCATACCTTTACCGGTATGAATAGTATTACACCCTAGAATAAATACAAAATCTTCTTCAATTGTTTGGTCATCCAAAATCAATTTTGAAATTCGTTTTTTACCTTTCAAGACTTCTAATATGGATGCAACGTCATAACGAATACCACCTAACCACCTCAGTTTCTCTGCCAATTCTCCTGCTTCAGTAGCCAATCCCCAACCAACAATATTGAATGCATAATACAAGACTCCATTGGCATCGACTTTTGCTACATCAATCTTACGCAATTGACCCTTGGTAATTCTTTTGGCAGCTTCTTCTGGATCAAGGCAATCCATATCATACATAAAAGAATTTCCAGTTCCTCCAGTCACCAATCCAATGGGTAACGTGGCACCATCTGATCTATTTAGCATTCCATTTATTATTTCGTGCATGGTACCATCCCCGCCAATGGCACAAAATCCATCATAGCCTGAATAATCAACATCATGTGCATATTCTTGGGCATGTCCTGCAAATTCAGTTTCTAATACTGTCAGCTCTGAATCATTTTTATAAAAAATGGGTTTCACCATTTCCAAAATATCTAAACCTTTTTTTAATCCACCTTCCGGATTCACAACCATATAAAATTTTTTCATTTATTACCATCTCTATGTTGCATATACTTATCATCACCCCACTCCATCACTTCTATCTTAACATTTGTTGTACCTTGATTAATAAAATCTAATTTTTTTGCTGCTCCATAAGAACAATCTAAGATCCTTCCCTTCACATAGGGACCACGGTCATTTATTCTTAAGATTAATGATTTTTTATTTGCAAGATTTGTTACACGGCATACTGTATTCAATGGTAATGTTTTATGAGCTGCAGTAAGTCCATACATATCATATACTTCACCATTTGCTGTAAGTTTACCATGAAAATCTTCTGCATAAAATGAACTGACCCCATTCATAACTTTACGATGCTTTACGTTATTACTTTTTGATGTTTTATTTCGAGATGTTTTAGATGCCTTTGATTTAGTGCTTAAATGTGTTGGGCCTGTTGTATAGCGTGGGGCAGTTGCACAGTCACATAGAAAAACCAACAGTAGTATCAGGAGATAAATTTTATTCTTCATTTACGATATTCTGGCGGATAGCTTCATAGAGTACGATACCGACACTGGTAGCTAGGTTTAAACTTCTAATTTGGGAATTTTCCATTGGTATCGTACAGGTATGGTCCCAATGGTTATTTAAAAGAGCATCATTTATGCCAGCTGTCTCACTGCCAAAAACGAGGAAATCTCCCTTTCTGAAACATCGGGAAGTGTACGGTTTTGATGATTTTGTGGTCAAGAGATGAAAGGATTCATTTTGTACCATGGAAGAGCAATAATCATCCAGGTCAGGAAAATATTCCCAATCAATGTATTCCCAATAATCAAGACCCGCTCTCTTTAACGTTTTATCCGATAGTTCAAATCCCAGTTTTCCAACAACATGAAGCCTGGTATTGGTCGCTCCGCATAACCGACCTGTGGAGCCAGTATTAGGAGGTATTTGTGGTTCCAGGAGTACAATAGTAAACATCAGAGCCTTGAATGAATACGCGGAATGCAGTAAGGGTCTAAGACAAGAGCTGTGGCCATTCCAAAAAAGGATGCTCCTGCTGCTTTAAGAACTTGGACATGATTAAATGTTGATATGCCTCCGGTAGCAATAATGGGGATGTTAAACTGTGCAAACAAGGAGACCATTTCCAGTGTTCTTTGAAAAATCGCAGGTCCGGAAAGTCCCCCGCCATCCATGGAGAAATTTAATTGTTTCACTCCTACTTCATCAGGGGTTTTATATTGGGTATTTCCAGCGTTGATCAGCAATGTATCATAGGTTGAACAAATTTCACCGATTGCAAACAAGGTTTCATTTGATACATCCGGTGATACTTTAATAGAAATTGGGTTGGAAACTGTTTTCTTTAAAGTACTTAATAGAGAATTTAATGTGGATGGATCTGCACATATTATCTGGCCATTTTCTGTATTGGGGCAGCTGATGTTCAATTCATAAAAGTATTGCATAGTATGGTGCTGAAGCACAGTCTGAATCCGGTCAATGTTTTCTATGTATTCATTGACAGTATTGCCCCCAATACTGATACCCAGGGGACGCCCATATTCCCAAATGGCTGAGTGTGGGATTTCTTTTATAAAACTTTCTATACCTGGTCCTGGAAGGCCCAAGGAATTTAACAGGCCCTTTTCTCCATTTATGCGTGCATCCTGGAGACGAGGTCTTTCATTTCCAATGCGTTTTTTTTTCATGATGGTTTTAAATACAACTCCACCCAAACCCATACGTAACCAGATATCCATGATATCTGATTCAGATTTAAAGGATGCCCCAATCAGCGGTGATGGGAATGTTAATCCATAGATTTCAATACCTTTGCCATGAGGTATGGGAAAATCGTAAATCAGTTTTCCAAATATGCCAAATGAGGATAGAACAGTATCTCCAAATTTAACAGCCGGCTCTAAATCCTTTTGTATCAGAAAAAGTTTTTGAAAAAAATATATTAAGGTGGTGGTTATATACCGGGCGATGCGATAACAGATTGAAAGAAAATATGCTCTCAATTATCTTCCTGCACACTGGATTCAAGCGTATCAGCGGGTGCAATTGAAGATAAAACCATGTTCAATGTCTGTAGCCTGATATCAGCTTGTTTTGACTGGTCAGAACCAGGGTGATTTTCCTTAATCCATTGATAATATTTCACCGCACTGTCAATGACGGCTGTCTGATCATAATGATACCCGATAGAAAATGCTGCAGGAGCTGCTAAATCCCCTTTCATATCCATCGATAATGCAGATTTAAATAACTGGATTGCATTATTGATGTTATCTGTAATCTGAGATTCTGCCTGCAGGTATGTTATTTCCTGGGCTTTGGTTTCTGCCTGTACAGATTCTGATAAATAGGATGCATATTCGGAAGTAGGAAATAAAGTCAATAGATCATCTCTAGACTTATCCGCTTCTTCTTTGTTGCCCATACTTTCGTGAACAAATGCCAGTGCAAACATGGATTTGGCCTGAAAAGGAGAATCGGGGTATTCATTGATAATTATATTAAAAAACTCTATCGATTGTGGATAACGGTTAAAACTGAATGCTTCCAGATCAGCAAGCTGGTAAAACAATTCCGGAACAGTTCTTTCTGGAATAATAATTGAGACTGATGTATTTAAGGTATCTTGATCGGATACTACATGGGTTGTATCCTTTTCAATTGAAATAATTCTGTGTGAGTCCAGGTCCTTTTCAGCTGCCTGATAAGCTGAGATGGCTTTGCTGCGGCTTTTTGCCATGGGAGAAAAAAGAGATTTACTGGATTCCTTACTCACAAGGTTAAAATATTCTTTTGCTTTCACCAGATTCCATTTTTCTGATGTATAAATCTGTCCCAACTGGTAGTATGCTTCTGCGGATACAGGCGTACGCTGGTAGTCATTTACAATGGATTCCAGTCGAGTCTCAATCTCAGAGAATTCTCCCTGGGCCCTGTAAAGTTGAACCAGCTCCAGCTCCAAGTTGCCAGAGATTCGATTAAACTTATCATCTGCCAACATTCCCTTTATTTTTCTTGATGCAGATCGATATTTTTTCTGAATCCGCAGGATTTTTAAGATCTGCAGGTGTGCCTTTTCAACATTATCTTTCGACAGAGAGTGTGCTATCACATTGGAATACCCATCTTCTGCCAGTTCATATTCTTCTCTGTTAAATGCCATTTCTGCCAAGCGCCCGTAAATAACACCTTTTTCATCCCTATTTTGCGTCAGTCTAGCTCCCTCCTGCAAGTGCGACATAGCAGTTTCTGGTTCTTTCAATTCCTGGGCGATCTCCGCCAAAGATAAATGGCATTTTGATTGGATATTTCTTGAATCCGATGCTCCAAGCAGTATTGTCAATTCATTAATGCCTGTTTGAACATTCCCTTTTTTCCATTTACATAAAGCTCGCCAGTAGCCAGCCTCTTCCATTTGCTGCTCGTTTCCTATCTGGGCAATAGTTTTAAGATTACTTAAAGCCAAATCGTAATCTGCACGGTAGAATCGGGCTTTTGCCATGAGCAGGATAGCATCTAATCTAAATTTAGATTCTGGAAAATCATTTAATACTTTCTGGCATTTCTGAACAGTTTTCCCATATTTATCCATGGCGGTAATAGGAATGGCATCCCCTTCTTTTTGAAGACGAATCTTTTCAGCTTCCTGATAGTACTGTTGTGCATTATAGAAGGTATTAAAGTATGCACACCCACTGAGCCCGATCAATAAAACTGAATAAAGGATTGTTTCTGGAGTAAATCTGGACAACATTTGACAGGAAATTTACTTATTTGATTTAAGGTGAAGACAAAAATAATTTGGGATATATGGAAAGGGCAATTCATTTCCTAATCAGTATACTATTACTCATTTCTGGACTGCACGCACAGGATAAGGATGAGTTAGAAGAGTTTGGTTTTATTGATATCAAAACAGACAGCATGGATGTTCCATTTTTTGTTGATGGTTTTTATGTTGGAAATCACCCCTTAAAAGTTCCAGTTCCTGTATTGCCAGGATATCATGAGGTCAGTTATATCCCCCCTGATATTCAACATGAAAAGGTGCGTGATAATTTAACAGAAGGTATCAAGCGCGTTTATGTCGCCAAAAACGATACACTTGAAGTGTTCCTGTTTTATGACCATTACCTGGCACAGGTAGAAACGCTGCATCAGGAGATTAAAATCCAAAATTATGTTGGTTTCACTCTGGCTTTGGTCTTGATTTACATTATATTTTCGATATTTTAATCACCTGTACAACACAGTATAAAAACTCCGTAATTTCCCAACATGAAGGATCATCATACATCAGAAGATGGATTTAAATACCGGCCTGATTATTCCTGGCCGGACACTGGCACAGAGCAGAAATGCCCCAATTGCGGTGACTCTCTAGAACTTATTGAAAACAAGGATTCCTACTATGGTAAACCTTGGTGGTGCGCACCATGCCAATGGCAATTTTCTGAAGAAGACCTAGCTCAAGTTAAAGTAGACTCAAAAAAAGAAGCCTAAATTATGCCCTGGTAATCTTGGGAATCTGGTCACGAATGTCATCAATCACCCAGCTGACTACTTTTACATCATCTAAATATCCGTAATCAGGGATGACATCAGGAATTTCATCATTTTCATCAATAAAATAGGACATGGCAAACAGTATTTTTTTAATAACAGTTTCAGGAAGATCATGGTATAATTCCAATATTTCAACCAATCGGGCCACATCTTCTATCAGTTCTACTTCAACCGAATTCAGATGCCCTTCGTCCAACATGGTCTGTATCTTGATGCCCAAGACCTTGATAATAGAATTCTGATGCCCAGTATCTATCTGTTTAATCATTTCCTGATAATGGGTTTTATCTTCATCGGTTAACTGAAACAATTTAGGATCATTCATGCAAGAAAATTCTAACCCTTCTTCTGAAAATACAATGGCAATCGTAAATGATATGAAAACCAGACTCGAATCCCATTTAACTCTTGGTCATTTTGAAGTGAAGGATTTCACCGGTCGCCACCTGAACCATAATCTCCACAAAGGAGGCTTCCATCTGGAAGCAGTAATTGTTTCGGATGATTTTATCAGCAAAAACCTTGTTCAGCGTCATAGGATGGTCTATGAAGCCATGGGTGAGCTCATGAAACACGAGATCCATGCTCTGAGTATGAAAACCCTTACATCTGATGAATGGGATAACACATAAAAATGGGTTGGTTCAGCAGTAAAGAGAAAAAACAGCAGTTCAATCATCCGGAAAATATGACTCCGATTGAAGCGGTTACCCACCTTTGTGCGTCCATTCAGTTAGCGGACGGACAGGCAGATTACCATGAAAGAGAGGCCTGGGTCAATGCTGTATCAGAACTGTTCCCGGAATTTTCAGAAGAACGAGCTGATCGGTTCTTAAATGAAGCTCAAACAGTATTTACGAAAAAAACGGGTTTGGACAGAATGAATTATATCCTGGACGTAATTAACCGTATTAAAATATTGCTCAGTGATGACCAGATTAATGTTTTAGGCCCAAAACTTTCAGAGCTAATTGAAGCTGATGGAATTGTGATGACCGCTGAAATGGAAATTGCTAAACTGGTAGAATCCCAGCTAGATATTTCAATAACTGTGGATGATGCTTTATAGTGATTTAATAATTTCTACCTACCAGAAAACAAAAAACCCCGCTGAGAAACGGGGTTTTTTTATAATTCCTAAAATCTTATTTCAGATTTGAGTCGGCTCTTGTTTATCTTGTTTTTTTGTGCATTCAGACACTGTGTATGTAGTATTGGTTTTTAGACCTTCAACAATATCTTTTGTTTCTAGTTTTTTGTCGTCAAAGACAACCGTTGCGATTCCTTTATCAAAATCAACTGTGCATTCTTTTACACCATCCATTTTCTGAACAACAGAGTTGACCTTTCCCGCGCATGAGTAGCTGCACTGCATACCATCTACTTTAATGTAGGTGGTATTATCTTTTGCACTAAGGAATGATAAAGCTAAGGTGAGTATCAATATTGTGTATTTCATAACATATCCTGTCGTATTTGTTGCTATAAGATAATAAAGAATTCATGTAATAATATAAAGAATAAATAGTGTTATTTATTGTAGCCAGGCCAGAAATTTATTTGAAAATAACCTTGGCATCGGGGGCTTCCTGATAATATATCTCGTGTCCATCTACCCAAACGTTGTTCATAAAATACTTGGATCTGTTTTGCAATTTACCGTCAGGTAATAGTTGGATTATTGTTTTTACTTTTGTTATGCCGTTCTGATTTCCAGAAACGTCTTCCAGACCAATTAACCTTTCACCATCGAATTCAAAGGTTGACATAGTATAAAAACCAGCAGTCGTAAAATACCAGGAAGCCAAGCTTTCCCTTTCTGAATCCCACATGATGATAGATTCACCTCCATATTCGCCATTATTGACTGAATGGAGAATCCGTATTGCATTTCCATTGAGAGCCCGTTCCCAGCGGGAGATATCATAGGCGGGTTTCTCCTGGGTAGAATGTGTAAACTTGCCTTTATACGTTTTACCAACATAGGATGAAAAAGGCTTCAAGTGTTCAGATAAAGGAAATGGATCATTTGTGTTTTGTGATATAAGATATGTTGCGATGAAAAGGAACGGTATAATTGCTCTCATAGAAATCCCCCGGATTGAATTTTGGATTGATTATTTTTCATGGATCTAAAAGTAAATATCCCATGATTAATCTATTAGTTATTTTTTATCCAATATTTTATTTCATTAATAGCTCTATCAATATCATCTAAAGTATTGTATAAGTGAGGAGAAAATCGGATTGAGTTACTTCGCGTAGAAACAAATACATCCGCATTTTGTAATCCATTTTTCATCTGATAAGTATCAACGGATTTAAAATCGGCTCTCACAATCGAAGTACGATCATTATCATTCAATGGTGATGTAATTCTCGCGCCGATCCCCAACATACCCTCTATTAACCTGTCCGATAGAATTTTATTATGCTGAAAAATAGTTTCAACACCCGTCTTATGAATAAAATCAATTGATTCAGAAAGTCCTAACGCACACCCAAAAGCCATAGTGCTGTATTCAAATTTCGCAGCTGTTGATACATAGTTCATCCGCATGGCATTTAAATCCCACATATTTTCATGACTACGAAACCCTACTAATCCTGGATCCAATTTTTCCTGAAGATAGGGTGTAAGATACATGAATGCTGCCCCAAATGGGCCGCATAGCCATTTATATGCGCCACTAATTAGAACATCCACGTTAAATGCCTTAATATCAATCGGAATCGCCCCCGCAGATTGAGTAGCATCTACAATTAATAGTGCATTATGTCTATGAACTGCGTCTGCAAGCAATTCCAGGTTATAAATTTGACCATTAGCATATTCTACATGGGATATAGATACTACTGCAGTATTCTGATCAATTAATGCAATGATGTCATCTATATTAATAAAGTTATTATCCTCTTTTGCCATCCTGATTTCACAGCCAGTTGCCCTTGCTACACGCTGCCAGGGATATATTGTACTGGGGAACACATTTTCTGTACTGACCACGTTTTGTTCTTTCGTGGGTGAAACTGCCCATGCAAGAGAGCATAATAATTCTGTAGTGCTTGAACCAGCGGCAATATCATCCGGTTCTGAATTGATTAAGGCCGCTGCTGCAATATGTAATTTTTTAAATACACTCTCTTCAACATTTTCATCAAAGTTATTGCTTCCATTGTATGCCAAATCCTTATACCACTCTTTAATTACCTTTTCAGCTTCACTGTACATCAATCCAACATTTGCAGCATTTAAATACACAAATGAACCTGCTGATGGAAAATCTTTTTTCGATGTAATGGAATTCATGAAAGCCAACGCATGTATCCGTAAATGTTCATCAGCATAATAATTACTGACATTACTGCGGTTGAGTATGCTTTTTTATATATGGAATAAACGGCAACCAGGGCATTACCAACCATCCAGACTATCCATGATGTTATATATTCATTGGCATTCAAATAATATCCAATAATTACTAATATAGCACCCAGCCAACCAACTGCGGTCCAATTCCAAGGTTCCGAATTATTTTTAAACCAATCTTTCATGTTCTAACATACAAATGATGCCAGTTTATTCAACGTAGAACCTGTTGGAATTGTAGCAATAATCTAATGATCCAATTGACGTTGCTTAAACGACCATGTAAAATCAAATCGGGCTACCATTTCACCGTTTATATTATAGCCTGATGTGGACACAGTTTGGACTTGGGGTTCTTTGGTATCTACTGCATTATTTACAGCACTAAACAATTTTTCCCCATCAGTGCAGGTGAATGTGGTTCTACCATGCGCTTTTTTAATAAAATCAGCGTTCATGTTGGTAAGGATTAATGCTACACTGGGGTTTATCCCTTCCACTGCAGTTAATGCTAGAGCACCTGTACTTAATTCAGCAGCCATACTCAATACTGCAAAATAGGTGGATCGGAATGGATTTTTGTTTAAGTATTTTAACCGAACACTAGTGTTGCATTCATCCCCATTCAATTTTACAATTTTTAACCCGGTAAGAAATGCCAGCGGCAGTTTAACGA
>Ga0208522_1001251_pt1 | contig 16603 bp, 15 predicted proteins | sample ETNtaG_25_FD_185763 | JGI IMG/M metagenome (GOLD analysis project Ga0208522, IMG submission 185763) | Marine microbial and viral communities from oxygen minimum zone, Eastern Pacific Ocean - ETNP201302SV86 (SPAdes) (version 2) | ecosystem: Environmental > Aquatic > Marine > Oceanic ... | reverse complement strand
TTCGTATTCGACCTTATCGAAGGGAAGATGGAAGGTGAGGTTGTTCAGGTTGAGTTTTCTGGGCAGTGCTGCTAGGGGCTCTCCCTCGAGAATTCCCCTTATTCGCGGGTCTTCGTTCTCCACTTCCTCATCAGTGGCGGCCCTTATTCCACCGCCTTCTTCATCGATGACTTTGGTGTTGATGTCGTCCATCCTAGCTACTTCCCCGTAGTCCTCGGGGTAGAATAGTGAGTATGTTGCGACCATGTTCTGGACTTCAATCTCGACATCCTTCAGTTCCCATGTCTCTATGCCTGCGTTTCTGAGGTCACCAATCATCCTCTCGATTCCTGTCTGGATGTTATCCTCGTTCTTCCCACCCGTGCAAACTGCCCTGCCGGACCTGAACATCAAGATGGCGAGTTTTGGCTCTACAACCCTGTAAACCACACCGGGGAACTGCTCTGGTTCGTATTCACAGTTCAACTGAATGGCTATGTCCGGGAGGTCAAGTTCCTCCGCTACTCTGGTAGAGGCTACTACATTCACTACGGTGAGTCTTTCTTCATCGCTGAGCATAGGGTGACGACCGACTTCCCTCTTATAAATGGTAATATAAAAGAAGACTACGATTCCGAAGGATTGCCTTCCCCTAAGTCAGTTATAGAACCCTCACTCCTTGAGCACCCAATCTGGACAACAGCGGCCTACCTCCGGCAACTTCGATTACCTCGGAAACCCTAGTTGGTTCGTAAGTCAGAGCCACCATACAACCCCCTCCACCGGCTCCAGTCAGTTTTGCGCCCAAGGAATACGACCTCGCGGCGGTTACCATTCGATCGAGTTTTGGGCTGCTGACCTCCAATTTCCTTAGGCTGTCGTGGCAGGCGTCCATAGCCATTCCCAGGGCCTCTAGGTTTCCTGCGGATAGAGCGGTTAAACCGGCCCTAGTGATATTGGCAATTGCTTCCATTTCCTCCATCCTCTCTGGGATTTCGGAAATTAGCCTTGCAACCTTAGCAACCATCCTCCCTGTTGGGGAGCCGGTTCCTGAGTATCCGATTACGAGCCAAGCATCCTTAATTCCCGGTGGTATGTCAACAACATTGACTGCCCACTCTCTAGAGCCCTCTGGAGTCTCCAGGCTGGTGTCAAAAACGTGTCTAGTACCGGGAACTTTCGTCCCTGAGACGACTACGCACCCTCCGAGAGCGCTAGTTGCGGTATCTGTCGGGCTAGCCCTCCCCTTTTGGGCAGTCGCCTCCGCCGAATGGGCCATTTTTGCCAATCTCACAACATCAAGGGGCTCACCCGGACTCAGATGGGCGTGCATTGCGGCTCCGAAAGCATTCGACAGAGCGGCAGAGGAACCCATTCCTGCGGCTGAGAAAAGGGAGCTTTTCACACCAATGTCAAGTGGGGTCCCGGAATACTGGAAGATATTCTGGATAATATGGGCGATATGAGGGTGCCTCGATGGCTCGAATGATGAACCCTCGAGTTTCCAGTTATCGGACTCTTCGACGCTGACTCTGACTCCATGATCGATTGCGACGGCCACGGCAGGATGACCGAAGACCACAGCGTGCTCTCCGAAAAGAATGCATTTCCCTGGAGCAAAAGCACTCGGCATGGCTGATGGCTAGCACATTAGGACATGATTGTTGGCCTGTTAGCGGTTGTTTCAAGGTCTTGTTTGTGGGCGCAGGATTCAGGTTAAGTCCGGTGAGTAACAATGATTCATCCCCTTTTGCAATCTTATGGGCCCTTGGATGGTTGGATGATTCTTCTCCTGATGGCCTCTATTTCCATCGGTTTCTTCGTCTATCAGGTCCAGAAGGCTACTCGACTGGTCCTGATTGGGGCTCCTGACTCTAGATTCGACTCTTGGGGTCCTAGAGTAAGGGAGTTCATCGTCGGATGGCTGGGGCAGAAGAAGGTCCTCAGAGACAGAATTGCGGGTACGATGCACGTCCTAATGTTCTGGGGCTTCTTGATGCTCGCGACCGATATGTTCGATCTTGCTACTGCGAATTACTTCTCTGGAGAATTGCTACCTAGCCTCATCGTTGGCCCCTGGAATGGAGTTGTTGAGCTTGGTTACACTATGGCGCTGATCGGGTGCGTCGCAGCATTGGTTCGCCGGGTCGCTTTCACTCCTGAGAAGCTTAAGGGAAAATCCCAACTAGAAGGGAACGTAATCTTACTGCTCATCTTCACAATAACGACGACCTCATTCATGATTGAGTCGAAAGAAGACCCAAGTCCATTCTGGGAGCCGATAGGTCATCAATTCAATCAGTATGGGGTGTCCGATGAGACGGTAATAGTGGCATATTGGCTACACATGCTGTCAATCTCGATCTTCCTATTCCTAATTCCCCTTTCAAAACACATGCACTTGGTGATGGCGGTTCCGAACGTGTTCTTCCACGACACAGGCCCGGTGGCCAAGATGCGTCCCCTCGCAGTGGGAGATGACGGAAAGGCCGTTGCACTTGAGAACTTAGATATCGACTCCTTCGGCGTTAGTGGTTACACGCAGTATACATGGAGGCAGCTAATCGACGGGTGGTCCTGCACATCCTGTGCAAGGTGCCAGGATGTCTGCCCTGCCTATGCATCGGGGAAGGAACTCAATCCCATGCAAGTTATCCATGATGTGAGGAACTACGCAAATGAGCACGCTCCGCTGCTCCTGTCAGGTGTGACGCCCGAGGAGACAATGATGCAGCGGATTACCGATGAGGCCGTATGGGCATGCACCACCTGCAACGCTTGCGTAGATGTCTGCCCACTCTACATCGAGCATGTTCCAAAGCTAACGGACCTGCGTCGGAATGCCATGATGGAGACGATGGAGTATCCCGAGATTCTCAATACGGCAATGGGGAACATTGAGTCTGCCTCTAACCCATATGGGTTTGGCGAGCACGAGAGAGCTGACTGGGCCGCAGATCTGGATGTAAAGATTGGTGAGCCGGCGGAGTACATCTACTTCGTCGGATGTGCGGCAAGCTTCGATGAGCGAAATCAGAAGGTTGCGAGGTCAACGATATCTCTCCTGAAGGAAGCTGGACTTGACGTGGGCATTCTTGGCATGCAAGAGGGGTGCTCGGGAGATCCTGCACGTAGAGCTGGGAACGAATACCTGTTCCAGATGCTCGCGGAGACTAACATGATGACATTCCAAGAGTTGGGAGTAAAGAGGATAATCGCCTCATGCCCTCACTGCTTCCACACCCTAGGGAAGGAATACGCAGACTATGGAGGGGAAGAGTTGGAGGTCTTCCACCATACAGAGATTCTGGCCAAATTGCAAGAGGAAGGCAGGTTGCCACGAGTGGAGAAGAATGGCGAGAGCATTACGTTCCACGATCCCTGCTATCTAGGGAGGATTGGAGGCATTATTGATGAGCCAAGGGAAGTAATCTCAGGGGTTGATGTTGAGACTGAGAATAATGGCCGTGATTCGTTCTGCTGTGGAGCAGGGGGGGCCCAGATGTGGATGGAAGAAGATGCTGACAAGAGAGTGAATGTAATTCGGGCTAAGGAGTTGTCCGAGACAGGTTGTGACACTGTTGCAGTGGGATGTCCATTCTGCTCGATAATGGTGAAGGACGGACTAGACGCAGTTGGTGCGGAGATGAATGTCAAGGACGTGGCAGAGATTCTCTGGGAACAGATAGTTGCAAAGGATAACGAGATTCAAGAAAGTGTCGCGAAACGTGAGGTATCCGCAGTTGACATCGCTAGCTATGTCCGTCAAATGAGGATTTCTTAATTCTAAGTCTGAAACACACTAAGGGAGACAATCATTAATCTCTGCTCTCGGGATTGGGTTATGAGCGAAGAATTCAGAATGTTCGGGATGTCCGTTCCACAGATTGCAATTCTGAATGGTGTGGTTCTGGTTGTTTGGGGGGTAATTGCCTACTTCATTCAGAGTTCAGACCCCCCTTCAATAACTGCACTAATACCTGCGTTCATAGGCATTCCAATGCTTCTGCTTGGGCTTCTGTCCGAGTGGAATCCGCCCAACAGACACCACTACATGCATGCATGCATGGTGATAGCAGTGATTATGGTTGCAGGGGGTGCAAGGGTGATAACTGGTTTCGGGGAGATGTCGTGGCTAGCAATCGTCTCTCACCTACTGCTGCTTCAAGTTGGAATCTCGTTCACTATTGTGGGAATCAGGTCATTCAGGTATGCTAGACTAAAACGAGAATCCTCGGTGGTCGAATGAAGCCCGTGATTGGCATCACCTGCTTTGTCAAGGAGGCATCCTATGGAAATTGGACGAGGGATGCTGCAATATTGCCCTCTGCATACATCTCAATGGTCGCCAATAATGGAGGAGTCCCCCTAATCATCCCACCAGCTGGTGACATGACAATTCTGTTGGAGTCGATTGATGGTCTGATTGTATCTGGAGGACCCGATATCTCTCCGGTGAGTTACAACGAAGAGCCCGGGCCCATGACAACGGAATTCTACCCTGAGCAGGATTATTCTGAGATGAGTTTAATCAAGAAAGCTCTGGAAAAGGACATGCCCCTTCTTGGGATTTGTAGGGGAATGCAGATTCTCTGTGTTGTCCATGGAGGGAAGATGTACCAGCACCTTGACACCACGCCTGGATACGAGGGGCATGGGGGTTTCAGTGGCAAATCAACGGAACATGGAGTAACAGTCGAAGGAGGTTCGCTACTATCGAGCATAATGGGCGATTCATTCACTGTGAACTCACTCCATCACCAAGGAGTCACCGATCCCGGAAGCCTGGAGGTATCTGCTAGGGCCGAGCACGACGGTCTGATAGAAGGAGTGGAGAGGCGGGACAAGAGATTCTGCATCGGAGTTCAGTGGCACCCCGAGAGGAAGGGGCATGACTTACTGTTCTCCGCCCTTGTTGAAGCAGCGACGGGTTGATGTTCAAAGTGCCGCGTCAATAGGTAGTGGTAGTGAGAGTATTTGACACTCGTTCTAGGGAAAAGCGAGAATTGGAGACCCTCGAGGAAGGTAAGGTTGGACTTTACGTATGTGGAATTACTCCTTACTCTCCTAGCCACATTGGACATGCTAGGCAAGCAATTTCCTTCGACATAATTGTTAGGTGGCTCAGAAAGAGTGGTTTCGAGGTAAGTTACATCACTAACTTCACAGATGTGGATGACAAGATTATTGCTGCCGCCAATGAAGATGGTGTTGATTTCCTGGAAGTGGCAAATAGAAATATAGCCGAATATTTTGAGTCTATGGATTCCCTTAACGTGATTAGGGCAGATGCTTATCCCAGAGTTACCGAGACGATTCCGGAAATCATTGGAATGATTGAGACACTGATCGATAAGGGGCATGCATATCTTGCCGAAGATGGGGTTTACTTCGAGATTGACACTTCACCAGAGAAGTACGGACAACTGACGGGGCAAACACTGGAGATGGTGAGATCCGGGGCCGGAGGGAGAGTGGACAAAACCGGTTCTGGCAAGAGGGACCATCGAGATTTCGCCCTATGGAAGATGGTTAAGCCAGATGAGCCATTCTGGGAAAGCCCGTGGGGCCATGGGAGGCCTGGATGGCACATTGAGTGCTCTGCAATGTCACTCAAGCATTTAGGGGAGAGGTTCGATATCCATGGAGGTGGTTCTGACCTAATTTTCCCTCATCACGAGGCTGAGATATTCCAGTCTGAGTGTTGTCTAGATCATGATCCAGTAGTTCAGTATTGGATTCACAATGGAATGGTAAACATCGATGGGGAGAAGATGAGTAAGTCTCTGGGGAATTTCTGGACTATCTCTGATGCATTGGAACGTGTTGACCCACTAGTCTTGAGGTATACTCTGATTAACGCGCCGTACCGACAACCTGTCGATTTCAACCAAGTCATGATTGATGACTCAGAGAACCACCACAATCGACTCCTCGGTTGCTATGGAGAAGGTTTGTCCAGACATGGGAGGGGAGAGTGGAGGGACTTACCCTATCTGGTAGATGCAGCCAAGAGGGTTGAAGATGGTATGAATGATGACTTCAACACCAGAGTTGCCCTAGTAGAGGTTCAAGCGGTGGCCAAGTGGCTACGAGGACTCCTCAACTCTAGAGGGGACGAGGGGGGCATCTCAGGAGCTGTCGGTTGGATTTCCGAGTTCGCGGGAGATGTTCTCGGATTGTTGCCGACCGATGAGGAAGTCCTAACTAGAATGGAAAGCAATGAGAGTGTGAAAGACGAAGTCGCTCCCAAGGTCGAGGAACTTCTTATTGAGAGGGAGGATGCAAGGAAGGCAAAAGATTGGGGTCGAGCTGACGAAATAAGGGACGAGTTAGCAGAGATGGGAGTTGTTGTCGAAGATGGTCCCGATGGGGCTTTGTGGAGGATTGAGTAAGCATCAATTCTGTGAAAGTGCGATATAATACGACCATTACGGCAAATCGTGCTCTCATTGGTATCAAGACGTTCGATAGTCTCCTTAGCTATGTCATTGATGTTCATTTTACCTGGCTGTCTAGATATTATCGATGAAGCTCGAGGTTACGAAGACTGGTGGGACTGGGATAGTGATTTCTACCTGATTGATCCTAGTGGGCATGAGGATCCGAGGGACTTCGTAGTAGCTGATCCGGTAGAGAATCAGACCTGGGGAAATGCCACGTGGACGGTCTTTGGCAACGAGCACGGGGGGAACTGCTGTGAGCACTACCTAGCAGCAACCAAGGAAGGTTGGATCCTAAACTTCGGAGGTGAGTATCCCACATGGTCAGAGGATAGAGGACTTACTTGGCAAGAGTATCGGCCCTCAATTTTCTCCCAGATAGGATGCATGGAGCCAAAGCCGACGGTACCCGGACAAGAGGGGCTTGGGGAAGGGAGTATAGTACAAGCGACTAACGGGGACTTGATTTCCATGGGTTGGTTCCCCTACCCAAGTTCCAGTGGAGTGGACCAGTTCTACGCTTTCTATTACGACGCAGAGGACGAGGAGTGGAGTTGGTGCTTCAACAGAACTCCCGAACCATTCTACGACCGCTCTTGGCAGGTTGAGGTGATTGGCCCTATCAACGGTGGTCTTTACGGAAACGGCCCCTGGGCCAGTCTGGTCATATCCAACTTCTGGCACCAGGTCCAGAATGTCGGCGGTCAACTCTCGACCGACGGGCTGAACTACGACTACTTCGGATTTCCAGACAGAGACGAAAACCTCGATGTGATGGAGGTCGACCTGAATCCCGAGAGTCTCGGACCGGAATGGGATTTCACCAAACCTCACAAGGAGATGAGGTCTTTCCCAGTCCCATCGGGAGGCTTGTACTTCCCAAACTACTTCATTGATGGGAGCGATGCCTATCTGGACACGACCCTGAACTGGTGGACGGGAGTTACTCAAAATGGCTCCTCGCTGCCCTCGCAATACTGCTCATTCGACTCTTCAACGGCCCTCCATTGCGTCAGCGCCGGTCAGACTTCCCTGATACACATGATTTCGTGGGATGGGGGCGAAACATGGGAGAATCGTACATACAACCTGTCCGAGAAGGCGACTGAGATTGAAGAGTGGGAGTTCCACTCCAGTGGGAAACACGACCTTTTCGTACTAAACGTGAGGTTTCAGAGCGCGGATGGTCCCGACGTGGACATCGCCTACCACATCCGTGGGTTCTCTCAAAGCATGGAGCCTGACATGCTCACATACCTAGGGGAAGGAGACTTAGACTCAACCTCAGGAGCGGGTAATGACATCAGATTTGACTTTGCCAGCATGGGAATTCTCCCTGACGGAGGATCGTTCATCGCATACCACGACTCGACTGACCCGGACCCCCTCTTTGGGGTAGAGATGCTGATTCCAGTGTCATATCTTCAATAATAGTGGATAGTCACTGGATCTGGAAAGATACCGTGGTCCCGTCGACCTCGAAGGTGTCGGCATCACTGGGAGGTTTTTCCTCGTTCAGCGAGTGCTCTCCAGCCCTTGTCTCTGTGACAACGTGCTCCCAATCACTGGATTTCAATTCTAGGCCCTCCACCCAAACCGAGAGAATGATTGAGGACTCTACCTGGAGGTTCATTTCCTTGCGCTTGGCTTGAACCCTGCGAGTGATGTCTCGAGCTAGGCCCTTGGAGAGGAGGTTTGAGTCGGTGTGCATGTCAAGAACGATTGAAACGTCTCCCTCTTCGAAGGAGAGTGTCTGAGCAGCGAACCCATCTTTCTCCGCCCTTCTAATCTCTATGTCATCCATCGTAATCTCATAACCAGCCAGAGCAGCTATGCCTGCCTCAATCTCTAGCAAAAGTTCCTCTGGATTGGCCAGATCCAATTGAGCTAGGACTGAAGGAAGATTGGAGCGGCACTTCGCTCCTAGGGCCTTCCTATTTGGCTCCAGAACAATCTTCTGGAAGGAGTCGAGGTCGGACTCGGTGGTTAGAACCTCGACATTGAGTTCCTCACCAAGGATGTCGTTGAATTTCGAGATATCGGGTCCACCGACGATCCATCCTGTCTGGCAGGGAAGTCGCTGTCTCCTGTTGGATTCAACTCGAATTCTCCTCCCGGCCTCCGCAAGGGACCTGACTAGAGACATCTCCTGCTCGAGTCCGAAGTCACGAGTGGGAAGAACTCGATCTACGAGGTCTGAGCCAATTGGCCAGTCTGCCAAGTGTACTGAAGTTCCGGTGAGTCCTCTGTGGATTGCATCTGGCATGAATGGGGATACTGGGGCCATTAATCTGCAAACGATCAGGAGGACTTCGTGCAGGGTGTGTTGGCAAGCCCTCTTGTCATTGCTGTCGGACTCTTCCCAAAGCCTCCTCCTAGATCTTCTGACATACCAGTTTGACAGGTCATTGACGACGAAAACCTCCAATCCCCTTCCGGCCTTGTGAAAGTCCCAGGAGACGAAGTCTTGGTGGAACTCATCGGCCATTTCTGTAACCTTAGAGAGAATCCATCTATCAAGCGGGCTTCTGTCGGATGGGTCAACGAATCCAGACTGGTCTTCTGGGTCGAAGCCATCGAGTGAAGCGTAGTCGGCATGGAATCGGTAGACATTCCAGAGAGTGAGGAACATCTTAGCGTATGACTCCCTAACTCCGTTGGGGTCAAAATTTGTCGGAGACCATGGGGCACTCTGAGTAGTCATGTACCACCTAATTGAATCCGCACCCTCCTTGTTGAAGTGGTCCCACGGATTTACTACATTGCCCCTAGACTTGCTCATCTTCTTGCCCTCCTTGTCGAGTATGTGCCCTAACGAAAGGCAGCGTCTGTAACAGGGCTCGTCAAACACAGTTGTCGCGACGGCCAATAGCGAGTAGAACCAACCTCTGGTCTGGTCCACAGCCTCGCAGATGTAGTCTACTGGAAATGACCCAGAAAATTTCTCGTCGTTCTCGAACGGATAGTGCCACTGGGCGAATGACGCACAACCGGAGTCGAACCAACAGTCCATCACGTAGGGCTCTCTGGTCATCTCTCCTGAGCAATCTTCCGACGGACAAACAAGACAAACGTCATCTACGTATGGGCGGTGTAACTCAGAAGGGTTTGGTGAAGATTCGGTCTTCATCGAGGTCATCTCTTCGATGCTTCCGATACAGTGCTCGATTCCGCAGTCTGGACAAATCCAGACTGGTAACGGAGTTCCCCAGAACCTCTCCCTGCTTATTGCCCAGTCTTTGATGTTGGATAGCCACTCTCCCATCCTCTTCGTCCCAGTCCACTCTGGAGCCCACTCCACGCTTTCATTGTGAGAGAGTATCTGTTCCCGAACAGCGGTCATTCTAACGAACCAACTGTCCATTGCATAGTACAGAAGGGGGTGATCGGTCCTCCAGCAGTGAGGGTAATCGTGAGTATATGTATGCTCTCTGTACAACAGCCCTTTCTCTACTAGAAGATTGATAATGTCATCATCGCATTCCTTGACATAGCGCCCATCGAGTTGTTCGTGCACCCCTTTGATGAATGCCCCATCAATCCCAACTGTGTGTTGGGCGGGAAATCCCTTCTCCATCCCGAGTCTGTAGTCATCCTCACCGTACATCACTGCGGTATGGACGACCCCTGTCCCATCGGTTGTTGTAACGAAATCGGCAGCAACCACGGTCCACGCGGTCTCTGATTCTCCTCGATCTATAGCACCGGGGAATAGCGAAGAATATGCCTTTCCGACTAATTCTGAACCAGGGAACTCATCGATCACATCGGCATGGTTCCTGAGGACGCTACCGATTAGATCCTTCGCCAGGATGAGTTCCTCTCCAACTTCAGACCCTCCCCTGCCCTCCCATGACTCCGAAGGAGGGGCGGTGATTCTCACTCGGCAGTAAGTTACCTCTGGTCCTACAGCCAGACCCACGTTGCCGGGGAGTGTCCAGGGAGTGGTGGTCCATGCAAGAATCGAGGCATCATCATCCTCCAACCTGAACTTGACAAAGACGGCTGGTTCGGACACCTCCTTGTAACCGAGTGAGACTTCGTGGGTGGAGTAACTGGTTCCAGTCTGGGGGCAGTAGGGGAGAACCTTGTGACCCCTGAATAGAAGGCCCTTATCGAACATCTGTTTCAGAGACCACCATGCAGATTCAATGTACTCATCATGTAGGGTGACGTATGGATCTTCCATGTCAACCCAGAATCCCATTCTCTCCGTCATTTCTCTCCAGGCCTCTTCGTAGGTCCAGACGCTCTCCTTACACTTCTGGTTGAAAGCCTCCATTCCATAGTTCTCAATTGCCTCATTTGACATTAGATCGAGTTGCTTCTGAACCTCTATCTCGACAGGAAGACCGTGAGTATCCCAACCGCCCTTTCTCTCTACAACATGCCCCTCCATTGTCTTCCATCGGCATACCATGTCCTTGAACAGCCTAGATAGGACATGATGAATCCCCGGACGGCCGTTTGCAGTGGGGGGACCCTCTAGGAAAGTGAAGGGTGACTCAAACTCCCTCCTAGATTCGATTGATTCAAAGAATGTTGTTTCTTCGATCCAAGTCTCCATCAGAGAGTTCTCCAATGACACGGGGTCGAGATTCCCAGGCGAGTGAGGTACGACCATCAGTGAAGCGACCGATTAGTTCGTCTTGAACTTGAGGGGGCGATTTGCCGAATGAAATTGTAATTTTGCAAGACTTCAAATGCCCTAAGCGTTAGTTGGAAGTGTGACAGAGACGATTCGCCTCGATGTCGGAGGAATGACCTGCGAGGGGTGCTCCAATCGTGTTAGAAATGTCCTAGAAGGGGTAAAGGGTGTTTCTTCGGCCGATGTCAATCATCTCGATGGTGTAGCCATGATCGATCATGAGGGAGTTTCCAAGGACCTCCTCAGTGGTGCAATTCGTTCAATTGGTTACTCTGTAGATGGCCAGTCGGAAGAGTTCCACTGGAGTGATCGGAGTGTTTGGAGGAGGGCTGCAAACAATACCAAGTGGTGCCTAGTGGGATGTGCGATTGGAGAATTTGGCACTCTTGCATACTACTCCTATTCTGGGATAACAGCAGATTTAGAACTATATTCTAGGACATGGTACTTCTTTGCGATTCTCCCCCTGATTAATGGACTTGCTACGAGTGTGATGCTTGAAACATTCCTACTCATTCGGGGACAAATGGATTTCCGAAGCGCATTATCTACCGCACTGGGGATGTCTTTCATCTCAATGCTAATGATGGAAATCTCGATGGAGGTTACGGACCTGCTGTTCACCAAAGGAGAATTGGGGTTGAATTATGCTGCGGTGCCATTGATGCTGATTGTGGGTTTCCTCACGCCATGGCCTTACAATTACTGGCGATTGAAGAAATATGGAATGGCTTGCCACTAGGGGGGAGATTGTGAAGGAGTGGGGAGATATAGCCAAGAACATCTCCGCCTGGATTGGGGACTACGCTGAGAGGAATGGGATCGACGCGCTAGTAGTGGGAGTTTCGGGAGGGATAGATTCTGCAGTGACATCCACTCTCTCGGCAATGACGGGAAGGAGGACGATTGTGCTGAATATGCCCATCCATCAAGATCCATCGCAGTATGAACTCTCGAACCGTCACATAGAATGGATGAAGTCAAGGTGGGAAAATGTCGAAGAAAGAAGTTTCGATCTGTCTGCAACCTACGAGGAATTCTGTTCGGAATTAGGAGAAGATGATGTTTCTGAATTATCTCTTGCAAACTCCCGTGCTAGGTTGCGAATGACAACCTTGTATGCCATTGCTGGTTCCAACAACGGAATTGTGATTGGAACTGGGAACAAAGTCGAGGACTTCGGTATCGGGTTCTTCACCAAATTCGGTGATGGAGGGGTAGATATCTCCCCAATTGCTGATTTATTCAAGACGGAAGTATATGCGATTGGAGAAGAATTGGGAATATTGCAGGAAATTCGAGATGCAGCTCCCACGGATGGTCTGTGGAACGATGGTAGGACAGATGAGGAGCAAATCGGTGCTTCCTACGAAGAATTGGAATGGGCAATGAAGGAAGTGAAAAATTTCTCAGAATTAGATCTAACTGAACGGGAGAAGGAAGTTATGGACCTGTACCTGAAATTGCAGGCAGCTAACTCGCACAAGATGAGACCGATACCTGTATTCAAGCTAAATTCTAACGATTGAGGAGATTAGATGGACGATAAGGAACCTAACCGAGTCTATGCGGGTAAAGGGCGTGAGCTGTATAGTGGAATGGTTCTGGACTCAATTTTCAGTTTCCTTCGACGTGTCATAGTAGTGATGGTTGTGGTCGGCATCAGCCTGATGTTTCTGCCTTACTTGCGCTAATTCATCTATTTTTTCGGCGATCCTCGACTTTTTTCTTGTATGCTGCATCGGAGTCTGCATCAGTCCATCCCTCTAAGTACAGTCCCCCCTTCTTGTGGACTCCCCCGATGACATTGCCCTTCCTGGGCTTCCTGAAGATGTCCTTCTTCTCGGAATGTCTGGTGAATGCCTTGGGCAAGCCATCGTCACCCCTTTCCTGGCCTGTGAGCGAATATGCACGCCATTCAGCAGTTGGCCCATCCCTCTTCTTTGTCGAGAAGTCTTCTTCCTCGTTTGGGAGGATTAAGGCGAGTAAGCCACCGAGAAAGAGTAGTAGGAGAGAGCCGCAGAGAATAGTCCTACCAGTTGCTAGGCCAGTTAGGAACCAGTCGATAATTCTTGAAAACAGGGATTTGTCATCATTCTGCTCAAACTCTTGTGAGAGTCTCACGATGACACCTGAATCGAGAGTATAGTTCCCTTCGTTGCATCTCTGGGAGGTTGAATTGGATGGATTGAAGCACAACTGACCCACGTAAATCATGCCCTCGACCTCCTCCCTTTGGGTGGAGTTCGAGCAGGAGGGGTAGTAGAATCCCTCCTCTGTCTCATTGGAGAAGGAGATAGGTAAATTCACACAATCGTCCCACAACCCATCTCCATCGTCATCCAAGTATTGTCCAAACATGTACACTGCCCATCCATTGTTGGATGGGGATTCGGTTTCCTCAAAGTATAGAGAGGTGGCTTTTCCTGTAAATGTGATCTCAATCTCTCCCTCTTCCTGAGATTCGAAGAACGGAAGTTCCGAGCCTGTTCCCATGAACAATACTCCTACAAACATCATTATGGCTGAAATCGCAAAGATTACTCTTGATAGAGGGTGCACGGACGATTACCATCACTCGCAGAGCAAAACCACTCAAATCAGTTGCGTAGCAAGGATTGCTGCGAGTAGCCAAACTCTCGCAATTCTTCGCCTTCGTTTTGGTGCCTTATGGGAAATGGAGACTCGGAGGAGGAACAGAAATGAGATTAGTCCGAATACTACTGTTACTAGGAGAGTAGATTCCCCCAACCCCCAAACTGAGGTCCCTTCTAGGGTTTCTGAGCTCGAAGACTCAGTGCCAGCATGGATCATAACCAGCGACACGAGGCTAGTTAACTGTCCAACTATCAGAATAGGCGCCGATGAATCGGCATTCGGCTTGGTCCATTTGTGTAATAGGGCCCTTTTTCTAGTCCTTACTCCAGGCTTACTCTCCTGATAGGAGGTGTCGTCTCTATTGGACCATCGCGACCTAGGAGAAGTTCCCACGAGAGTTCATCCGGAGAGAGATATATTGGGTTATTGATTAATCAGAAGATACTCAAACTGTCTCTCACAGGGTTGGATGTGGAATACTTAGAGTTCATTGAATCGGCTTCATTGGGGTTGTGTAGTTTGGCGACCATTCTCTGGATGGCCATTGGGTCGTTATCGAGAACAACAGAGAGGGAGATTATGACGCAGAGGATTATCGCTGCCATCTGCCTAGCTTCGGCTGCACTTCTATTCTCACTTCACTACTTTGGGGGCGAGATTTGGGGTTCCAAGAAAATAGCAAGGCCTTTCGGGGTGATTGCAGTAATGATGGCACTTGCTTCAGTCATGAACATTAAGGGAAAGGATGTGCAAGGCGAGGCTAATCCACATAAAATAACGAAAACACGGAAGGAGGAGTGATTTACTCGGAGTTAAGCTTGTCATCTATGAAAGAACGCATGTAGGCTGGAAGTTCTCCATTAACGAAAACGACGTCCTCCACCTGATCTAACTTCATCAGAGAGTAGTAAATCTGCATGGCAGTCATAGGGGTAGCGCTACACCCAGTGCATCCCCCTTCCAAGGAAATCATGATTACTCCATCTGTGGTGTCAACCACGTTCACCACTCCATCGTGAGCGTCTAGAACCGCCTGGACTGGCCCGACAGAATCCAGAATAAGTTGTTTGTCGACCATACTGCTCACTATCCTTGAGAAGCGGGGGTCTTTCAAAGAATTGCCTCCTCGGAAGGATGTGAGCAGAGTTACTAGAGTCATCCTGTTGGATTTGTTGGTCGAGAGATCAGAGTTCGGACATGGGGGGAACCAAGAGGTAATCCACCCTATTGCTGAGAGGGGTTCTGTGGAAGTGCTACTAGTGACCCCGCAGATGCAGTCAGAAGAAATTGGTTTACGTGCCCAGAAAGAAGGCTTAGTCCGGCTTTCGGAGAATGATGTGCCGAATTGGGATTACGAGTACCCATTCTGGGAAGAATGCAGCATGGAGATGTCTAGTAATGAGGTGGTTTTCAAGAGAGTGGCCATGCCTCTGTATGGAGATGATGAGTTGATTGAGTCTTGGATCCAGTCTATCGAACCTGATGCTGTAGTCTGCAGTGGTTCGAGGAGGAACGTGACAACGTGGGAGGAATGGATGAACGGTGGTGGATCACTACTGAGGTGCTCATCCAGAATGGGAATCCCCACATTAGGAATCTGTTTTGGACACCAACTTCTCTGCCATTCACTTGGAGCAACTGTCGAGAGGGCGGATTCCATGTCAAGTGGAGTTTGGGAACTTGCACTGAATCAAGACGGTTTGTCGGACGATCTGTTTGACTCTAGAGGTAGTGGGAAGGACGGTGCCCCGGTTGCCCTATATTCTCATCAGGACCACGTTTCCACAATTCCGGAGAGTTGCGTGCTACTGGGTTCAGCAGAACACAATAGAGTCACTGCAGTTCGAGTGATGGGCGAAGATGGTCTGGCCCTTCCTGCATGGGGTGTCCAATTTCACCCCGAAGCTGCCAAGGCAAGGGTGGAAAGGGCATTCGAATGGGGTCACATTTCTGAGGAAGAAATGTTGTCTTTCCAACGCGAACACGATGGTGCGGGCGTTCTGAATTCCTTTGCCTCGGTGATTCATGCCAATATTGGTTAATCAGCGAAGGTAGTTTTGCAATAGGATTTGGGTTAAATAGAGCACTCGATTCGCCGAGCCGAACTGATGGTGAAACTATGGACGGAGAACAACTAGGAACAATAGGGATTGCAACGGGTCTATTCGGGCTTGTTGTCGCATTCTTCCTGTACAACAAGGTGAATTCAATAAAGATCGAGAACGAGACGGTGGCCAAGATAACCGGGCGAATCCAAGATGGTGCGATGGCATTCCTTTACGCGGAGTACAGATTGCTCTTCGGATTCATTGTAGGCGTGGCAATCCTCCTTCTTCTAGGGGGTGAAGACAATGGCCTCGGCTTGGAAACCATGATCGCATTCATCATAGGGGCACTCTGCAGTGTCGCTGCAGGATTCTCTGGAATGCGTTCGGCCACTAGTGCGAACGGCCGTACGGCACAGGCTGCTGCCGATGGTGGCCAATCAGCTGCACTAACCACATCATACAATGGCGGTGCAGTGATGGGGTTAGCAGTAGGGGGTTTGGGGCTAGCCGGTATTTCTCTGATGTTCTACCTCTCTGAAACCGATTTCCTGACAGTGGAAAACATTGCTGGATTCGGCATGGGAGCATCTTCAATAGCCCTTTTCGCACGTGTTGGGGGTGGGATTTACACCAAGGCAGCAGATGTGGGTGCAGACCTGGTTGGTAAGGTTGAAGCAGGAATTCCTGAGGACGACCCAAGGAACCCCGGTGTGATTGCCGACAACGTCGGGGACAACGTCGGGGACGTTGCGGGAATGGGTGCCGATATCTTCGAGTCATTCGTAGGTAGCATAATCGCAGCAATGGTGATTGCTGCAGCAAACGAGGATCTGCTCGGTCCAGACTACGTGATGATTCCAATCGTACTGGCAGTAGTTGGTTACATA
>Ga0208522_1001250_pt1 | contig 16616 bp, 13 predicted proteins | sample ETNtaG_25_FD_185763 | JGI IMG/M metagenome (GOLD analysis project Ga0208522, IMG submission 185763) | Marine microbial and viral communities from oxygen minimum zone, Eastern Pacific Ocean - ETNP201302SV86 (SPAdes) (version 2) | ecosystem: Environmental > Aquatic > Marine > Oceanic ... | reverse complement strand
TTTCTTTCAAGTGAAAAATCGATAAGTGTTCCGTCTTCTTGATTTAGAAAGGAGTATATACTTTCATTAGGTATAAACAATAAAACATAGTCAACGGTTCCTCCTTCTGGATCAATATATGATCTGTCTGACACTTCTTTAATCCTATTTCTTACATCTTTTAGAAATGCTTTTTTTTCTGATTCTTTTTCTGTGTCTGTCTCAGCCTCAATATACTTTTCATAGTGATTAAGAGGGAACTTAACATCCATATTTATCATTTTTTCATCCGGTAAGAAAAACGTGAAATCAGGACGATCTTTTCCGGCCTGTTCCTGCTGCCTAAAGTTAATCCCCTCCGTTAGTCCAAGGAAATTGAGTATGTCCTCTACCATTCTCTCCCCCCACTGTCCTCTTGCCTGAGAGCTAGACAAAATCTGACGTAATTTGATTGTCGTATTCGATAGGTCACCAATGCTCTTTCGTGATTCCTCCATCTGAGATTTAAGTCCAACCGTATTTTCTGAAAGATTTTTCAATCTATCTTTCATATCCTTTAATGTTGAATCAATTAACTCTTTTTTCTTATCCAATTGTTCGTCAGAATTTTCTAGTAATGCTGAAAACTTATGTTCAGCAAGCTCAAGAAAATTTTTCTGGCTCTCGACCAAAACCTCATTCGATAAATCTCCAAATGCCTGTCTGATCTCTTCCTGGTTTTGCTTAACAGAGTCGAGTTCTTTTTGTCTTAAAAACCAAATCAGACCACCGCCCAAGACAAAACCAATTATAAATAGGATAATTTCAGAGTTCATGTAATGATGAGGCTATAGCGTGAGCGCAAATGAGTTAGCCAAAATCCCAGGGCATATTGTACCGCCTATCTCCCGATTACCATAGGTGCTTGTGTTTGGAATAAATTCTGTGTCACCGCCTACATATTCTAGGTTGTCACCAAAATACTTATAAAACGTGTCATCAAATCTCATCGTATTGATAGGGCCCTCTATCTCACCATTATTAACCCAAAAACAGGCATATCTTGTTAAGCCAGTTATTCGTCCTCCTGAATTATCGCTCCAGTTAAGATAATGGATATTAGAAAGATATAATCCAGTGTCTAATGCTTTAAGAATATCTTCCTGCTTTAGGTCACCCGGCTTCATCTGAGGAGAACGGAGGTATTCACCAGTCTCTGCATAGTTTGTCGTTCTGTTATACTCTGCAGCAGTTCTTGAGCTAACAAGCGTGTTCACCAATTCACCATCTTTGATAATTGGCACAACTGAAGGCGCTACCTCACCATTTGAATTAAACTTAGGAACCATTCCAGTAGAAAAATCTTCTGAAATAGAAAAATGAGGCGACAATCTAACATCATCATGTCTCATCTTTCCAAACCCACTACAGCCCTGCTGTATACTTGCCTCACTAATGCCATTCCATGAGAACATATCTAAAAAATCAGAAACAGCTGCAGGCTCAAACCAGGTTCTATACTCACCCGTGTCGACACTAACAGGTTTAAGCTCCATCATCTTTAGTTTTTGTTTTGACGTTTGTAAATAATTCTCATATTTACCTTGATCCCATTCCGTACCCGCAAATGTACCCTTCACCATCTGATGATTCTTGGTAACGAGTGAATAATCAAGACAGAAAGACTCTGTCTCAAACCAGTGCTCTTGACCCAGTGAGTTTGAGTTGCCTCTATACATTCTTCCATTTGCCAATATACCTACAAAGTCAACGCCGTATACAGCCGGCATAATCGCATCAACAGCATCATCAAAATTTAGGCCGCTAGCGGTTATTATCTCATGGCTTGATCCGGTGCCAGATGGCATAACAATGTATGGGTCTTCCAAAATTTCTTTTGACTCCAGTCTCATTCTTTCAATCTCAGACTTTCCTCTAGATAAATCAATCACAGAATCACCAGATAGAGTAAAGCTACCAGTGCATGTCCTATTATTTGCTATCATTTTTAGCTGTATATCCGCATCATCAACCAACCCAGTCTGGCGAATCTTCGCATTATTAAGCCGAATAAATTGACTATTCTCTCCAGTACATGAAACTGTAAGAATTTCATCCTTCTTTAATTCGGAAAATAATTTTTTAGATAGTGATTTAAACTTATTCTCCATGATTAAGCACCTCCAAATACTTGAACATTATTAAACAGGCAAACCGGCGAGGCATGCCCTACTCTGATAATCTGATTTGGTTCTCCTTTTCCGCAGTTTGGAGTTCCGTAAATACCAAGCGTATCCTGATTGCCAACCATTTTCAGACTATTCCAAAATGGATTACTGATGCCCCTATAATTGGGATTTTTAATTGTCTTAGTTAGTTTACCATTCTCGATCATTTTCCCGTATTCACATCCAAACTGGAACTTGTTCCTATAGTCATCAATACTCCAGGAACGATTACTTTCCACATACACACCTTTTTCAACACTAGAGATAATGTCATCAAATGTCGCATCACCTGGTTCAAGATTAATATTCGCCATTCGATCAATTGGGGCCCTGTTCCATGAACTAGCTCTAAAATTAGCCACGCCATTCACCCCGGATCTAATCTGACTCTCCATTCCACCAAGACCACGAATAAGAATGCCATCTTTAATCAAGTATTCACGGTCGGCTTTTAGTCCTCCATCATCGTAACCATACGATGCAAACTCTGATGATACGGTTGGGTCAAAGGTAACATTCATGTGTTCTGAACCATATTGGAGACTACCAAAATCTTCTAGCTTAACAAAGCTCCAACCCGCATAGTTTCTCTCATCTCCAAGTATGCGATCCACCTCAAGTGCGTGGCCTATACTCTCATGGATCTGAAGCATCATCTGGTCCGAAGCAATAACTAGATCCATGTCACCGGTAGGCGTCTCATCTGCCGTGAGCAATTCGATTGCCTGCTCACCAATTTTATTTGCCTGAGATACAATCTCCATCTGGTCTAAGAATTCCATCCCAGTCTGGCGGCAGGTACCTCTCATTCCGCCAAATGTACGTGTTTGTTGGTTTGATCCATCGACAGCGGTTGCTGAAAGGTCAAACTCTAGCATTAAAAATTCTTGGACAATATCACTACCATTTGAGCTGATATAGTGGAAATTGGTTTCTATAGTTCTTGCTAATGAACTGGCGCTGACTATTTTATCTGATACTTTTAAATGTTTGTATGCTTCCAATAGTAAAACATTTAGCTCTTTCGCACTTACTTCACCAATATCCTTAACAAATGGGGATCTGTACGTTCCAACGCTTTTAGGTCTGGCTTCATGGGTAAAACGATGTACCGAATATTTTGATGCTGCCTTTGCCTGTTCAAAAGCATTCCTGGATGCGTGTTCAACTCCAGATTTACTTATATCCGGAGTACCATAATACCCGAACTGACCATCAACAAGTACCTCGACCATTATTCCGTGTGTAGAATAACGACCATTGGACACGGGAACCCCGTCTCGAATCATTCTTGGCGATTGAGCCTCATAAACCTCTCTGATACCAACCCAATCGGCTGGTACACTAACGGCGCCTAACATGTCTTTAAGATTTGTATCTACTTTCATATGTTTTCCTTTATAAGTCTAAACTTAAAAATTTTTTAGGATCTTTTTGTATGGATGATACTACCTTTTCAAATGCGTTGATTATATCATCTGTATCCTGCTCCGAACCTATTAAATAGTTCTGCCTAAGCCATACCGCCTCTTTGTCGGCAAACCTTTCGGTATTATTATGGTCAAGTTCCTTATAGCACATGCCCTCTAACCAAGGATATTCTTTTGGATTAATAGAAAATAAAGGCTCTTTATAAAGTGGAGACCATCCTTTATATGTAAAAATACCCTCGGCCTGCATAGCCTTAAAAAAGACCTCTCTTTTCACACCACCAAATTCTTCCTCAAGATACCTACACATAAAAATATGGTTTGATGATCTTACTCCTTCAATTCTTTTCATAGGAATTAAACCATGAATACCTTTTATGGCACCATCTAATCTATCTCTATTTTTTTCACGCAAATTAAAATCATCGATAATTGTATCAATCTGTGGAAGAAGTATTGCAGCATTCAACGCGCTCATTCGCAGATTACTTCCTAGTCTATGGTGCTCATACCACTTGCCATTTCTCACTCGCCCACAGTTATGATATGAAAAACATGCATCCATAAATGATTCACTATTACTGACAATTGCACCACCCTCACCAGCACTCATATTCTTTGAAGTCTGAAAGCTAAATATTCCTCCAAGACCAAGGGCACCAACTTTTTTCCCTTTCCACTCTGCGCCATGAGCTTGTGCGGCATCCTCTATAACGGGAACATTATATTTTGTTGATACTCTTAAAATTTCATCCATATTTGCAGGCGAACCACCAGTGTGAACGGGTATGATTGCCTTGGTCTTATTGGTGATCAAACTTTCAATAGACCTAGGATCAATATTCCCTGTTTCAATACTAATATCAGCAAACACAGGCACAGCATTAGCAAGGACTATTGCTGTAGCGGTTGCTATAAAAGTATAGGATGGCACAATAACCTCATCGCCAGCTCCTACACCAGCAGCCTTAAGACAGACCCAAATAGCTGAAGTTCCAGAGTGTATAGCAAGAGAATATTTTGCATCCTGCATCTTGGAAAATCTAGTATTAAACTGATCAATAGACTCACTCCCAACTCCCCATTTTTCATTCTCTAACGTGTTTATTAGACTATGTTTTATTTCATCGGTAACTCTTGGCCAATCCGGAAAAGGTCTTTTGCGAACTGGGTTACCACCAAAAATTGCTAGATCAGAGCTCAATGTTATTTCTTTATTTTATGCAACATTATTAATACAAACTTACGAATCTCTTTATATCCCTACAATCTCATCGATAAGTAAATAATTTAATAATTTTTATTATTATATGTCAATATGTCTCAATTTATAATTTTAAAATTCTAAAGTATGTCATATTTTCATATTAACATTAATTTATTGCATAATATCTGTTCTGGTATGTGATTTGTAGATATTACAATGATTAAATAATTAAAAAAATAAAGGAGTTAATTATGAAATTAATAAACTGGACACCGAGACCTGTATCGTTATTCGATGACATGGATAAAATGGTAAAAACAATTTTTCACAATAGCCAGTATTCACCAATGATCAGTGAAGACTGGGTACCAGCGGTGGATATTAAAGAAGATGATACATCATTCGTTTTATCTGCAGATATACCCGGACTGAAAAAGTCTGATATTGATCTGTTTGTAGAGAATAATATTCTAAAAATAAGTGGTAACCGAGACTATAATAATGAAAATGATAATTCAGAATACCACTACCAGGAGCGTATACACGGAAGTTTTCACAGATCATTCAAACTTCCAATAAGTGTAGTTGAGGAAAATATATCCGCTACATTCAGAAATGGTATATTGACAGTGGTACTGCCTAAAAACGAAGAAGCTCAACCAAAGCAACGAACGATAAAAATAAAATAACCTTCTCAGTTAGAGGAGAGATTTTATCTCTCCTCTAACGCATTCCTAACTTTCACTATTAAAATCAATCTCTTGACGCTTGCAAGCCAGCGTTAATTCTTTTTTTAAATTTTTTGGGCCAGAGTAAAATAATGTGCACTTTTGGTCATTATACTTGGATTTAATCTTCTTTAATTCACTGGTCCAGTTTGGATAGCCTGTACTTGATTTGTTTTTTGAATGGCTTACAAGGTCTATATTAAATTTGTCCTTGTACAGATCTTTTGACACATACAACATACTTTTTGGAAGCTGCGCGGGTACCCTTTCCATAAAAAAAATATGATAGTCAAAGTAATCCAGCTTAAAATCTTTTTCTAATTCCTGTAAGAGCTTTTTAAACCATTCAAGATAAAAGTCATTATCACTAAGCCATACGAAATATAGATTTTTGACTTTAGACTTTATACTGTTGTTTCTTTCGCGAAAAGCAATGTCCTGCAATATGGAAGCAAATTTTGAAACACCGGTGCCGGCGGCAACAATGATTACGTTCTCGGTGTTTAATATTTTATCACTTGAAGAACCATAGGGCCCGTCAATCCTAATACTTAGTTTGTCCATACTACTTTCGTTTAACATTCTAATCGTTCTCTTATATATTTTTTTTGGCCATGAGCCACTTGCTTTAATATTTAATAAAACTGATTCATCTTTTCTTGCGCTTATGATATTAAAGGGGTACCACTCTAACTTAGATATCCAAGGACAGTTAATATATACATAGTCACCAGAGTTAAACGTAAACCATTGCGGACGTGTAAATGAGAAAGAAATATTTTTTTCTGGCAAAATCTGCAATGACTCTATTGCTATATGGTCTCTGTTTATTGTCCTATTTAGTATAATATTATAAAGATAGATCAACCTTGGCACCAGCAGCCACTGGAGCACGCTTAAATCCTGAACCTGCACTTTATAGGATTTTGATTCTGAGGACGGTTCCTCATCAGTAATAAATTCTTTTCGATTCGGATTAAACCATGCTATTGGGTTTACGGCTAGTCCGCTAATTAAATCTGGATAATTATTTACTAATTGGAGAAACTCTTCAAAGTCAATGGTCCCGCTGTTATCAGCATCTGCCGTTTTAAAAAACTCGTCAACAATTAAATCTACCTGATTTACATCAAAGTCTAGATTATTTTCTAATAGTATATTCTTTATGAGGACCTTTAGCTCCTGATGGTCAATATCACCACTTGCGTCAAAGTCATGTATGTCAAAAGCGAATCTTATTTTTTCTTCTTTTTCACCATTAATCAATGATTCTATTCCTGAAAGAAACTCATCTGAGTCAATATAATTATTATGATCTCTATCAAAAATATCAAATATACGATTGACTATAGCTTCATCATTTAGGGCTAAGCCTTTTTGAAACTCATCCCGATCAATTCTATTATCTTCTCCGGCAATCTCACGGAACTTATTTTTTAGCTCAATTAAAAAAGGTCCACTTAGTTTATGCGATTGGTTTACCATCTATTCGAATTTTATCTTAGTTTGTAAATGAATACACTTAAATTATCCAGAGTAATGACTAATATAGAACAATTATTTAACCGATTATAGTCAAATGATACACGATACAATATTAAATACGATTGGCAACACGCCGGTTGTAAAGATTAATAAAATTGGGAATAATCTGAAGTGTAATCTTTTTGCTAAATGTGAGTTCTTTAACCCAGGTGGGTCAGTAAAAGACAGAATAGGCTGGAAAATGGTTGAAGATGCAGAAAATTCCGGACGAATTAAGCCAGGGGATACCTTGATCGAACCAACGTCAGGAAATACGGGTCAAGGAATAGCACTGGCTGCAGCAGTAAAAGGCTATAAGTGTATAATCACAATGCCTGAAAAGATGAGCCAAGAGAAGCAAATCGTATTAGAATCTCTTGGTGCAACAATTATACGGACGCCTACTGAAGCACTCTCTAGTGATCCTGAGAGTCATATATCTGTCGCAAAAAAACTTCAGAAAGAGATACAAGATTCACACATCTTAGACCAATACTCAAACCCATCAAATCCTGATGCTCATTATCAAAATACGGCAGAAGAAATAATCAATGACTTTGGGGATAATCTGGACATGGTTGTTATTTCTGTTGGTACGGGAGGAACAATTACGGGAACATCAAAACGATTAAAAGAGGCCATTCCAAAAATTAAGATTATCGGTGCTGACCCTGTCGGTTCAATTCTTGGTGGTGGCAATGAAATAAGTTCATACCTGGTCGAAGGCATTGGCTATGATTTTATCCCAGACGTATTAGATAATAGTCTAATCGATCAATATATAAAAACAGAGGACCAGGAATCATTCATCATGGCCAGAAGACTGATCAAAGAAGAGGGCTTACTCTGCGGAGGATCTAGCGGAGCGACAATGGTCGCAGCATTGAGCGCTGCTTCAATCCTCGAAGATGGAAAAAATTGTCTCGTTATTCTGGCAGATAGTATACGTAATTATATGACAAAATTTCCTAGCGATGATTGGATGAAAAAAAACGGATTTGAGATCTGATTGATTATAGAAAATATTTTTTAATCTTTATAGCAATTCCCATATTGTTATGGGGATTAGTTACCGCATACTATATTCTTTCTTACCCTGAAATAAAATGGGACTGGAAAACAATAAAACCAGATATAATATATTTCCCAAACAATTTTATGTGGGGAACCGCAACAGCAGCTCATCAGGTAGAAGGAAATAACACCAACAACAACTGGTACAATTGGGAGCATCAGAAAGATAGCAATGGTAAATCTAGAATACACAATAATGATAAATCAGGTATAGCGGCCAACCACTGGAATCTTTATAAAAATGATATAGGCCTGATGAAGAACTTGGGCGTTAAATATTATAGATTTTCCGTAGAATGGAGCAAAATTGAGCCTGAAATTGGTGTTATCGATAAGAATGCACTTGATCACTACCGTAACGTTTGTATTGCTCTAATTGACTCTGGTCTAACTCCTGTAATAACGCTACACCATTTTACACATCCAATGTGGTTTGAAAACCTTGGAGGATTTGAAAAAGAAGAGAATATTAAATATTTTATACAATTCTCAGAGATTGTTTTCAATAGGCTTTCCGATATCGTACCTATCTGGTGCACCATCAATGAACCAGCCGTGTATGTGTCTCAGGGTTACTTTAATGGTGTTTTTCCACCTGGAAAAAAAGATCCTCTCCTTGCTGGTAATGTTATGAAAAATTTGTTGAACACACACGTGAGAGTATATAGACACCTAAAAACGCTACCAAATGGTGATGATGTTCAAATAGGTCTTGTAAAGAATATAACTCAGTTTGACCCGCTAAGAAGGTGGCATATACTAGACTGGTATTTTAGTAGAATATTAAATAATGTTTTCACAAACAGCTCTTTGAATTTATTATCCAGAGGTGAGTTTGATTTTTATTTGCCTGGAATGGCGAACATATCTCATAAAAACAGCGAAGCAATTAATTCATTAGATTTTATTGGTCTAAACTATTATTCTAGGATGCACGTTAAAGGCCACCTAAGCCCAGTAGCACCATTTACTTTTGAATTACGTCCTAAGGACACTCAGACTGATATGCCCTATGCAATATATCCAGAGGGTTTCTTCAGAGCAGTTAAAACAATAAGCAAATTAAACGTACCAATTATTATCACAGAAAATGGAATCGCAGATGATAAAGATGATCGAAGAAATCTTTTTATCAAAAGATATCTTTATGCTCTTTACAAGTCTATAATGGATGGCTATGATATTAGAGGCTATTTCTACTGGTCTCTGATGGATAATTTTGAATGGTCGGAAGGGTATATGATGAAATTTGGCTTATACGAGGTTGATTTTACTACCCAAGAAAGAAAACTTCGATCAGGAAGCCGCGCTTTTACTACAATTGTCAATCAGCCTGGTGCTGACAAACGTGGTTATATTGTATCGGTAGGAGATAACGTACCTGACTTATTATTAGAATATACTAATGGTCAAAAAGTTCAACTATCAGATTTAAGAGGATCTGTTGTTGTTCTACAATTCACCGCTAGCTGGTGTTCAGTGTGTATCCAAGAAATGCCACACCTTGAAAAAGATGTGTGGCAAAGGTTCAAAGATGATGGCCTAATACTGATAGGCATTGACAGGGATGAACCATTAGAAGTTGTACAAAAATTTCAGAAAAAAGTTGGAACAACATATCCTATTGCTCTTGATCCAGAGGCTAAACATTTTTCAAAATTTGCACATAAAAACTCTGGAGTAACTCGGAATATTGTTATCGACAAAAATGGTAAAATAGTATTCCTGACTAGACTTTTTGACAAAATAGAGTTTCAGAATATGATTGATAAGATCGAGTTTTTAATTAAAGAAAAAAATTAATCAACACCATCCAGTAAAGATTCGTAATAATTAGTCACTTTATCGTAATTAATATTTTCTAGAAACACAGAAAAAGAAAAGTGACATATTAGTAAATTTAGGTCGGTTGCCCATGGTGGAACAAACTTTGGTTTCTGAACTAGCCCTTCTTTATACATACTATGGACTATTGGAATATCATCAAGATCCATCTTACCTGAGAATATCAATTGAAGACATTCAGTTTTGCCCTGTGCAATAGCAGACCTAAAAAAATTATAAACCCTTATTAGTCCGTCGAGATATACTATATCTTTAGTGAAAGGTGCTCCGCCGGTTAATATACCTCCTCTAAATACACGTCTTGTACTCTCAAAAGCCTGATTCTTTGACCCACTTTTATCAATAAAAAATTTAAAAACATCTAAAAATCCTGCTCCATCAATCGACATTTGTATAGCAACAACTCTGTCTGATATTCTCCTCATTCGGTCTACATCAATCGAACCAGTTATAAACTCTGAAAAGACAGCAAGTCCCTCTTGTGTCTTGGTAATACTACCATAGTTAGATCCTAAAATTTTCATACTTTTTTGTGCTCTACCATTGAGGGTGGTTGCTACGTGAATATATGCCTCATGGTTTAACAATTGTTTGACATCTGTCTCATCAAACTCACCATCTTTTCTGATTTTTATCGTTTTTGAACTTGCCGTTGCTTTAGCCGATAGCTCGTTTACTAATTTTATCTTTGGCGCTTCCTCTCCAAAATAAGTATTCACAGATTTAGATATTTTATTTACGACATCAGACGAACTTATTTTAGGACTATGCAATCGCATTATCTGTCTGCTATCAATTGAATTAATTATTTCTTCAAACTGATCTGATAAATCTCTGGGCTTAGTGGTCTTGTCATGGATTTGCGTTGTAGGGAGTCCGTAAATGTCAGAAGAAATTTTAAAAAAATCCTTTGTACCGCACACACTTAAAAGCTTAGAACTTTTTTTTATTTCTACAACTTTCTTCCTTAACCAATCATCAAATTTTGTATCACCAAATAACTGTTCAGCATCATCTAGGATAGAGTTTAAATCTGAATCATTATATTTAGGATAAGAAACATTTGGAATCTTTTTACAATTGTTCTTAAAAAAGTTTATACGAACCTCTTCAGGCCAAGTAATATGTCTCAGGACTTTTACCTCTTTACTGGCCATAAAAATCAATTCAGATAGTTTGCTAAGTCTATGTTTTTCCTTTTCCTTAAGCATAAGGACTAATCTACAGGCTTGCCTATGAGTTCATACTCATTTGCGCCATTAACAATGATGTTAACAAATTCCCCTCTAGATACTTTTCCTTCTATCTGTACAATATTATCGATTTCTGGAGAATCATATTCAGTCCTTCCAACACCAATATTATTTTCTGTCTGATCAACTAGCACTCGTATATTTTTACCAATGAAAGATTCATTTCTAGCTAAGCTAATATCATGCTGTAACTCAATAATCTGATTTTTTCGATCATTCTTTACTTCCTGTGGAATATTATCATCAAGATCCGCTGCGCTTGTACCCTCTTCCTCAGAATAGGTAAAAACACCTAATCGGTCGAATCTGATATCTTTAACGAAATTAAACAATTCAGTAAAATCCTCTTCAGTCTCTCCTGGATAGCCAACGATTAGGGTCGTCCTTATAGCAATCCCAGAACTTGCATCTCGGAGGCGATTTATCCTGTCTCTTATTCCCTGTTGATTTAGTCCTCTTTTCATTGATTTTAATATAATATCTGAAGCATGTTGTACAGGCATATCTAAATAGTTACATACCTTATCAGAATCAGCGATGGAATCAATAATGCGTTGAGACAAATGCGCAGGATGAGCATAGTGTACCCTTATCCACTCAATTCCATCCACCCTGTTTAGATTTTTTAATAAATCACTTAGATAAACTTTTTGATCTAGGTCCCATCCGTAAGATGTCGAGTCCTGTGCGATTACTAAAAGTTCTTTGGTTCCATTTTCTGCGAGTCTAATAGCCTCATCCATTATCGCAGGTATGGTCCTACTTTTTTGCAGACCTCTCATAATAGGTATACTGCAAAAAGAACAACCATTATCACACCCTTCCGCGATCTTTATATAGGCATAGTGATTGGGCGTCATTAATGACCTAAAAAAAAGAGGATCGTCTTTAGAAAAATCTTTGCCGGTTAAGAATGAAATGATTTGCCTATGATCATTGCTACCGAAAATCTGATCAATGTCTGGGACCTCTGACCTAAGCTCTTCAGGATATCTTTCCGAAAGACAGCCCATCACTACTAGCTCGCTTGGCCTTCCTGTTTTTTTTAATTCAGCAGCCTGCAATATTGTATCGACAGACTCTTCCCTAGCAATATCTAAAAACCCACATGTGTTTATAATTATAGTGTCAGCATTTTCAGGGTTATCTGTGACTGCTACATCTGATCTATGCAGCCCCCCCAATAGTATTTCTGAATCGACAAGGTTTTTTGCACAACCAAGACTTATAATATTTACTACTTTTTCCATGTGTTACATAAATTTAATGAATCTAATCATCTATTTCTTTACCAAATAATCCATCTAAATAATTTTCTGGATCAAATGGTTCGATATCCATTATGTCCTCACCAATACTAATATATTGAACAGGGATACCAAGATCTTTATACAATGGAAAAACAATACCCCCTTTTGCAGTACCATCAAGCTTCGTAAGAATGGCACCGTCAAGAGGAACATGTCTATTAAATTCTTTTGCCTGCACTATAGAATTTTGACCCAAAAGCGAATCAATTGTAATCAGATTTTTTACGAAAAATTCAGAAAATCTATTTTCAATTATTCGATGCATTTTTTCTAGCTCGCTCATAAGATTTTCATAAGTGTGTAGTCTACCAGCAGTGTCAACAATAACGATTTCACATTCTGAAGATCTAGCTGAAGTAAGCCCATCAAATAGTATAGCAGAAGGCTCTTTCGTTTTCTCATTACATACTAGCCTGACATCCGCTCGCTTTGACCATACTTTTATCTGATCAATCGCCGCAGCCCTATATGTGTCTGCTGCAATTAGCAGCACTCTTTTACCCTGATCTCTATAGATCCTAGCCAACTTAGCTGCACTAGTTGTTTTACCTGTTCCGTTTACTCCAACCATCATAATTACAACTGGTAGTTTTTGTTGAATTGCTGAATATTTATGGGGTAACTGTGTAAGCAAATATTCTCTAATTCTATCGGAATAATTATCTTTAGAAAATTTTCTTAAAATGTCAGTTATTCTATCAACTGTATCAAGACCTATGTCTGCTAAAAGCAGTTGCTCCTCAAATCTATCAATATCATCATCAGATATCTTTTCAGCATTTAAACTATTAAATGCATTCAATAAAGAAGAACGTGTATTCTCAAGAGCACTAAATAGTTTACTAAGCATCTTATTGTTCTTTAATTACTTTATAATAGTCTCTGTAGTAAAGAAACCAGCTAACCACTCCAAGAGCAAGAGCAGTATATAAGGAGAATGTTTTTAACCACCATATTGTACCAAACTCGAACATATGAAGAAATACTGTCAAAGCTGTTATGCCAGTGCTCCACTTGCCCCACCAGTTTGAGTGTAAAATATATTGTCCAGTATTAACAAAATAAAGAGCAGGGACAGCAATTAAAAAATGTCTAACTATATAAAATATAAAGAACCAAAGAGGAAATATTTCTAAGATCACGAGGTATAATACTACAGAGGTTATTATGATAAAATCTGCTATCGGATCAAGCCACATTCCAACATGAGTAACCTCATGAGCTCTGCGCGCTAAATAACCATCTAATGCATCTGAAAGGACTGCTAATATTACTATTCCAGCTGTAATTGCACGCATTTCTGGATAGTTTAGCGTGTATATGATTGGAATAGCAGCTGCCGCCCTGAGCATGCTTATTGTATTTGCTAGGGTGAGTACTTTTGAGGGGTTACTCATATACTCTTTCTTTATATTAAGAATCTTATTCATAATCTAATCCGCTAATTAATAATTCTAATGTGATAAAATAGCTTCAACCACCTTTTTAGAGACACCAGAATTATTATCTATTAAATCCTTTGCAGCTGTACTAGTTGAAAGAAGCCTCTGATCATTATTTAAGAGCTGGTCTAATATCTCAATCAATTCTGATCCTTTTTCGATACAAAAGCCCGACTTATTATTTAAAATCTCAAGTGCTTCATCAAACTCATTATAATTGGGACCAAATATAGTGGGCACTCCGGCCACAGAAGGCTCCATTAGATTATGCACTCCAGTCGAGAACCCGCCGCCGATATAGGCTACTTTTACTTTCCAATATAGTTTCGCTAAAGCACCAACGATATTAATTATTTTAACTCTAGATTCATTATCGCTAAAATCTTCAATTGAATCAATTACACTTACTGAAATATTCCGTCTTGTAAACATAGACTCCAAATATTTATTCTCTTGATCACTGGGCTCATGTGGAACCCAGACTATCTGTAGATCTTTATTTTTTTTGATATATCTCATAGCATGAGAGAGAACCACATTACGATCATCAGAATGCATACTGGCAAATAGTAGGATATCTCCTCTTTCCAGTATTGGTTTTTTATTATCATCTAATATCTTTTCTGCATTTGCAATAACCTGATCATATCGTGGATTTCCCATTTGATAGACCGTGTGACGATTAGAATCGCCAATATATCTATTCAATACAAACGTATCATTTTTATTTATGGTAAATATTTTATTAATCGACTGGTATATAGGTTTATAGAGATAATGCAAAAATGATAGCTTCTTGTCAAAATACTTTTTTGATTTAGCACCAATCAGTACAGTATCAATATTTTTATGCTTTGCGAGCCAAATAAAATTATACCAGAGGTCACTAGTAGCAAATATGATTTTATTCGGTCTAACCAAATCTAAGACGCTACTAATGGTCCAGTAAAAATCAAGAGGCATGTAGACCTTACAGTCCACATTCTGATTATGCACATTATCATATCCAGATGGAGAGAAAAAGCTTAAAAGTATAATACTATTAATTTTCTTTTTTTTTATCCCCGCTATAACCGGATCGATTTGTAAATACTCACCATATGATGAACAATGAAACCAGTATATTAATGAATTTGATCTCAATTGATTAAAGTATTTGTTTAATTTATTTACAGTCTGAAATCTACCAATTAAACCGTTTCTTATTTTGGAATTAAATATTGATAAGAAAAAAATGATCAATAAAAATAATGGATATATAAGTAGGTTATATATAATAAGAATTATTAATCGCAAACTATGCTCTTTCTATCACTGAATTAGTAACCATATCTGTAGAGATAAGTTCCATACAATATTGTCTGGTCCTGTAACATTTTTGCTTACCATTTTGCGAACAGGGACGGCACCAAATATTTGTTTCAATATTTATCGATTCTTTTAAGGAAACGCCTCCTCCAGTCTCAGTAGATGTCGGCCCAAGAATCATTGAAACATGTTTGCCCAAAGCCTCGGCCATATGTAGCAGGCCTGTATCGCTACCAAATACAGAGTCAGAAAGTGAAATAATTGCCATTGCTTTCCTGAGATCAGTTTTACCTGAGTAGTCAACTACACTATCATTTATCAAGCTAATGTCCTTACATATCTTATCGTTTTTTGTACCAAGCATTATTATTTTTTTATTTTTTAGCCTACTAAGCTCATTAATCACATTATTATATTTCTCTGCTTGCCACTGCTTTTGAGTCCACGCTGCTCCAGGAACCATGACAATAAAATTACTATCGATATCAATTTCTTTTAATATTGACCATGCTAATCTTTTTTCTGCATTACTAACAATTAGTAATGTATCTGGAGTACTATCCATATCATAATCCTGAAGACACTGGTGATACATGACCTGAGAAGAATAACCTTTTGGAAACATATTTACATGAAATTGATACAAAAAAAAGCGTGAAATTCTTGGTTTCCTCACTCTAGTGGTTATTTTACTTAAACCAAGCGTAACAATTCTAGATCTAATAGAACCATGCAAATCAAAAACTTTATCATATTCAGATGATCTTATATATCGATTTAATTGCATCATCTCAGTCGCTCCTGAATCGCTGTTTAGTACAATAATTCGATCAATGTTTGGCTGCATTTCTAACATGGAGGAAAACTTATCTAGCGTAAGATAATGTATTTCAACATTCTTGTACGTTGTTTTTATTGATTTTAATAAAGATGTAGTTAGTACAATGTCTCCAATCGAGCTAAATCGAATAACTAAAAATTTTAATTTGAATTTCATACTAGCGCACTCGCTCTTTATTAAATATAACAAGATCTATGAGTGATTTCTATATTTCTGATTCTGCATAAGACGAGATTGAATCGGCAGCCTTATCAGAAAATTCATCAAGTTTTTGATTTGCATATTCAAAACCGCCTGAATCATAAATAATATCATTTATTTCATTTAATACTTTTACATTCTTTTTCTTTTTCCGGACAAGTGATTTGAGCCTAATTCTACCAGCTCTGCTTGTGCTCTCTATAGAATAGATTAATGGAAGTGTTAACATATTTTTTTTCACATCACCACCAGGTTCTTTTCCCGTTT
>Ga0208522_1001247_pt1 | contig 16639 bp, 18 predicted proteins | sample ETNtaG_25_FD_185763 | JGI IMG/M metagenome (GOLD analysis project Ga0208522, IMG submission 185763) | Marine microbial and viral communities from oxygen minimum zone, Eastern Pacific Ocean - ETNP201302SV86 (SPAdes) (version 2) | ecosystem: Environmental > Aquatic > Marine > Oceanic ... | reverse complement strand
TTATAATTAAAAAATAATATTAGATAAAATAATGAGTGCTAAACGTGATTATTATGAAGTAATTGGAGTTTCAAAAACAGCATCAGCTGAAGAAATTAAACAACAATACAGAAAGCTTGCTTTAAAATTTCATCCTGACAAAAATAAATCCGCTGACGCACAAGAACATTTTAAAGAGATTTCTGAGGCATATGCAGTTTTATCAGATTCCTCAAAAAGACAACTCTATGATCAACATGGTCATGCCGGAGTAGATGGTAGATATTCAACTGAGGACATATTCCGTGGGGCAGGTGGCAACTTTAATGATATTTTCCAAGATCTTTTTGGTAGACGTGGAGCAACTGGTGGTGGATTTGATTCCATATTCGAAAATCTATTTGGTGGTGGAGGCTTTGGTGGTGGATTTCAAAGACAACGTGGGTCTGATCTCTTACATGAAACATCTATCACACTAGAAGATGTTTTACGTGGAAAAAAATTAGAACTTGATATAAATAAAAATGTAAACTGTCCTGATTGTGATGGAACAGGCTGTTCACCGGGTTCATCGAAAACAACTTGTAATGATTGCAATGGTCAAGGCCAAGTAAGAGTAAGTCGTGATATGGGCTTTTCAACTTTTGTTAGTATTCAACCATGCCGTAAATGTAGTGGACGAGGACAAGTTTTTGAAAAACCATGTAAGAAATGTAAGCTTGGTATGATTAAAGGAATAAAACACATTTCTTTTGATCTTCCACCCGGAATAGATGACGGTGATTATCTTGTTCGTGGAGAAGGAGAATCTGTTCCTGATGGTCAAAATGGTGATTTGGTAGTTAGAGTTAGAGTTTCACCACATCCAAAATTCAAAAGAGATGAAAGTGATCTTTTCTATGATTTGGATATTTCTATGTTTGATGCTGCATTAGGTAACGAAGTTGATGTACCAACATTAGAAAAATCAGAAAAAATTAAGATTGAACAAGGAAGTCAACCTAACACTATTTTAAAATTAAAAGGAAAGGGCTTACCACGATTAAATTCTAGAGGTAAAGGTGATCAATTTGTTAGATTGATCGTAAATATTCCAAAAAAACTATCAAAAGAAGAAAAGAATATTCTAAAAGAATTTCAAGACAAAACTTACTAGTATTTGAAAATCAAACTTTCATTCTAATTTTTACAGAATGACCATGTCTAATATGAATAGAATCTATATTATTCAAGAGTTCACCAAGACCATTCTCAGAAAAATATTTTGCGTTATAGATTCCTAGTTGTTTTTTACAATTACTACAATAAATTTCTCTATGTGGCATTATTCTCTAAATTCTCCTGATTTGATTATTTTTTGATTTCTCCTATAATAAAGAACTTATTTTGGTTTAGAAAATTATCGTTGCGGGGGTAGCCCAGCCTGGTCAACGGCGTAAGGTTCAGATCCTTATCTCTTAGGAGTTCGTGGGTTCAAATCCCACTTCCCGCATTATTTACATCAGAAAATGGACACCTTTAAAACAATGTTCATTTTAGATTCTCCATGGCAAAAGTTACTAGATCAAGCGGCAGAGGAACTAAAAGAAGAACCACTGATACAAGTAAAAAGTCATCTTTTTCTGGAAAAGCTTATAGAGAATATCAAGATGCCCGCAAAAAAGTTACTGGCAATAAATATATCTCTACAGGCAGAGGTACTGGAAGAAGAAAAGTGGCATCTAAGACATCTGCTGCAAAACCAACATACAAAGGTACACGCTCTACCGGCAGAGGAACAGCCAAGCGAAAAAGTAGAGGTTAAATTAATAATTTAACCCCTGAAATTTTTATTTATATTTTAATTAGAGTATTCTTTAATTTTTTTTGTCAGCAATTCATTTACTGTTTTACCAGATGCCTTTCCTCGAACTTCTTTCATTACTATTCCCATCAATGAACTAAGTGATCGCATACCATCTTTCTTCACAATATCAATATTATCATTAATGATTTTCTCTATATTTTCTTCCAGTTGTTTATTATCCATAATTTCAATTGACATATTTTTTATTACACCATCGACTGATTGCACATTTCCTTTCATTATTTGTTCAAAAATCATTTCAACAGATTCTTTTGTAATTTTTCCTTCTCTTAACAATTCGAATACTCTCAAAATCTCTTCTGATTTTAATAACTGTGAATCTAATCCTTGTCTTTGAAGATTTGTTATAGTAGAACAAAGTGATGATGCAACAAAATTTGGAGAATTTGATTTCTCTTTGCAGACTTCTTCAAACAATTCGAAATATTCTGAATCAAAAAGTTGTTCAGATAACTGTCTGTTTACATCATACTTTTTTTCTATTTCTGAAAGTGATTCTTCCCAACTTTTTGGTATATTTTTTCTAGCGATATCGACTTCATCCTGATTAATTCTAATTGGTGGGATGTCAGTTTCAGGATACATTCTTGAGGCACCTGGTCTAGGTCTTAAAAATATGGTTTCACCAGATATGGTTGCAGCACGTGTAACTGCTGGAGCACCACTATGTGCTTGAGAAATTCTATTAATTATTGCCTCAATTGCAATTTCTAAGCTAGGATTATGACCAGCAATGATTAAAAATCCATCATTTTCTGCTAACTCTAAATTTTTTATTAATTGTTCTATGTCTTTTTGTTCAATTCCATAATTTGGAAGTTCATCTGAATGAAAAACACCACCAATTCCAAAAAATCTTACAACTTCTGCAATCTCTTTTCCTAATCGTATACCTTTGTATGGTTCAAATCCTATAAGACCAGACATTTTTTCAAGTTTTATTGCTTTGATTATATCTCCATTCTTTAAGGCATCTTGAATAATTTTAGAATTACAATTTTTGAAACTTTCTGTAATATCTATTACATCTTCTTTTGAAATCTTATTCACACTCAATGAATTAATTTTTTCTGAAATTATTTTTAATCCATCTAATCTTTTTGCCTCAAATTCTATTATTTTTTCAAGTTGGTCGAGTTGTTGTACTCCTTTTACTTCTACTATTCCACTGCCAGAAATTGAGATGTTGACATCTTGTCGAATTGATCCAATCCCTCTTTTTACCTTTTTTGTAGTCCTGAGTAACCTTCCTAATGTTAAAGCAATATCTCTTACAATTGAAGGTTCAGTTACATCTACTGGTTCTAAAGCAATTTCAACTAAAGGAATACCTAATCTATCTAAACTATAATCTCTCTCATTTTTTTCATCATTGAGAAGTTTGGCAGCATCTTCTTCAAGACATATTGATTGAACCCCAACTGATTTACCATTTATTTTCAGATTTCCACCCTGTGCTACTAACATTGTTCTTTGGAAACCTGAAGTATTTGAGCCATCAATTACAGTTTTTCTCATTACATGAATTTCAGTAAAAATTTTTGACTCTAATGCAGCACTGATCAATAATGAGAGATTTTTAGCACTTGAATCTAGTTCATGTGGTGGTTCTTCATCCTTTTCTACAAGACAACTACTTTGCGAATTTGCATAGTAGTTAATTTTTTTAGATTTTGTTTTCTCAAATAATGCAGCTGGATCAAATTCACCCAACTCACTCTTTGATGCTCTTAGTTTTCTAACAAATTTTTCGGTATATTCATCACTTTCTACTGGATTGCAATCACAAAATAATTTTTTATGTGTTAGTAGTTGTTGGTGTATTTCTAATCCAACTTTAAGACCAATTTTTCCAAAGTCAATATCAGCCATAATTAAAACTCCGAGGCTATATTTTTTAGCATTAATGACTTCATTTCTTCAATATTACTTGAATTCCCTAAACTCCACATTGCTTTTACTAATGCTGTTTCTGAAATCATATTTTCAAGTGGAATAATCCCAAGGTCTAAAAGATCACGACCACTATCGTAAACTGTCATTCTAACACCACCATCTAAACATTGAGATGTCATTCCTAGAAATATTCCTTGTTCTTTTGCATTTTTAATTGCATTATACATTGTTTTACCAACATGTCCAAGTCCCGTACCTTCAAAAATGATGGCTTTAAATCCTAATTTAGTTAAATTTTCAACCTGCTTAGGATCATATCCTGGGTAATATTTTACCAATGAAACTTTTGTATCAAGCCTTAACTTTGGTTCATATTTTATATTTTTGAAAAAATCTTCATCCATATTTTTTTCAATTTTATTTTCAGTTATTATAAAGGCTGGATCATTACCAATAGTTTCAAATGCACCACGTTTACTTGTATGATTTTTTCTAACACGTGTTCCTTTATGACAAACTACAGTCTCATCACTAGCATTGTTATGCATAACAACGAAGATGCCTTTCACATTAGATTCTGTAAGAAATTTTGTAGCGGCAATCAAGTTTAATGCTGCATCAGATGATGGTCTGTCAGACGATCTCTGTGAACCAACTAACGCAATAGGAATAGGAAATCCTGATAAGGCAAAGGATAGAAAAGATGACGTATAATGCATTGTGTCAGTTCCATGAGCAATTATTATTCCTGCATAATCTGAATCAGAAATTGAATCAAGTTTTTCTGCAATTTTTATCCAGTGTTCTGGCTGTAAATTTTCAGAGTATTCAGAAAATAAAACTTCAGAATCAATGTTTGCAATTTTTGCAAGTTCTGGTACCGCCTCATTTAATTCAGATGCACTTAATGCTGGAGTAACTGCACCTGTACGATAGTCAACTTTACTTGCAATTGTTCCACCTGTAGAAACAAGTAATATTTTTGGTAGTGATGGATTTTCTTTTTGTTTTTCTACATGTTCAGATTTAATTTCTTGATTTGAAATTACTTCAATCTTTTGAACCTCATTGATGTTTATTCCAACGTTATAGCCACTTTTTAATTTGAGAATTATGTGTGAATCATCACCAGATTCGTATCTTGGCATTAATATTCCAGAATAAGTCAAATCTGACGTTATTTTGATCGAGTCACCAACTTTGGCATTATTTTCCTTAAGTAATGATAGCGATTTTCCAGAATATCCTCTAAATTCAGACATTTAGGTAATTTAGAGCAGTTATTTTATTAAAACTACCTGTAGTAAGATGCGACTAGCTTTTCACCAATCTTTAGATCCTTCTGCTCACGAACCTTCTTTACTGCATCTTCAAAGTGTTTCATTGTAACTTTGGCAGTTTCGGCTTTCTTTTCCACCTCTTTTACATCAGGCTCTTTATCAAGATGTTCGTGAACAACCAGTGAAACTGCTGTATTAGAAATTGCAGCAACATCTGCACCACTTAATCCATCAGTCATCTCTGCAAGTTTATCGTAATCTATCTTGTCTGGACCATTTTGATCAGCTAATGGAATATCCTCTGAATTAATTTTCAAAATCTGTAGTCTGCTTTCTTTATCTGGCATTGGAATTTGTATGATTTTATCAAATCTTCCAGGTCTTAACAATGCTGGGTCTATCATATCAGCTCTATTTGTTGCAGCAAGAACTATGACACCACGCATATTTTCCATTCCATCTAATTCAGTCAAAAGCTGGCTTACTACTCTCTCTGTTACTGCAGTCTCTGTTCCACCACCTCTGATAGGTGCTATAGAGTCAATCTCATCAAAGAAGATTACACATGGTGCTGATTGTCTAGCTCTTTTGAAAATTTCTCTAATTCCTCTTTCTGATTCACCAACCCATTTTGACAAAAGTTCTGGACCTCTTACTGAGACAAAGTTTGCTTCACTTTCAGTTGCAACAGCTTTTGCCATCAGAGTTTTTCCTGTGCCACTCGGACCGTGCAATAAAATTCCTCTAGGCATTTTATGACCTAATTTATCATATAATCCAGGATATTTCATTGGCCATTCAACAGCCTCTTGTAATTCACGTTTAACAGTAGGTAATCCACCTATTTGGTCCCAATGTACATCTGGATTTTCAATGAATACTTCTCTCATTCCTGATGGTGTTACTTCAACTAGTGCTTTTGTAAAATCATCATTAGTTACTACAAGTTTATCTAAAGTTTCAGGAGGAAGTTTCTCTTCTTCAAGGTTGAGTTCTGGTAGTAGTCTACGTAAACATTTCATTGCTGCTTCTTTACACAGATATTCCAAGTCTGCACCAACATATCCATGGCTAACAGATGAAATTTTATCTATGTTAACAGCTTCAGGACCTTCATCTATCAAAGGCATGTTTCTTGAATGAATTAACAAAATTTCCTTTCTTCCTTTTTTATCTGGAACTTTAATCTCAATCTCTCTATCAAATCTTCCAGGTCTTCGTAGAGCTGGATCAATTGCATTTGGTCTATTTGTAGCAGCAATTACAATTACTTTTCCCCTTGCTTCTAATCCATCCATTAATGATAACATTTGGGAAACTACCCTACGCTCAACTTCACCAGTCACTTCTTCACGTTTTGGTGCTATAGAGTCAATCTCATCTACAAAAATTATTGAAGGCGCCTTTTCTCTAGCTTCTTTGAAAATTTCTCTTAACCGTGCTTCACTTTCACCATAAAACTTACTCATAATTTCTGGACCTGAAATACTGATAAAGTGAGCATTGCTTTCGTTTGCAACAGCTTTTGCCAACAAAGTTTTTCCAGTTCCTGGTGGACCATACAACAAAACACCTTTTGGTGCTTCAATTCCTAACTTTTCAAATATTTCTGGATGTCTAAGTGGGAGCTCTATCATCTCTCTTACTTTTTTAATTTCATCTCTAATACCACCAATATCTTCGTATGTTACTTGTGGAACTCCTCTTAATGTTTCACCTTTTTCTGCAATACTGAATGTTGTTTTTTGTGTTACAAGTACAGCATCAGCAGCTGGTGTTACACCAATTACTTGAAATGTTAATCTACCTCCAAAGTAAGGCACCATAACATTATCACCTTTAATTAATGGAACACTTTCTAATGCATCAGCAAGATATCTTTCATCAATTGGTGGTATTGCTTCTAATGGAGCAACAGTGATTTTTTCTCCTGCAACTGCTTTAATTTTTCTAACCGTAATAGTATCACCAATTGCAATACCAGCATTGTTTCTTCCAAGTCCATCAATCCTAATAATTCCTTTTCCTTCATCAGATGGGTAAAGTGGAAGACATTTTGCAACAGTTCTTCTTTTTCCTTTTAGTTCAATTACATCACCAGTAGATGCATTAAGTGTATCCATGGAGTCATAATCAATTCTAGCGACACCTCTTCCTACATCTCTTGTATATGCTTCAAGAACCTTTAGTGTAAGCCCATTTTCGCTCATATCATATCTTGCCTTATTCTTTTTTTATATATTTAGCGTATTATTATTATGATCTGAATTTTCTTAATCACAAGCTTAAAATCATGATTTTAGGCTCGAATCAGTACATTGGGTAAAAGACCACTAGTAAGAAGACGTGGCCGTGGAGGCATGCAATTTAGGGCTGCTGTTACACGTAAGCATGCACCTGCAAAATATCCAAGTTTTGATCTATCTGAAAACCAACAGGGAGACATTATTGATCTGGTTCATGAAAGTGGTCGTGACGTCCCATTATCCAAAGTCAGATTTGGGAATGGTAAAATTTCATTGATACCAGCTGTATTAGGAACCAAAGTTGGTTCAAAGATTTCATTTGGTCTAGATTCTGAAATTTCAGAAGGAAATGTTACTAGTATTCAAAATATTCCAGATGGAACAACTGTTTGTAACATAGAGAAACAATTTGGTGATGGTGGGTCATTCATTAAATCAGCAGGAACAAGTGCAACTGTATTTTCACATGAAGATGATGGTGTTGTTATTAAACTAAGATCTGGTAAATTTACAAAATTAAATCCAAAAAATAGAGCAATGATTGGTACACTTGCTGGTGGCGGTGTTAGAGATAGACCTTTTATGCGCGCCGGTGTTAAATGGAGAAAATTCAAATCACGTGGACACAAATATCCAATTGTACGTGGTGTTGCTCAAGCGGCATATGTTCACCCACACGGTGGTGGACGACATCAACACGTTGGTCAAAGTTCTACTGTTTCTAGAAATGCTCCACCTGGAGCAAAAGTTGGAAGTATTGCTGCTAGAAAAACTGGAAGAGCAAGAATAAAAGAGAGAAAACAGTTTAAGAAATAATTAATTATCAAAACTGATTAATGATAACGTTATACTTCTTTCATGCTAAATATACGCGTTCATGTTTTTATTAGTGGAAAAGTTCAAGGAGTTTTTTTTAGACAGGCAATGAAAGTTATTTCAATAAAAAATTCTGTATATGGTTCTGTACGAAATCTCAATGATGGTAGAGTTGAGGCAGTTTTAGAAGGAGATGATGATAACGTTAACACTGTAATTGATTGGTGTTATAGTGGACCTGCAAACTCACGTGTTGAATCAGTTGAAGTTAAAACCGAAGAACCAACAGGATTATTTTCAAGCTTTGATGTCTTATACGAATAAAATATTTTTAAAATATAGTGTAGTAGATCTGTTAGTTCCAGTCTAGACTGATAGCCCCTTTCAAGACGTACAAGATCCGCCACGTTGACGAGGAAGCGTGGATGTTCCACCTTAGGATTGCTCCCTCCCGGACCTCATCCCTTTCAGCGGTTCGGTCTTAGGAGTTATCCCTTCGGATAATCCTTGTCCTGCAACCACCCGCCTCGGCGTGGGTTCATTTCCATACACCAAGCGGGAACTATCTTTCTAGAGATTTTCCCAACAGTTACTGACCTCTGCATATAGCCGGTTTCAGAATAGGGCACGGCTGGCACCCTGGGTCCTCCCTACTACAATCTTACTTAGGATGGAATGTTATATTTGAATTAGGATCTTTCTTTCTTCAGATTTGTAATCATATTGCATACTGAGCATGTTTTTCCACTACATTCATTCCCACATTTCTGACAAATTCGTTTTTCCTTGTCTGAAGACCCATTCATGATTTGCGAAATTTTCAAGACTGAATTATGCATATTATTTTTTATTCCAATATGCTTTTCCTCTAACGAATTAAAGAATTCACGAATTTCTGTTCTGATTGCCTCATTCATGTGTGGGCATGGTTCTGATTGAAATGGTAAATTATTAGTAAATGCATAAAATACAATTTCTGATTCATAAATAGCAGAAAATGGTTTAATTTTGCGAATTTTCATTGAATTTTTTTCTGGGTTCATCCAACCTATTTTGTTTGTATCACCAGATAGTGTGTTTATTAGAAATGTTTGAATTCCATCATCAAGATTATGTCCAGTAGCAATTACATCTGCACCAATTTCTTCTGCTGCATGATCAAGTGCTCTTCGTCTAAATGTACCACAAATTGCACATGATGATGTTTTTTCATCTTCTCTCATTTCCAGTGATTCCTCTAAGGTTAGATCAAACAGGTTCTTGTACGAATAGATCTTTAGTTTTACATCTAATTTTTTACAAAATTCTGTTACAATTTCCAATGCTTCATCTCTATAGCCAGGTATTCCTTCATCAATTGTTACTGCAACAATTTCAAAATTATGAGTATCTGACATTTTTTTCAGAATATCCAATAAAGCAAGAGAATCTTTTCCACCTGAAACACCTACACAAACCAATTCATCATTTTTTATCATATTATATTTTGAAATTGTTTTTGCTGTCTTTCGTAGAATTGAGTTTGAAAAACACTCAGAACATAGACTTTCTCCAGAATATTTTCTTGAATAAGCAGATTCATTTTTACATCTATCACATTTCATGATTTTTTTAAATTCTAATTGTTTAATATCTTATTTGTTCAAATCGTGAACCAACCAGATTTCATGTATGATAATCCAATATTTAGTCCAAATAACACAAATGTGAATATGTAAATTGCCCACATTGTTACATTAACAGATTTTTCTGACATTTTTTTATCAATTAGTGTATGAATAAATTTTCCACCATCAAGTATTGGTAATGGCAACATGTTGATAATTCCAATAAAAAATGAGATCATCCATAACCAAAGTAAAAACATTGAGAGTTGAAAATTATTCCATTCAATGAAATTGTATATTGGTTTGAATGCCAAATTATTATCTCTCATTATTCCAACAAGACCTCGTTCAGGATCATCTGGTGCTGACATAATTACTACAGAAAATTCAAGTGATTGAGTATCTCTAAGTACATTAACAGTCGCAGTATCACCAGGACTCAAATCAACTTTTAGAAAATCCATCGGGGTAATAATTTCAACACCATTTATTTTTGTAATAATATCATTTTCTTTCATACCAGCTTTTTCAGCTCCACCACCTTCAATTACAGATAAAACTAAAACACCTTCAGGTGATTCATAGAACCAACCTAACATTGGTTCCGGTAGAACCATTGCAAAAAGTGGATTAGTTAGTAATATTGCACCAAGTGCAAGTGCAAAAATTACATTTGCGGTAGCACCTGCTCCAATTACTCTAAGTCTTGAAACTTTTTTTGCATTATCAAATTCTTCTTCATCTGGTTCAACAAATCCAGCAAACATTGCAATGAAAATTGCAAATCCCCCAGTTTTGATCTTAATTTTTTCAAGTGTTGCAACTATTCCGTGTGCACCTTCGTGAACTACTAATACTATTGGAATAGATAACAAAAAGTACAAAATAGCAGAGGCAGATGTTAGTGTGACACCAGGTATTAACACTGTGAGTTCTGCAAATTCTGCTGGTTCTTGGAAATAATTAGAAATATTATTTAATAGAAACCAGAATGCAAACCCCATCATCAAAAATCCTGCAACAACACTAACATCAGCAAAAACTCGAATTCCACGTCTTGTCCTTCCAAGCATTTTTGTTAATGCAGATTGTACTTTGTAGTTTTTGTAAGTTAGACTATATGGTTTTATTGTGAAACCATATTTTTCTAGCTTGAGTGCTTTTGCGGTAACAAAGATTACTACCCATGCCATCAACACGTAAATTATTGCATTTTGTGACAGAAAATCTAGTTCCATTAATTGATAATTTTTTTAATATCTACATTTATCGGTTACTATGACATCAATTATGATAATTTCTACTTTTCCAGACAAAAAATCAATTTCAAAAATTGCATCTCATGTTGTAAAGAAAAAATTTGCAGCTTGCGTGAATATAACAAAGATTTCATCAATTTACTCTTGGAAAGGCAAAGTTGAAAATCAATCAGAATATTTGGCATTTTTTAAAACTACGAAAAAAAATCAATCAATTCTAAAACAAGAAATTAAGAAATTACATCCTTACGACATACCAGAGATTGCTGAAATTGATATTAAATCAATTAATCAGACATATCTAAAATGGCTTGTAGACTCTACACTCTAACCTTCTACTGCAAATCTAAGAATAGATATAATTCCACCTAGTCCAGAAACTCGTAATCCAATATCTGTACTACTGTCAACACTGTAAACTTGACCACCTTTTGACTCGATATCATTAAGAAAATCAATTATTTCTTGTTCATCAAAATCCTGAATAACTTTTTCTGAAAAAACCACTGATTCGATAGCACCAAATTCATTGGCTTTTCTAGTTTCTTCTAATCCCATTGAAAATTTTCTACTTTTTTTATTTGCAAGAAACATTACTTGATCAATTATTCTAGAAACTTTTGCTATTTTACTATCAGATATAATTTCCTTCATACTTTCTGATTTTGTAAATATATGTATACCATCTTCTCCACTAGAATCAATTCCCTCTATAGTCTTAGTTTTAGATTTTTGTCCTACTATAGATTTTGAAAGGAAGTTAGTAAATTTCTTTTTTGTTTCACCAGGACCAAAAATTATAATTAAATTACCATTTTGTGCTATAGCTGAAACTGCATTTACAACATCATTGAAGAAATTATCAATTTTGAAGTTTGTTTTGTATCTTTTTCCACTAGAACCAGAATAAATATTTGGTAAAACATGAAGATGGGTTCCTCTTAGTTTTGCTATTCCACAATCACTAGTATCTATAGCAATCAGAATGAATGTGTCACTATCGCCTTTAGTTTTTGCAAGTTTCTTTTCTATTGGTGACCATTTTTTCTTTACAAGATTAAATGGATGATCCATTTTAATAATAAATGAATGGTGTGATCCATGTGGGACAGCTTCATTATTTGATTCAGTAATTGTTCCACCAACTCTGATTCGATCTAGAACATTATCTAATGAAATTTTTTCAACTGATATCGCAAGTCTAATTTTGATTCTTTCGCCCTTATCTGGCCTAGAAAAATCTTTGTCTTGTTTAATAACTCTAGTAGTCTCACCAACAATTTTATCATCTTTCTTAATTATTCTACGAAGAATTATCAAATCATCAGATTCTTCAGGAATGAATGAAATGGCATTCTCATCAAGTGTTTTTGTAATCATTATGATTTTCTTTTATAGTTTAAAGAGAAAAGTTTATTCTGCAATTTCATTTGATTGATTTTCTTCTGCCTTTTTCTTTACATAATTATCAACCCAATCAAGTGTAATTACTCCACCTTCTGCAAGATTTACTAATGAATTACTTGATGCTTCACCTGTTACTTTTCCAGTATTTCGTCTTATTTGACGCCATTTCAATGAAGTGTTACCACTTTTAGAAGAATAAATTATTCCTAACACATCTTTTGCATTTACAAAAGTAATTTCACGAATTTTTTTCAGTGTCATCTTATCGGCTGCTTCTACATAAATAGATCCTAATTTTTCTTCTCTTTCAGGAAAAACTTCCGAGTCCTCCAAATAACTTCTTGGGGCATAAGAACTACAAGTACTTGCAAATATGAAACGTCGGAAACTTTCTAGTGACGATGGGGAATTAATCTCTACCATTTCTATAGTATTAAATTTCTCAAATATCAAGCTTCTTGAAAGACTCATTAGCAAATATGACTAGTGTTATTTGTAGGCAATGATAGAAAATATCCTTTGATTTGATGATAGGGATCTTGAGTTCTGAGCCTACACCTTAATTTTTATTCTCTTATATCAAAAATTAATTATGAAATCATTAACAGAATATTTGACATTTCGTACCAAATCTAGACGAGAATTTGTAAACATAACTCAAGAAGTAGAAAAATTTGTTAAGAAAAGTGGTGTAAAAGAAGGAATATGTTTAGTAAATGCCATGCATATCACTGCAAGTGTATTCATCAATGATAACGAACCTGGTTTACACAATGACTATGAGAAATGGTTAGAATCCTTAGCACCACATCAACCAGTAGATCAATACCAACATAATGATACTGGAGAAGATAATGCAGATGCTCATTTAAAACGACAGATTATGGGAAGAGAGGTAACTATAGCAATAACTAATGGTAAATTAGATTTTGGACCATGGGAAGCAATTTTTTATGGAGAATTTGATGGAAAAAGATCAAAACGTGTTTTAGTAAAGATAATTGGTGAGTAGAAGATTAACCAAAATCAGCATCACGCTTTTGTGATTGTTCTTCATTAAGTCTTGCAGATTCTCTAAATTTCTCATCATGGTTTTGTGGACCGTGATTACATTTCATACAACCAATAATTCTTCCATCAGGATTTTTTTCATATGTTTCGCAACCACAAAAGCATGCCATAAAAAATGTGAGAAAATTGGTTATTTTACTATTTGGTAATTTTATTGTTCACAACATTCGCCAAGCGGAATGTTGTGACTATGTGGACATTTTCTTGGGTGATTTAACATTGTACAAAGTGCGTCTGTAAATTGTTTGTTCATATGATGCTCCATTCCACAGACCATTTCTTCATCAATTTTCACTTTTAATGCAGTATCCATTAGTACCTCAAGTAATCTACTATTTCGCATCATAGTAGAGCCAGTTTTTTCACCACTTTCAGTAAGTGTGACACCTGCTTTATTGTAATTGACTAAATCTTTTCCTGCTAATTTTTTTAACATTTGTACAACACTTGGTTGTCTTACATGAAGCATGTTTGCAATTGTACTAATTTTGACATCATTACCTTTTTCTCTAATATGCCAAATTGCTTTAAGATACATCTCTACATGTTCAGCTTCAGCAGTACCAACAAAAAGCACTTCATCATTTAATGAATCCATATTATACACTCTCATTTTCTTTTAATAAACATTCAAGACATTCTATGCTATTAGAAAGGAATTATTTTACTTCTTTAGCATCTTTTAGTAAATATTCAAAATATTCTTTTGCAAATCCTGCTAAACCAGCATGATCTGCCCATATTGCTACAATATCAGTAGTTTTTGATCCACTAATTTCTGGACCCATAAGAATCACAACATAACGTTTATCAGAAATTATTCCACCACCAAATAAACCAGATTTAATTTTTATTTTAGCTATTCTTGAAATTGACTTCACAGATTCTTTATCTAATTTATCAGATGTTAAAATTGTAATCTTTACTCCTTTTTCATTAAGCTGTCTTAGTTTTGGTAATGCCTGTTTAACAATTTCTTCACCTGCTTGTGGAATTGCAATTAATACTTCACTTCTACAGTTTTCTACTAACTCCATGATTTTTGCAACAATATTCATTGCGCCAGAAATTACCCATATGTCTGGTTTTTCACTAGTACCACTCTTTTCGTATAGTGATGTAAGTTCTGTTAAAATCACACTTTGGTTTTTTAGAAATTCATTTTCTGCACTTTGTTTTGTTGTCTCAAGAGCTGTTGTTGGTGATTTTGCAAAATATTTTGTTGGTCTTGAACCATCAGAACCAATCCAACCTTTTTCTTCCAACATACCTAATACTTCATAAATTTTTGAATATGGAACACCTGATTTTTCACTAATTTCTGATGCATTAATTTCTCTCTCTTTTAATAGAGTTGTATAACTTCTAATTTCATAACTTGTTAGACCAATATTTTCTAGAGATTTTTTTGTTTTATCTGAAACACTCATTCAGCGTGTTTTCGCATTAGTTATTTAAATTCCATTTGATCTTTACCTAAATCCACCGGTGTATAGTAGGATATGGATTATATACTAATTTGGAAAAAATGAATAATTGGCATTAATTCAGATTTCTAATCAATCGACCAAATCTCTTGGTAAGAAATCTACAATACGATTTACTCAGAGTATTTGTCCAGATTGTAACATGATTTTAGATGCAGAAGTTTTTGAACGTGATGATAAAGTCTACATGACAAAGACTTGTCCAACTCATGGTGAATGTGAAGAACTTTATTTCGGATCTTATGAATTGTATAATAAATTCAGCACATACTGGGCTGATGGTAAAGGTGCCCATGCACCAAATGTTATGATGGATAAATGCTCTTGCCCAAATAACTGTGGTCTTTGTACAAATCATTTGTCTCATAGTGGACTAGCAAACATGATTGTCACAAATAGGTGTGATCTTACTTGTTGGTATTGTTTCTTCTATGTAAAGAAAGGACTGGAAGGGGCTTACATGTATGAACCAGAACTTGATCAAGTAAGAGCTATGATGAAAACTCTAAGAGCAGAGAAGCCAATACCAGGAAACTCGATGCAAATTACTGGCGGTGAACCAATGCTACGTGATGATATTACTGATGTAATCAAAATAATGAAAGAAGAAAATGTTGAACACATTCAAATGAATACTAATGGAATTAGACATGCAATGGATCCTGAAGCTGCCCGTGAAGTAAGATTAGCTGGATGTAATAATCTGTATCTAAGTTTTGATGGTGTAACTGCACGGACAAACCCAAAGAATCATTGGGAAATTCCTTATGCATTAGATAGTTGTAGAAAAACTGGAACAACCGTTGTATTTGTTCCAACAGTAATCAAATCAATTAATGATCATGAGTTAGGTGGAATCATTCGATATGCACAGAAAAACATGGATGTTGTTCACGCTGTAAATTTCCAACCTGTATCACTAACTGGTAGAATGGGAAAGACTGAACGTGAGAAATATAGAATTACAGTTCCTGATTGTATACAAAGAATTGAAGAACAAACACAAGGACAAGTTACGGTTGATGATTGGTATCCTGTTCCAAGTTGCATGCCTCTTACAGATATAATTGAAGCATTTTCAAGCAAACCAAAATATGAATTATCTATTCACTTTGCATGTGGAGCTGGTACATACGTATTCGAGGATGCTGATACAAAGAAATTTGTTCCAATGACACGTTTTTGTGATCTTCAGGGTATGCTTGAACTGTTTGAGGATAAAGCAGAGCAAATTCGTTCAGGCGCTAACAAATACTTTACAATGCTTGAGGTAGTAAGAAAACTCAAAGGTTTTGTTGATAAAGACAAACAACCAGCAGGATTGGATTTGGCTAAAATGTTTAGCAGTATACTAATGAAAAGATCATTTGACGCTGTTGGCGGATTTCATGTTAAGGGTCTTTTCTTAGGAATGATGCACTTCCAAGATAAATACAATGAAGATCTTGAAAGACTACAAAGATGTGATATTCATTATGTTACTCCTGATCTTAGAATCATTCCATTCTGTGCATTTAACGTAATTCCAGAGTGGTACAGAGATAGAATTCAAAAGAAATACTCTGTTACTGTTGAGGAATGGGAAGAAAGGGAAGAAATGAAACTAGAAGACTGTCTTTACAGAGGTCTTATGCGAAGAGGTGCTGGTGATGAACTTGCTGCAGGATGTGCAAAGAGTCAGATGTTCCATGAAGCATCACAAGCAACAATGTAATTAGCATCCT
>Ga0208522_1001244_pt1 | contig 16656 bp, 16 predicted proteins | sample ETNtaG_25_FD_185763 | JGI IMG/M metagenome (GOLD analysis project Ga0208522, IMG submission 185763) | Marine microbial and viral communities from oxygen minimum zone, Eastern Pacific Ocean - ETNP201302SV86 (SPAdes) (version 2) | ecosystem: Environmental > Aquatic > Marine > Oceanic ... | reverse complement strand
TACTAAACTCACCAGAAAATGCGCCCCAGTTATTTTCATCAACGGGTTTTGGAAATAACGAACTTAAATTTACTTTAGTGAAAACTTTATCTTCCATATCGACGCTAAGTTCTTTAGCGATAAATATGATATTTTGCCCTAATAATTTGTTGAGAAAATTCACCCGTCCCAAATTATTTAACCCTTTGTATTTACGGCCAGTAGTCTGATTTAGCGCAACCCAGGGGGTAATAAACCGATAGCGTATTAATTGATCAGCTTGTTGAAATTGATCTACCATATCGGTAATATTTTTATCATTTACCTCAAAAGTAATATTGCCAAAATCCAACGTACTAATTTTATCGATTAACTGTAATACACAATCAGATCCATCCCCAACACCGATAATATAGATTTGTTCATTTAGTACTTTTACCTGTACTCTAGGATATAAATAACGATCGCGATATTTACCATTTAACATAGGGACAATATCCAAGTCAGGATAATGTCTCATAAAGACTCCCTTAACTTGATAGGCTGTTTTCTTTACAGGTTTATCAGTGATCAAGGTAGCTAAAACTGCCCTGCTTTCAGGGCCTTTAGAAATCATAATTATACCTCAACAATTAAAATCGATATAAAAGTTACAAACTATTGGCTCATTGTGTCCAGAAACTCCTCGTTGGTCTTCGTCCTTTTAATCCTTTCTTGCAGAAACTCCATTGATTCAATGGTGTTCATTTCATTTAATAATTTCCGGAGTATATACATCCGCGCTAGTGTTTTTTTATCAAGCAGCAATTCTTCTTTTCTAGTGCCCGAACGTACTAAATCAAATGAGGGAAATATTCTGCGATCACTAAGACGGCGATCGAGAACCAATTCCATATTCCCAGTACCTTTGAATTCCTCGAAGATTACATCATCCATTCGGCTACCAGTATCAATTAAGGCTGTAGCGATAATTGTCAAGCTACCGCTTTCTTCAGTATTCCTTGCAGCACCAAAAAATTTTTTCGGTTTTCTCAGCGCATTTGCATCCACACCGCCAGAAAGAATTTTCCCACTGTGAGGAATTACAGCATTATGTGCTCTCCCTAAACGAGTAAGACTATCTAGGAGAATTACAACGTCATCTCCAAACTCTACTAATCTCCTTGCTTTTTGAATGACCATATCAGCAACAGAAACATGTCGTCCTGGTGGTTCATCAAAGGTCGAACTTACTACTTCAGCATCCACATTACGTTTCATATCTGTTACTTCCTCTGGTCGTTCATCGATCAACAGGATAAGTAATTTTGTCTTGGGATGATTAGTTCTTATAGCATTAGCAATTTTCTGTAAAAGGATCGTTTTACCTGTTTTGGGTTGGGCAACAATTAGCCCGCGCTGACCTTTACCAATGGGTGATATAAGATCCATTATGCGGGTAGACATGTCTTTTTTGTCTACTTCAAGATTAAACTTCTCTTCTGGGTATAGAGGTGTAAAATTATCGAATAGAGTTGTTTTTTTTATCTCCTCCGCAGGGTAATCATTCACAGACTCTAACTTTAAGAGTGCGTAAAATCGTTCTTTTTGTTTTGGAGGTCGTATTTCTCCAAAGACCTGGTGTCCCGTTCGTAAACCAAAACGTTTTATTTGCGATGGACTTACATAAATATCATCTGGGCCAGGAAGATAATTAAAATCCGGACTGCGTAAAAATCCGTAACCTTCCTTTAGCACTTCCAAAACCCCGCGGGCCTGCATAATGCCTTCTTTTTTATTATGAGCTTCCAGGATATGTAGAATCAACTCCTGTTTGCTTAAACCTGCAAACTGCTCAATCTTAAGCTCTTGAGCAAATTTGGTTAAATCAGCAATATTTTTGGATTGCAGTTCATTAACATCCATAAAGATGGTTCCTTTAAATGCTTAGTAAATTCTTAAAAGATCAATAGTCAATAGGGGGGAAATGCGTGTGCGCTTTGAAGCCACCCAATCATGCAAATTACACTATATACTTCCATTGTCAAAATTAATTTCAAAATAATTGAAAATTGATTCTGCCACATAATGACTACCAAAAATGATACCATTTTCACCTTTTAATGCATGGTCATAAAGGTAAGCGCATCCTTTTTCTATTGAATCTATAATATTGCAATTTATATTTTGAGCTTTTAATGCATTTAATAACGATTGTTCCTCCATTAATTCTGATTCTGGAATACTGGCTACAAATAATTTATTAAATAAGCCATCTAACCCTAATGCTATTTGATCAACATCTTTGTCATTCTTTAGCACCATTATTCCATTAGTAACTTTCGAGTTAAGGGTGTCTAAGGTAGTGCGAATCGAACGAATTCCACCAAGGTTGTGGGCAACATCATAATAAATCGGCAAATTCTTTATAAGCGGTTGAAAGCGACCGAACCATTTAGTATTATTCAGGCCAGATTGTATTTCTTTCTGTTTCATATCAGGTAAGTGATGCATTACAGCCCTAATCGCTAACCCTGCATTTATTGCCTGATGGGCACCAATTAAAGGAACGGAATATTTTTTTTTATCCAATTCGAAACATGTTGAATGATGATCAATAATAATTTTTTGAGGATTATTGCAATATATGATTGGCGAATTACTCTCTTGTGCTTTTTTACGAATCACATCTATTACTTGAGGCGCTTGAGAAGCAACTAAAACTGGTGTTTGTTTTTTTATAATTCCCGCTTTTTCCACAGCTATATCTATCAAGGTTTCGCCGAGTATATGTTGGTGGTCTAAATCAACGGATGTAATGATTGTCAATTCTGGTTCAATTACATTTGTTGAATCCAATCTTCCACCAAGTCCTGTCTCAATCACGGCAACATCAACTTCTTGATTTGAGAAATAATGTAACGCAAGTACTGTAGTTACTTCAAAAAAGGTTGCTTCTATTTCATCAATAGCGCCGGTGAATTGCGTCATAAAGTCAATGATGGATTTATCTGAGATAGGTGACCCATTTATTCTAATTCGTTCGTTGAACCTTATTAAATGAGGTGATGTATACAGGCCCACTTTTAAACCATTTCCACGCAGGATTGCCTGAATCATGGCAGCTGTAGATCCTTTTCCATTTGTCCCAGCAATATGAATTGTTTTCAATCCTAGGTGCGGATTGCCACACTGTTTTAGTAGCTCATTTGTGTGTTCTAGGCCAACTTTTATACCTAGCCGGCGCAATCCATATAAATGCGCTAGAAGATTATCTATTTTAGTTAATGGGCGCTGTTTGGACATTATCAAGCGAATAGCCCAAAAAACGTTCAGCTATGCTCTCGAACTTGACAGGGGAATCTGTAACAAAACATTTTAATAGCCCTTTGTTGCTACTATCCGCACTGATTTTCTTTTCGATAAGTATAATTGCTGCTTCTTCAGCTACAGTTTCAGCTGAATCAATGAGGACAGTATTATCATTAACATGGTCCTTAATTATTGGTTTCAACAACGGATAATGAGTACAGCCTAATATCAATGTATCAACGTTTGCCACATTGATACTTTTTAAGTAAGTGGCAGTTATTTCTGATGGCACTAAGCCATTCAACCAACCTTCTTCCACAAGTGGTACAAATAATGGGCACGCCTGTGTAGTGATTTGTATTGATGATTCAATTTCATTTAAAGCTGCAGTATACGCATTAGAATTAATTGTCGCAATAGTACCGATTACTCCAATATTCTTATTGCGCGTTGCGTGAATCGCAGCTTGTGACCCTGGAATGATCACTCCCAAAATTGGGATTTGAAACTCAGATTGTAATGTTGGTAGTGAGAGAGCAGATACTGTATTACAAGCTACTACTATTAATTTCGCATTTTCACTAAGGAGGAAATTTGTTATCTGATTAGCGTAACCTGTAACTAATAATCTGCTTTTATTACCATATGGTACCCGTGCAGTATCACCTAAATACACTATGTTTTCATTCGGTAATTTTTCTTTAATGGCCTTCGCAACAGTTAACCCCCCCAAGCCTGAATCAAATACCCCAATTGGTCGACTGTCAGGCATCAACCTTCGGCCATTACTTTTTCCCTTGATTTCCTGAACCGCATTATACCAGAATAAATGCCTTTTGCCACTTTTTTCCTGTAAGCAACAGATTTTAACTTTCTTTCTTCATTTGGATTAGAAATAAAACCGGCCTCTACAAGTACATTCGGCATACTGGCACCAATCAATACATAAAATCCAGATTGTTTTAATCCACGATTTGGCGAATCAAGTAAAGGGTCTAGTTCTTCTTGTATATATGCAGCAAGATCTTCACTTTCCTTCATAAACATACTTTGTGCCATCGTTGCCATGATTAAATTTTCGCCAGTCATGGCATTATATTTTTTCCTAGCTTTGCCTTCCTCCAGCCTTATTACGGCATTTTCCCTCGATGCTACCTCTATAGCATCATCGGTTTTACCTGGTTTAAGTAAATAGGTCTCAAAACCACGGACACTGCGATTCGGGTTAGAATTAACATGAATACTGACAAACAATTTGCCATTAGATTCATTAGCAATTTTTGTTCGTTTCCAAACAGGAATGAACACATCCTCTTCGCGAGTATACACTACATTGATATGGGTATTCTTTTCCAATAAAGATCCGACTCTTTTTGTAATATCTAATACAATGTCTTTTTCTGTTGTCCCTTTTCTCCCAATAGTACCTGGATCTTTACCTCCATGCCCAGCATCAAGCACAACCGTGTCCAATCTCCAGCGATTTTTCATATCTTTAATATGCGATGCGAGTTTTTTAAATGGTGTTCTTAAGGTTACAACAATAGCATTTGGATCACTACTTTGGTATACCTCATGACCAATAATATCGGACCGCAGTCGAAAAGCCAATTGCGCTGATTCATCAAACTGATTTGATGTTACTTTTGAAACTAGACCCCTGATATCAGTTTTCTTTATCATAGATGTATCAATGATGCCTTCTCTTATTGTAAGGTAAAACCAGCCATTGTTATTTACGAACGAACTTATATCACCATCAGAAAATTGCCGCGATGTGTTAACCCGCAATATGGTCCCATTAGATTTCTGCTCGATAACAACTCCATTGATATTGAATTCGATAAGATTCAAGCTGAGCAGTTTCTTTGCAGCATCATAATCCAAACCTGAAAATATGCTCTGTTTCAATATTGAAAAGAAAGATTCTGCGGGCACATAAATTTCATCATATTTACCAATAGCATGTTTGGACATCTGGAAAACCTGATCATCGATAACCAAAAAGCTAGATGATTTTGATATTTTTACACGTTGATTACCAATGTATAGTACAATCTTTTGTCGCGCTGCATTTTCAAATGGCAACCTATCTGTGAAAAGTTTGGAAACTTCTTTTACTGACACATAAGATTCTTGTTCTCCATCCAATATAGATAGTTCATTATCCTTTTGATCGATCATATTCATTACATCTATAGATTCACTGCTAGCTGATTCAATGAAGAAAATAAATATATAAAGAAAAAAGGCGGATAAACCTTTGAAAAATCTGGCGCTCATAGGTACGAAGTTATTCCCAGACTTAATTGATTGCAAATGCACTAACTAAAAACTAGCCTGTAAAATTAATGTGCTTTATTTATCAAAGACTCCTTAAAGTGGTAAATATAAAAAGAAAACATTAATAGAGGATAATGATACTAGCTATTCAAGGTAAGTTCATTGCGTTTTGGAGCAATGAAATAGGAACAATTCCGAAATCGATAATGAATTTTACGATAATTTATTATATCAATTACATGGATTTCACCCGAATATATTCCTGATTCATAATGTAAAAACAAGCGGTTGCCAGAAGGACTAATGCTGAAATATCCTGTATCAGTGTAGTGATCGTACCATAAATGTGTAAAATAACCATCTGGGAAAAATTCCAAATAATAATTCTGATTGAATTGTCTTCCTTTAAAATACTTACTGGTCTCGCCTCTGATAAATGATATTAAATTTCCATTTCCTCCAAATTTGTCTATTGGTTCTAATAAATCTACACCATCATTTAAATACCAATCAGATCCAGCAATAAAATGAGTACCTCCATGAATGGAGTTAAGTAACCTTTGGGCGGCTATTTGTAATTCTTCAACACTTTTAGATGAATCAAGCAACAACCATTCTTCATTAATGATTCTATCAACAATAGAACTGTCACGCATTGAACACGCAACATTGCCTGTTATTGCAGGTTGTAAATCCTTATCAAAAAGAACCCATTTTTCTATCCAAAAACGATTTTCACGTTGTGTAAGTTGGCGAGTACCAATAAAACTACCGCGATATGACCACACAGGTAGGGACCAACTAGAATCAATAAGACTGCCCTTACGATCTATTCTGCCAGTCTCATTCCACCAGTAATAATCATTGTCTTCAAAATGAAATTGGATCTGTCCCGATTCATACCAAATAGTACCTTTAACCATATTAAAATCATCATCAATCATGAGTAAAGAAGCACGATTGCCGTTAGGATGCCACCATATAGCTGAATTGTGAGGAGAAATGGTGCCATTGGTATATATTGCCTCATGTAGCAATGACCCTGTCTGGTGATATCTTATTTCTTTCTTTAGATCATTGTACATTATATCATAGGTACGAATAATGGCAGGAGAACCATCTTTATAACGTCTCGTGATCCTTTCCTTGTACCTATGGGGGATCAGGACAGTTAAATTATCCAATGCTGTTTTTATATTCGTTTCAGGGAGTAAGTCTAATTGGGGAAAGTTGAAATCATTACACCCGTTTATTAAACATAAAACAACTAAATACATCAGTAATTTTAATTGAATAACCACGTTCCCCACGGCCAAAGTTTATATATTAATTATTAAATAATCAGAAATATGATATAATAATGACAACGCCCCTTATAATGGGGCGTTTTCATTATTTAATGTGATAATCGGTTTATTTATTCGGATACATCATATAAACCAGGTATAGAACTAGTAAACCCGCTAATCCATTATCACCTATTTGCGAGAATAAGTTACCTACACCTGCGATGACACCGAAAGGATCGTTGAACAATATGCCAACGACTATTCCGAGGACTACTAAACTAATTAGTAAATCAGATAATTTGGTAATCCAACCGGTAAGCTTTGCTATCGCATCATTCATATTTATCCTCCTATATGTTAAGGCAGCGTTTGGGCCCTCAAAAAGAGAGCCCAACGTCATACCCTATTGTTTCAACCTACAGGAAAGAAACAAATATTAACAGTGCGAGTAGGCCTGCTAGGCCGCCATCCATAAAGGAATTCACCAGTTCGGTAAGACCCAATACTGGATCCATTCCTGTTGGATATAGGATATTAGCAAAGACAAAGAAAACTATTAGTCCTTTAATTAAACTAACAATTCCACCGACTACGGAATTAACGGTTGATGACAGATCAGCCATGTTGTTCCTCCTTGATTTGGTTCATAAGAAAAACGGGGACTATTCTCCCCGTTTCATGGTATGCGTTGTATTCGTTTCTACGAATATCTTCATTGAATTAACCAAATTTAAGAAGATTTATATATATTTCAACATTAGAATTAAAATAAATATATAATGATTAATGAAACTAATTTGAATACCGTAACAAATAATCACCGACGATAATTTGCCTCTCGAGCACCGCAGATAACACTATAAACAACCAAATACCGTATTATTTTAATATTAGGTAAAATTATATTAATTAAGCGCAAAAGCTTACTAAACAGTATATTGAACAATAACCTGCCTCTCAAAGTAGTTATCCAATCGCCAGCTAATTCTTTATTGTATTCTGGGTACCTATTCAAAAGAAGCGGAAGATTGGTCTGGCCATATATTTCCATCTGTTTGCAAAATTTATTCAAAGTTCTTTTATGATGATGCTCCGCGTTTATTTTTGAAGAAAAGCGTAATGCATCGGGGAAATTGCGCCATAAACGTATCGCCATATCAGTATCCTCGCCTCCATATGAAGTAAATGTTTCATCAAACAGACCTGTTTTTTTAATGGCAGATCTTTTCACAGCTGTATTATTGAAAAGAAACCACCTCCAACCGATTGCCGAATTTTCTTCAAATTGCCGCGCGCCACGTTTAGCGCTGTAAAAATAATGGTCCAACATATTTGGACTTTCTCCCTTTGGCAGTGTTGTATCTCCAATAACGCCGATAACTTCTTCAGCAACAAATTCAGCAACTATTAGTTGTAACCAGTCAGGCTTTATGACCATATCGCTATCCAAAAAACATACAATCTCCGAATGACTATTTTTTATACCGGTATTTCGCGTTGCTGATAGTCCTTTATTTTTTTCATGGTTAAATAAATAAAAATTTGGGTGCTTTTTAAAAACTTCAAGATGCTCTCTTGTATTATCTGTTGATCCATCGTTAACTGCTATAATAGAAAATTTGTCCTGAGGGTATTTTTGCCGGATAAGACTATTAATACATTCGTCAACAATATGTTCGACATTATTACAGGGGACAACGATAGCGACTGTAACTAATTCGTTCATAACCAACCTAGATCATTATAATAACGATACAATATATCTGCAGTTTGGTGAAGGTCGTGGTGTTTTTGTACCCAAGATCGACCTTTTCTCTGGTATTCTATTATTTTCTCATTATTGCTGATTAGATCGACCAGCGTTTCGTAAAGAGTATCGCCAGTCACATTAATAAATGGGTGATCTGGAATAAATTCCACATATTCAGGCAATAATTCCGTCACACAACAAAGACCCATTGCCAGTGCTTCCACCGAATTCATACCATAGCCCCACCCGCCGCGATTATGAACCTGATCAATGAGTATATCACATGTTTGTTTAATACTCTGTACCTCATCGAACGGTTTATTTTCCAATAAAATAAATTCAATTTTCTGTTCTTTTGCCAGTTGCTCACATATCGGAATAATCGTATCGCTCCCTTTATAATGTCGATTTGTAGGGCAATGACAAACGCGGATTGGGTCATTCAATGTAACATTGGGCAAGAATTGATTCGTATCAAAAGGCAAAAACATATATTTCATATTGGGATGTTTATCAAGCAAATCAACTTCACTGGTTATATTTAATTTACTTACCTTGTCAATTACTGGCAGTACACCTCTGGTACGTAAATCTTGTCCATGGTAAGTACAAGTAATTGCCTTATTTAAATCAACAAGACGTTTAACAAAATTACAATCCCGATAGAACTCAAGCCCCCATTCAAGATGAATTATATCGAAGTCCAATAATTGGTATTGTTCAATAGTTGGTTCTATTTTAAAATGCCACAGCCAATCGCGAAAATTAAAATACCATTTTTCCAATTTAGAGTGCGGATTCCATACTGGAGGGAAACCGTCTTTTTCCTTGTAATCGCCCAACTGACCTCTATAAAACTGGTAATATTTATGGCGGCCAGTCACATACCAAGATTTTGCTGTTACAAATGGCAGATTTAAGCATATGCCAGAATCAAAATCATTCCGCGCCTTAAAAAGTGTAACAAATTCACATTGATTACCTTGAGCTTCGTGTGCCTTTTTCCACAAGCTTAATGTGCCAACGGTATTTTCAGGAGATATATAAAGGATTTTCATAATTTTGCTTGATTAAAGAAAATTGGAACCGGTTAGTTCCTGAATCATTTCAAGTTAGCAAAACGAAGGTTAAATACTAACCAACATCGATTAATCTTCATTGATGGTTTGAATCATAATGAAAGTAAATTTACAACCACATCAAATTCAATGAAGCTGTTAATTATACCATCTTGGTACCCATCTAATATCCACCCAGAGAGTGGTACATTTTTTCGGGAACGGGCGCTAATACTACAAAACCATGGTTTCAACATAACAATTGCTGCTCACATTGTACACTCTGCCCGTGATGTGCTAAAATTCATCCCAGATCAAAAAAACAGCATGCCAATAAATGATAATGAAATGATTGTTTATAAAACAGAGGCGCTCAATCCTTACCCCAAGCTACCTAAACAAGCATTCAAAAATTATAAAAAATCAATTTCAGCATTAGTCCAACGTATCATTGCTAAACAAGGAAAACCAGATCTGGTATTTATCCACTCATCACTTTTTGCAGGAGCGGCATTGGCTAAATATCTTCATGAGCAATCAATCCCCTATATGGTTTCTGAGCACCTAAAAGAATTTATCATTGATGATGGATGGACAGCATTTCAAAAAGCATGTATTAATAACTGCTACAATTATGCTTCGCGAATAATTGCCACCAGCACCGCATTAAAAAATAATATTCAGTCAGAATTTAATATTAGCGATGAAAAGATCGCGCTAATCCCCAATCCTGCGGATGTGCAATCATTCTCGCTGAGAATAGAAAATACTGAAGGCCCTTTTACATTTATTGCGATTGCTTTATTGCGCCAGGAAAAAAGGTTAGACATATTGATCAACGCCTTTTCTAAACTGATCGAAAATATGCCTGATGCAGTCCTTACAATTGTTGGAGATGGACCGGAAAAAGATAATTTGGAGCTATTATCACGAAAACTCAACATAAGCAAGCGTGTTAACTTTACCGGGTACCAGAAAAAACCTGCTGTAGCCGAAATGCTACGTCACCATCATGCATTGGTATTATCTAGTGAAGTGGAAACTTTTGGCGTTGCACTAGTAGAGGCGATGACGGCAGGTTTGCCGGTAATAGCAACGCGCTGCGGAGGGCCAGAATCAATTGTATCGCTTGAAACTGGTATACTAGTAAAGCGCAATGATTCTGTTAAATTAGCAAAGGCAATGCAGAAGATAATTGATAACTACTCAACTTATGATCCCAATAAAATTCGCCAGATTGCCCTAGAAGAATATGGAGATAAAGCATATGTTGCCCATATCGCGGATACGATCAATTCGATTGATCAGGCCAAACGCTAAGAGATCGGCGAATCCAGGCTACCTCGCTATGATTCAAAAATCCCACTATTGTTAAACCCACGGGATAAAATAAGGTTAACATTACTTTAACAAAAAGATCATGACTACTAACATCATGTAATAAATAAATAGCAATCATTAGGATTGCAATTTTTAACAAGCGAGACCACTCATAATCTATTGGATAAAGCGTGCGATTAACGCTAAATAGTATCACTGCCATTACCATAAATGATATACAAGTAGCAATGGCAGCTCCAATCGCACCATAATACGGAATAAGGTAAATGTTTAATCCTATGTTGCTTAGAGCACCAATAGCTCTGGTAATTGCTACCCAAATTGATTTTTCCTGGTAAAAGACCCCCGGTAATTGCAACAAATATAAACCGTGGAATACATATCCAAGCGCTACCCAGGGAACAATATTTGTGGAAGACCAATAAGCGACGCCATAAACTGTAATACTGCCTAACTGGATCCGAATTATATCATCCACCCAGACCAGTAAAATAATCCAGATAAATCCCAATGTTGCCAATACATACGTAGTAATTCTAGAAAATAGCGGCTTTTGTTCAGTTTCACTACCTGCTTTAAGGAAAAATGGTTGCCAACCCATATTAAATCCCATTACGATTAACATCATTAGCATTCCCAATTTATACCCCGCACTATAAATACCTACAGTAGTCAGGTCTGTCATTTCTTTCAAAATATAACGGTCAGCCAATTCCATTATCATCGCAAATATTCCTGAAGGAAGAAAAGGTAGACCAAAACGCATCATATTTTTCCATGCTAATACAGAAATTGCAGATGATTTAATACGTTTTAGAATAGCGGGCAATGTCAGTAAAAAAAGACTTCCAGATATAATAAAGTTGCTTAACAAAACACCATATATTCCCATTCCCAATTTCAAGACAAACAACAAATTCAACGTCAGTGATCCCAATACATTCAGCAGACTATTGGTTATATATATATATGGTTTTTCTTCAGCTCGGAAAATTAATTGCGGAATCGACCACATTATATCGAAGGCAATTATCCAACCCACTAATGTCATCAACCTATTATCTGTTGACCCTAGAATAATCGGGCCAATCCAACTCCGGAACAGAGTTATTAATAACCCAAAACCAATTGATGTAACTAAAAACGAAAACCAAGCTGATGTTAAATAACCAGTTTTTTCTAATACATCAGACTGTACATATCGTTTCAAGAGAGCTGCATCCAGACCATAATGCAACACAACGCTCATGAACCCCATAAATGTATAGGCCAATGATATAACCCCATAATCATTTGGATTAAAAACGTTGGTATATAACGGCAGTAATAAAAAAGTGACCATTCGTGCCAAAATATGGCCAGCACCATAAATCAACGTATTAAACGTAAGCGCTTTTATCTCTTTTATCACAATTGATTAAAAATAATAATCCAGAGTGTCTCTGAAGATGCCACTAGCACCAAATTTTTCTTTAAATTTGGCTAAGCCCATATTTGGTTCTTCATTGACTGTAAAAATCCCAAAATCGAAAACAGAATAATTATTTGATATTGCCCTACGAAAAATTTCATAGAACAATAAGTTAATTGGTCGATATTCCTGATAGTCTTCATCATGACTAATATAGAAAGCAAGAATTACATCATTATTGGCAATAAAATTCACTACTCCCCCAATCATAATATCCTTAACAAACGCTCCATTAAGCTGTACATGATCGGGAAATAGGGTTTGCAGGCTCTTTAACTCTGCTACAGTATGCGTGGGTTTTACGCCATGACGTGTTTTCAGATTTTTCCGCAATATTTCATAAAATGATTCAATATCATCGGTCTGCCGTACATCCACGTTCATACGCTGTGCTTTGCGTACGGCCCGTCGATGTGCAGGATTAAATTTTGCCAAATTTTCTTCAATAGAATCTTCTAGAAATAAGATACTACTTACTTCCCGCTTCAAATATTGGTAGCCACATTGCAGAAGTGAAAAGTCAATATAATTTGATTGTCTTTTGTTATAAATAGTTGGGGGCAGGGTAATTCTTACCCCAGAAAATCCACGGTTCTTTGCATAACTATTAAGTGCTTCCACCAGTTCAAGTGCGTTAGCAATAGAAAGGTCTTCGGGAACGACAAATGATCCCATTGATGCACCAGGATGAGAGATCAGCATCTTATCTTTTACATTGATTAATTCTGCTGCTGGGAATAAAGCATATGGTTTATTCTTTTTATAAAAAACGAGGCTATGATCAACAAATCTATCTTGCGGGTGGTAGGCCAAAAACTGACGGGTATGAAATATTGTGCCGTTATTTGCTTGCCAGACCATTTGATCCCATGCCTTTGTAAATTTTACGTTAAATCTCTTAACTTGCATTTTAAGTAAGAATTTAACGAATAAGTTATGGTGGTTTGTTCCAAAATTTTATCCAGCTTAAGAGTTGATATCAGATAAATATTCACTCTAATTTGGAGAAAATGATTTGCTGTTTAAATGTCTGATTCAACTATTGCAACGGTTGCCGCTCGTGAAATCTTGGATTCTAGAGGTAATCCAACTATTGAAGTAGATGTAATTCTTAAGGATGATAGTATTGGGCGCGCTGGTGTACCGTCTGGCGCTTCAACCGGAGAGCACGAAGCCGCAGAACTTCGCGATGGCGATCAATCTCGTTATTTAGGCAAAGGAGTGCAAAATGCTGTTGACAATGTAAATAACATTATAGGAAATGCTATTAAGGGTCTGGATGCAGCGCAACAAGAAACTATAGATCAAAATATGATTGCACTGGATGGTACGAAAAATAAATCGGGGCTTGGAGCAAATGCTATACTTGGTACCTCAATTGCGGTTGCAAAGGCCGCAGCCAAATCATCCCATAAACCCCTTTTTGAATATCTGTGTACGAATAACAACTATACTATGCCAATACCAATGATGAATATTATTAACGGCGGAAGTCATGCTGATAATAATGTTGACATTCAAGAATTCATGGTTTTCCCAATCGGCGCATCTTCTTTTTCGCAGGCTCTGCAGATGGGTGCAGAGATTTTTCACCAATTAAAGAAAGTTCTACAAAAACGTGGGCTTAATACAGCTGTCGGAGATGAAGGAGGATTTGCCCCAGATTTAAGATCAAATGAGGAAGCGATAGAAGTTATACTAATGGCCATTGATAAAACTGGATACTCTGCGGGTGAAGATATTTCACTAGCACTAGATGTAGCAGCCAGTGAAATTTACGATGGAAAACGCTATGAGCTTGCATCTGAGAATAAATCTCTTTCTCCAGATCAAATGATTCAATACTATCAGAAACTAGTCGATAAATATCCAATCGTCTCAATCGAAGATGGATTATCTGAGAATGATTGGCAAGGTTGGGTAGCAATGAATAATGAATTAGGAAACAAGATTCAAATCGTTGGAGATGACTTAACTGTAACGAATATTGATCGATTACAAAAAGCTATTGATTTACAAGCAATGAACGCAATTTTAATAAAATTAAATCAGATAGGCACACTTACGGAGACACTTAATACAATTAGATTATCAAATGAAGTTGGTTTTGGTGCGATTATTTCTCATAGATCTGGTGAAACCGAAGATACTACTATAGCAGATTTTGCAGTAGCGACTGGTGTCGGTCAAATTAAAACAGGAAGTATTTCTCGTACAGATCGTATTTGCAAATATAATCAGCTACTACGTATAGAAGAAATGATTGGAGAAAATAGCAAATTCCCCGGTAAAGAAGTTTTAGGAGGAAAATGAGAAGTAATCCCAAACGAAAACGCCAAAATAATAAGCAAGTGCATCAAATCCAGCAGCAAATGATCCGCGCTATTCTTATTATAGGCGCATTAATGTTGCTCATAATCTTTTTCTTTGGAGATCATGGTCTATATCAATTATATCTCTTGCGTTCTGAGCGATCCGAGATACAAGCTACAATTACTGCGCTCCGAGAGCAGAAACAAACTTTAGAAGAAGAGAAAAACAAGCTCACTACCGATTCAAAATATATTGAACAACTTGCTCGGGAAAGATTTAGAATGGCAAAAAAGGGTGAAAAAGTATTTAAGGTAATTGAAAGGAAACCCGAGTAATCTAGAAAACCAAAGTGTAGTAGACTCGATCTCCACCCATTTTACCAGTACATACCAATTCCACATTTTTCGGCTTTGACTTAAAATCATAAAATAGTTCAGCAATCACATGATTTCGAGGTGCAATAATAGCCAGATCTTGATATTTACCATGGAAGGGGTTTAATTCCCCTTTATTGCTACCTTTACCAGTAGCCTTAAGTAAAACCATTGGTGAGAAATCCAATTCATTTGTATGGCTGATATTCGTCACACGCATCTTAAGCCCTATCTGAGTACCATTCTGATTTACCTCTATTAATTTAAATTCCGCATTATCCGCAATTTGTGTGGTACCAACCGGATGTGAAACGCGTCCTTCAAGAAGAGTCTCTACAGGAATATAAAACTCGATAGTGGCTTTAATAAACTTACCAGATTTATCTTTTTTCAATTTCTTGACAGCCGATCCGGGAAATATTTCACCGATTATATTATTCTTATTCGTATTAGGGAATAGATATATTTTTGTATTCCTGATCACCTCAGTTTCCTGGCCTATCAGCTTGTACAGCAAAACAATTAATAATACAAGTAATCGGTACATCAGCTATATTTAATTGGTAAGGGTATTCTTTTTAATAAAAGCATCCATATATATCTCTACTCGTCGATTCTTTGCCCTTGCATTTCTTATATCCACTGCATTTTTTCCAATTGAACTTACCGGGATAACTGGACGGAATTCTCCATACCCCATGGCAGAAAACTTACTTTCCGGTATTTTTGAGAATTCACTAAGGATTTTTACAATATTTAACGCCCGTGAAGTTGACAAATCCCAATTGCTTGAAAATTGTGACTGGTTCGGAAGTGGCAGGTCATCGGTATGGCCTTCACATCGTATTTCCACATTTAAATAACCGTTTCTTTTCTCTATAGCCTCTAATAATTTATTAAATCGATTGTCTTCATCTACATTTAACAACTTTGATACACGCACAATGCCACCGATCTGCCTTAATAATGGATATACTAATGTTTGTACACCGTCATCCATAGATTTAAACAATCGACCACTTGCCATGGTAATTTTCACGCCCTTTGTTACCCGATCAACAGATACATAGGATGATTCAATATTTTCTTTCAATTCTTGGTAGGTCTCATCCAACAACATATTGATCACCCGATCGATGTGTTTTTCAGCATCATTGAGGATCACTAATAATAATATAAAGAAAGTTAATAGAAGTGTGACAAGATCAGCGTAGGTAACGGCCCAGGCGGTACTTTTTGCCTTGGCCTCCTCAGCGGACATACCAAAGGAATCAATGGCCATAAATCAGCTTTCTAGCCGAACGGACTGCGGGACAAATGTCATCAGTTTTTCCCGCATTAAAATCGGGTGTTCTTTAGAATGAATGCTTATAATACCTTCGACAACAATACTCTTCAGCATCATCTCTTCCTGGGATTTGCGGGTTAGTTTGCCACCAATTGGTAAAAATACCAGGTTTGCTAATAATACTCCATAAAATGTAGTGATCAAGGCTAAGCCCATACC
>Ga0208522_1001236_pt1 | contig 16707 bp, 14 predicted proteins | sample ETNtaG_25_FD_185763 | JGI IMG/M metagenome (GOLD analysis project Ga0208522, IMG submission 185763) | Marine microbial and viral communities from oxygen minimum zone, Eastern Pacific Ocean - ETNP201302SV86 (SPAdes) (version 2) | ecosystem: Environmental > Aquatic > Marine > Oceanic ... | reverse complement strand
ATATTAATTTTTTTATATATGTGTCCGCCTCCCTATTGCGGTAAAAAATGGTAATCATGATTATTTCTTTGGCGTGTTATACAGGGATTTTGACAGGAAAAACTAAATTTTCCCCTGGCTCAGTAGAAAAGGGTCAATAAATCAAAATCAACTGAACGACCACCTGCGACTCCTGATAGGCCTTGGAAGCATCATTGGAGGCTTTTTGAGTTTGGTTCAGGGTCAAATTTCCAATCATGTTTTTAGAAAAGGAATACTTACTCTGGAGAGAGATCAGGTCTTGCTTATGATTTGGAATGATTTGAGATCCAGGATCCAGTTCTTTGTATTTCTGATCCGAAGTCCGGAATTGGAAAGCAAAGATCCAGGATGCCCAAGGATATTGGATTCCTAAATCATAGACAGAAGTCTGGTAGTTGCTGACAGGATCCTTGAAAGCACTGCTGGTGTTCTGCAATCCACCTGTCAAGCGTATACCGAAAAATGAGGTTTTCCCATCCAGGTAGATCTGGGTCAGAGTGCCATCCTCGGAATCCGTAGCGACCTTGTTCTGCATTTCCAACTGCATTTTCATATGGAAGGAGGAGTTTTTTCCAAATTTTTTCTCTCCGGAGCCGAAGAGGAAGAGGCTTTCGCTGCTTTTAATGAATTCTCCTGATTTTACGGAACGTGCAGAGCTTTTGCTGCTGATGACGTTCTGTCCTAGCCCGGAGGATAATGAGAAACCCCAGAGATCCCGATCCTGGTATTCGAGGCTGAACTGACGGAAAAGGATTTCTTGGGAAGCCAGACTACGGTCTTTCTGACGTTCTATTTTGAGCAATCCCTTCATGGAACCCTTTTGTACTTCAGAAAAATTGAGATGGTAACTGAGAGAAAGCAGAAGATCGTTTTTGGAAGCAGATCTTTTTGTGGAACCCTCGGGAACCAGAAGCATATTGTCGCTGTAGGTTTCACCGAGGATGATGACCAGATCCACAGGCAGCGGTTCCCGGGGTTTGATGGATTGCGGAGGTTCGTATGTCAGGAAAATGATCTGCCGATATTCCGCATCACGGGTCTGGACAAACACTTCAAACTGGTTATCTCCCGGCAACAGTTGGTAAGGAACCTCATATTCCATGAAATCCGTGCCAGGACTTACCATTTGAGCATAACCATTGACTTTCACAGCGAGGATTGGACTGAAGGCACTAACCTGAAAGCGAAGCAGGCCCTCCGGTTTTTTAATGATTCCCGGAGATAACCGAATGATTTGGATCTCTTTTAAAAGCTCTCTATCGGCTTCCGACTGCTGGAGGGTAGATAGATCTTCCAAGCCTTCCAGACTGCCGGAAGAAACCTGAACTTGCTGAACGGATGCATTATCTGAAGGATTTTGCTGGGGCTGAACCTGCGCCAACAAAGAAGGAACCGAACCCAGTCCTAAAATAAAAATAAACAAAACTGGAATCTGCATCCTCAAACCTCCTGATAACTGCCAGGAGGGCACGCAGGATAGGGAGGTTTCCGTTGAAGGAGATTTCAGAAACATCGGTTTTTTGCATCAGATGTCATTCCTGTTCAGGAAAAAAACGGCGGATTTGTTCCGATGCGGCAGGACGTGCAAAAATCAGATCCACCCTGCGATTGGCATGCCTGGCCTGTCTCAACACAGATCCTTGCTTGCGTTTTCCCGAGCCGTTGGTGTAACTGGTACGAGGTCTGGTATCAGCATGTCCTGTGATAGAAATCAGATTGGGATCATAACCGTTTTTCTCAATCATGAATACGCCGACATTAGTCGCTCTGGCCACTGAGAGTTCCCAGTTGTTGGTGAAGTTGGCTTTTTTACCCATGGGCACATCATCGGTATGGCCTTCAACCCGAATGACATCACCTTCAAGTTCATATCGGGTTCGGATCTCTCTCATGAACCGACCCAGATTATTGAGGTGTTTCTCCTTTAGTTGGGCAGAACCGCTTTCAAAAAGGAAGTCTGAGGGAAGGCTTAAAATGCATCGAGACTTGCTTGCGTTCAATTCAAAAGACGCAAAGATGTCATGGTTTTCCCTTAAAAATCGGTTGATCCCGCTGCAGTCCTTCATTTCAAGAGCACCTATGATCGTGTTGACTTGCCGTGTCACACTGCCTGATTGAACATTTCTCAACTTGTCATCCTCCATTTCCACAATCAAAGTCCTGGTTGCATAAAGCGGGACATCCTCCTGAATGATATCGAGCAGGATGGACCCCTTTTCGGTGAAAGGAAAGATGGTAACCTGTGGAGGATCAATGAGTCTGAAATCGACACCCTCGGTGGCTGTGCCCAGGAATCTTAAAGGAATTTCACTCTTGAGGCCGCTTATGCGGTTCAGTGTTACCGTGATGGAAACCCGGCCTTCATAAATCTCACGTTTTTTCATTGAAAATGCCACCTCAGGAGGTATTTCATTATCTTCGATGACGATATTCCTTGAGATGATCGCACCTCGGTCGACATTTCCCCTGACATTTCCAATCTGGACCAGAATCGATTCCGTCGATTCATACATCTGATCATCCACAAGGCAGAGGTAGGTCGAAGCAGATTTTTCACCTTCAGGAATGATGATGCTTTCTGCAGGCAACAGATAATCGAAACGATGGAGGGATTCCAACTGTTGGACCAGTCCCTCTTCGTTGCAAAGCCCTGGGTTGACCGGACCTTTACGTGCGGACCCTCCGAAAAAAAGTGGAACCTCCAGATCTTCCAACAAAGGTTCACTCAACTGTACTCGGATGTTTGCAATTTTGCTGCTTTCCGGAATCATCAAATCAGAGACACTTTCCAGGACAATCTGATTTTTGAATTCTGCTGCATCCTTTTCTCCAAGAAGGTTTTCAATCTGCTCCACCATATATGCTTCGGATGGAAAAGTTTGATCCTTAATGGACTGGACGGAAGAAACCACATTGATCGGCATCACATCTCCAAGGATCCGAAGAACACTATCAGTGATCCTGAACTGGGTTTCCAGGCTTACCGAGGGCTTGCTGAAAAGGGAAAGATAGACAAAAAAGCAAAATAACAGCGTGATCAGGTCCGCGAAAGTAATCAACCAGCGTACTTCGGCGGACTTCTTTTTTTTCTTCCTCAGCATCTGACTTGCGTCGAGAGGAATTTATTCATACTGACGGTCAAAATCCTCTCTTTTTGAGGGCAGGAAGAGAGAGAGCTCCTGAAGCATGTTGTATGGGGATTCACGACGCGCAATGCACTCAACGCTTTCGCGTATCATTTCCATCAGGACCCGATTCGATTCTTTGAGCTGTTTGCGCTTGGAAGCCAAAGGTTGGAGGATCAGGTTGGCAATGATGACTCCGTATAATGTGGTCAGCATGGCAATCGACATCGACTGCATGACCGCACGGACGCTTCCAGTCTCCGCAAGCATCAACACCAGTCCGACAATCGTTCCCACCATTCCAAAAGCAGGAGCAGCAGTACTCATAAAATCCAGGATCTCGATCTCTTCATCCGCCCGATGTTCATACATATCAATTTCCGATCTTAAGATGCTGTCGAGCATTTCTTCCGGCACCTGTTCTCGGACAATCAATCCCTCAACCCACCGGCGCATGAATGGGTTTGTAATACTGTTCAAATCTTCATTGGTTATACGCTTACCATTAAATCGTTTTTCACCAATTTTACGGGCCTGTTCATAGACTTCTTCGGCTTCAAATTCAGCGTGGTCTGCAGAAAGGACCTTGCGCAGACTGCCAAAACTTCGCAGGGCTTTTTGATAGGGGTAGGCTATAAAAGTTGCTGAAAGTGTTCCTCCGACGACGATAAAGATCGATTTCAGATCAAAAAATCGTGTGATCTTGAGAAGAATCTGCAGCATTTGATTTTCAGATTCATAACTGTCTCCCAAAATAAGCGCCAGATTTGACCATTCAACCGGCCACAGAATCCCCATCAGAATAAACATCGTCCCCGAAATAAGCCCTATGATGGTGCCTATTTTTTCATTGTTTCTTTTTTCCATGAATGAATCATTGAATGAATCAAAAGATTTCTAGTAACCGACTATCCCCCCTGAAGTTTTTCCCACATTTTGCTGCTAGCAGAATTTTTACTCACCTCAAGGTGGACAAAGCGCATGAACAATCCACGGTGAAGGTCACGGGTTTTCTCGATCCGCCCTCGGTTTTCTTCATCCTCTTCACGTTGTTTTTCAAGATTATCCAACTGTTCTTGATAATACTTTCGAGTATCTTCGGTGTATTCATGAAGGATTTTTTCCCTTACCGTCTCCTCACAATCGAGCAAAATGTACGGAACAGAAACACGAGCGCCCGTACTCAGCCTGGAACGTTCGAACCGTTCCATCACTTGGCTGATCATTTCGACATTCACATCATCCCTCTGATGGAGGTTATCAAACGAAATGCTTCTGGAACGGATTTCGTTCAGTGATTTTTTTGCCTTTCCAGCCAGTTCTGGATTTCGGGTGGCCAAGCCATCGTGACTTTCCAGGATTTGATCCCAGGTTTTAGAATCGAGTTGCCCTGAGATCTCTCCGATACGGCCCATTCCATCGAAATCCACAGGCAGTTTTGCAGACGCATCCTTGAGTTTTTCACTGAGTTGTTCCAACTGGCTTGGTGAGGCTTCTACTTCTTTCAGGGAGAGTACAGCAGCCAAGGCATCCAGTTTAGGGAGTTGTTGAAGCATTTGAGAAATATCCTCAGAGTTCATCTGGGTAAATACCATCGCCTGATACTGAGGAGGAATCTTTTGGATCAGAGCCACCTGTTTATTAAGAGGAAGCCGTCGGATGAATCCAAAATAATCGACTTTTTCTTCATCTTCCACTTCAGAGGATGCTTCATCCATAACATCTGCCGGGCCAAAATCCTCTCCCGTGTCACTCTCTTCGGGTGCCATTCCTTCAATGGCAGATGCTACTTTCTCCAGAGACCCCTGCAGGGGATGTCCTGACGATTCTTCGGTTTTGCTGCTGCGCGATACCAGAAAAAAGACTCCTCCTAGTCCCAAAAGGAGGAGGATCAAGAGTCCCATCAACAACCATTCTATGGTTTCAATTCCTGAATCTGAGTCAAGCAGGTCCTGCTCGATCAGTTGATCGATGCCGATCATTTCATACCCTGATGGAAAAGCAGTACTGATTTCAGCAGCGTTTTTCAGTTTTTCCCGAGCTGCTTCGGTCCTATCTTCCCGAAGGTCCTCACGTGCACTGACCAGCAAATCCAGATAATCCACAAGCCGCAGGGAAAAATCCTGCCGTTCTATTTTAAGTTTTTCTGTCAGAACGGATTGTTCAAAACGGTCTTGAGGTTCAAGCACTTCGACATCACCCCTGACACGCATCTCAACCTGATCCAGGTCGACTTCCTGGTTGACGGTCAGGATCACGGTACGATAACGAAAAACCAGGTTGCTCTCCGACTGCCCTGAGGTAATTTTGACCCCAGGAACCAGCTTTGAATCCTCCTGCAAGGCTTCGCTACTCAAAAGGGAATGCTGAATGACAGAGACATCCAGATATTTTTCAGGAAGTGATTTCTGAAGAATTCCGTGGATGCGTTTTTTGAGTTCCGGATCCGGTCGACTGCGAATCAGGTATTCCGCATTCAAAGACTGAAGGCAGCATATCAGAAACAACAATATACCTAATAAACGTTTCAAATATTTTTGCATCAGCCCTTGACCCGGTTTCTTGGTTTCATAATATTGTTTTTACCCCTGGAATTTTAAACCGAAAAGGCCTCAAACTCCTATTATTTGTTCAAAAAGCAGTATCATACTATAATTATTTATGAATTTAAAAAAAACCTTCTCAAAATCTTGAGTTTGTTTCTGGGGCTTCAGATCAGGTCACTCTGGATCAAAAGGCTGGAAATAAATGCAAAAAAGAAAAATAATAAATCAAAAAACTGTATTTGTCTTATTTTCATCAGTTCCAGCAGATTCCCTGATCTGGAACAATCCACTGATGTCGACAACTGAGGGAAGGCCTTCATCGGTTCCATCCTTCATTTCATTGGGGCATTTTTTTTGGAAGTTGGAAGGTTATCCAAAAATTCATTTTGAAGCGATAACCAATTCAGGTGCTTAACTTTTATTCCTTATACAGAGAACCTTTTCCAATACAGAGAACCTTTTCCATTTTCTGAAAAAAACTGGAACTCCAGGAGCGCTTTCCTCTACATCATGTTTGTTAAGTTGATGCCAAAATGCGTCCATAGCATGGGAGAGAATGATAGAGCGCATGAATTGTTTGGATCGATAATTTTAACACCGGAAGAATATCTTATGAATTGGCCATTCATCATGAAGGAACCGAACTTGCACTATTTGAAATGTTAGGTTAAGAATGCATGTTAATTTACATTTCTTCCGATTATTTTTGGAATGAACAAATTCATAATTCTCATATTTGTCATCCTCTTACCGCTTCTCCACGGTTGCGGTATGTTTGGTACTGCAGAACCTGAAGCAACCGAAGAACAGGCTTCTGTTACTGAAGCTCCATCTACTCCAACTCCTGAAGAGCCTATACAATCTGCTGAAGAAATCGAAACTCTTAAAGATGAAGAACATCGTCAGGAAATTGAGTCCAAGGAAGAAAAAATTGAACAGCTTCTTTCAGAACAAGACTCTTCCACAAATACGGAAAAAGAAGAACCCTCCCAAGAAGATCCTGATACTGAGGATGTATCTATAGAAGAAACTGAGGAAGTTGAAGATACCGAACAAACAATTGAAGCAGCCCAGGAAGAACCATCGGAGAGTAATTCCTTGCTGGGTTTGATTTTCGGTTCCGATGAGGATGAAGTACAAACAGAAGGCAACGATGATTCTGAAGAAAGCCCAGCAACTTCTGAAGAGGAAGAATCAGAAACCCCTTCAACTTGGTCAAAAGTACAGGGTTTTTTCGAAGTCAGCGCCAGTGAAGATGTTCCTGTTCAAGAAGAACCATCAACATCTCCTTTGACCGCATCCCTTTCTGACTCTGATGATATCTGTGAACGTGCTCCTTCGATGATCGCTGAGATGCGGCAACAATTGGAGGAAATGGAATCATTGCCCGATCCTAGACTGAGGGATTCTAGAAATGATGAACTTTTTCCTACCATCTACTTCGATTTCGACCAAAGCCTGATCAAATCTGATTTCAAAGAACAGCTTCAGAATCAAACACCTTGTGTCTTGGAGGAGCTTGAAAAAAATGATGATTTGATTGTGCAAGTGGAAGGTCACGCTGACGAACGTGGTAATGATGAATACAACATCGCCCTCGGACACCGTCGCGCCAATTCCGTACTGGGACTCGTCAAGGTTTATGTTACTGATCCCTCGAGGATTCAAACCATCAGTTATGGTGAAGAATTCCCCTTAGTCCAGGAATCCAACCGTGAAGCCTGGTCCAAAAATAGAAGAGTCGTTTTCACGCTACTGTTGAAATCGCAATAGTCTTGAATGAATGCGATTACGCAGCTGGTCCTCTCTGACATCGGTCCTCTGGCATTCTCAGTCCTTGCCCTTCTGTTGCTTTGCTCAGTGGGCGTCTGGATCGTTTTTTTGCTCAAAACGCTGAGTCTGACCCGCGGACTCTATCTTCAGAAAAAAGCACTCCGGCTGTTAGAACGCATTCCAAGTCAGGAAGAGCTGCGTCTGCGTTTTGCAGCCATGCCTGACAATCCTCTTAAAGATCTTTTTGAAATCAGTGATGAGGAATTAAGCGGATTTCTCAAAAGCTCACCGATGGCCGGGCATCATCGTCGTGGAGAGTTGATGGACCTGCTGGAACGGACCTTGGAAGCACAAATCCTCATGGCAGAAAAGGGGCTCCAGCGAGGACAGGCTTTTCTTGCAACAATCTCCGTGACAGCACCTTTTTTGGGACTTTTTGGAACAGTGATTGGTGTCATTGATACCTTTCAAAGCATTGCGGATCTGAATTCAGTAGATCTGGCAGTCATCAGTCCTGGCATCGCTGAAGCCCTGATTGCCACAGCAGCCGGTCTTTTTGCCGCCATTCCAGCAGCCCTGAGCTACAACCTGTTCCGTGCATTGATCCGGAGCATGACGGAAACGATGGATTTTTTCGCCCTTCAACTGCTCCGTAGAATACAACTCACCCTTTTGTCGGCCCATGAGAAAGTTTAGGCATTCCCGTAGGCTGCAGGGGGATCTACTCTCCGAAATCAATGTCACTCCGTTTGTTGACGTTCTACTGATATTGCTGGTAGCTTTTCTCATCTCGGCACCTTTACTGACCCATTCACTCCCCATCCGGCTCCCTGACGGCAAACTGAATCAACGTTCCCCTGAATTTGAGAATGTGCTTCGGGTCAGCATTGACGACAAAAAAAATATCATTCTTGATGACGAAATATTCAACGTTGAATCATTAAAACTCCAGCTCCCCATTCGTGCTGAATGGAAAAACCGTGATAGGCCGGTTTATCTACAAATGGATGAAAGGGTTCCTTACGGATTTTTGATTGAAATGATGATCCTCTTCAAAAATGCCGGATTTCCCCGGGTAGGCCTGGTTTTCCGAAATCAGGAAAACTGATCTAACCATTCCTTCTTGATCTCAAAGCGCCATTTGCAGCGCTGCTGAAGTCTGTTGATGAAACTGATGCTGGTTGCCGGTGAAGCCTCCGGTGATGTCCATGGAAGTGCTCTTTTAAAGGAGTTGAAAGCTCTGGTTCCTCATCTTGAAACCTTTGGAATTGGAGGAAGAGGAATGCTGGAGCAAGGACTGAGGCCTTATTTCATGCTCGACACGATGCAGTCTCATGGGATAACAGAACTGGCGCTCCACCTGCCCCGGCTCTTCCGTACCCTCTGGTTGATGCAGGAGGCCTTGGAGGCCGAGCGACCGGATGCGTTGATACTCATTGATTATCCAGGATTCAACCTCAAACTGGGTGCCCATGCAAAAAAACTGGGAATCCCTGTGATCTTTTTCAGCAGTCCCCAAGTATGGGTCTGGAGAAGCGGAAGGATCAGGAAAATCAAAAATACTGTGGACTTGATGCTCGTCCTCTTTCCTTTCGAGAGTAAAATTTACGAAAACGCAGGAGTTCAGGTTCGTTGGGTCGGTCATCCTCTGCTGGATCAAGATCCCAGTCCAGCAGAATTAGAAAACTTCCGTGAAGAATGTGGATTGAACGGGTCTCAGACCGTTCTAACGTTAGCCCCTGGGAGCAGGCCCAGTGAAATTCTGAGTCACCTGCCTGTGATGCTGCAAAGCCTGGAACTGATTGAGAAAGAAATACATCCTCTGAAGGTATTGATTCCGGTTGCTGAAACAGTAGATCTGGAACAAATCAATAATATAATCTCCCAATCGCCTGTAGATATCACGCTGCTTGAAAATCAATTTCCTTATTCTGTAGGCGTTTCGGATCTGGCAATCGTTGCTTCAGGGACCGCGTCTCTGCAGACAGGATTGGCCTTGACCCCCTTTATCATCATCTACCAAGTTTCCTCCCTGACTTACTGGATTGCACGGCGTCTGGCAATGGTTCAGCACATCGGCATGGTCAACATCCTGGCCAGCAATGAAATCGTGCCGGAACTCCTGCAGGCGGATTTCAATCCGAATCGGCTAGCAAAGGAAGCCATCCTGCTCTTGAAGGATCAGGAACGCCGTGCCACTATGATCGGGCAATTGAAAGATATCCGCAGCCAACTGGGTGAACCCGGCGCTTATCACCGTGCGGCGCAAATTCTGAGGGAATACATCCAGCTTCACTGAATCCCCCGCAACCATTTCTTTGTCCACCATTTGCTGAGCCTATGAAACAAACCGATCTGAAAATGAAAGAATCCACATTCCTCGATCAGATGAATGGATCGGTAGAGGCTTCTGTGAGCAGGGTTTTTGAGGAACAAATGGGAATTGATGAGAAAGTCTTGGATCGTTTGCTGAACCGGGCACTCGACCAGGGAGGCGATTTCGCCGATTTGTTTTTCGAATATAGCTTACGTCATTCGGTGGTGATGGAAGAAGGAATCATTAAAAATTCTGCGGTAGCCATCATCAGCGGCCTTGGAGTGCGTGTGGTGGAAGGAGATCAGACCGGTTATGCCTACAGCGAGGACCTGCAGTTCAAAGCGATGCTTCATGCCGCCGGTACCGCCTCGGCCATCGCCCATACCGGGAAGGTTAAACTCTCGGAGGCCAGGCAGTTCAACCAGAAGGTTGTTGATAATCATTACCCCGTGCTAAAAACCATCAGTGATCTGGAATTGACCAGCAAGATCGGGCTGGTCCAGCAAGCTGAGGAAGCAGCTCGCCAACATGACTCACGAATCATTCGAGTCACTGTAGCTTTGGTTGATGCCTTGAATCTGACCCAGGTCGTCACTTCGGAAGGAGGCATCCTCAGGGATACGCGGCCAATGTTCCGTTTCAATGTCCACTCCATTGCACAGGATGGGGATCAGATCCAAAATGGAACTGCAGGGGTCGGAGGCCGGGTTGGACTCGATTTCTTGGAATCCTCAAATCACCCCGAAGAACTTGGGACCAAATCTGCGAAGGAAGCCATTCTACTTTTGGGTGCTAAACAGGCTCCTTCCGGCCCAATGCCAGTCCTGCTGGGGCCTGCACAGTCGGGCATCCTGCTTCATGAAGCCGTGGGTCATCCGCTGGAAGCAGATTTCAACCGCAAGGGGACCTCAGCCTACAGCGGACGGATAGGAGAGAAGGTGGCTTCGGAACTTTGTACCATCTACGATGCAGGAACGGTGAACCATGATCGAGGCTCCCTCAATTTTGATGATGAAGGAAGTCTTACCAGGGAAAATGTCCTAATCGAACAAGGGATCCTCAGAGGTTATATGCATGACCGCATCAGTGCGGATTATTACAATCTGGAAACCACCGGCAACGGCAGACGTGAATCCTATGCTCATTATCCTCTGCCGAGAATGACCACAACCTACCTCGCAGCAGGAGAATCTGATCCAGAAGACATCATCCGTTCTGTGAAAAAAGGAGTTTACTGCGCTTCTTTCAGTGGAGGGCAGGTAGATATTTCCAATGGGGATTTTGTCTTTGTGCCGACCATCGCCTGGCTCGTGGAAGACGGCCAATTCAGTCATCCTATCAAAAACTTCACCCTCATCGGCAATGGCCCGGATGCCATGTCGAAAATCAGCATGATCGGCAATGACTTTGCGATCAGTGAAGGAATCTGGACCTGCGGCAAAGATGGGCAAAGTGTCCCTGTGGGAGTTGGACTGCCGACGGTGCTGATTTCTGAAATGACCGTAGGAGGCATGTGACTGGAAAAGATCTGCGATTCTCAAATGCAATGGGTGTTTCTGGAAGAAATACCTCCTTAAAAATTCTTCACTAAAAAATTGATTTGATCGAACGTTTTTTAAACATCGCAAAAGAGGTGATGGATTTGTCCCTCCGTCATGGAGCCGAGCAGGTATCCGTCTCTTTAGCCAATGCCACATCCTTTCAGCTAGAGGTCCGAAACCAGCAGATCGAAGCCTTGAAAGAGGCAGGTTCTTCAGGGATTCATGTTACCCTTGCTAAAAAACAAAAACGTTCAACGCTTTCCTCCAATGATTTTCGCATTGAAACCCTGGAGCCTCTGATCCGCTCAACCCTTCAAGCCCTTCCTTTGATGGGCGAAGATCCCTTCTATACCCTTCCCGACCCTAAACTTCAGGGAAAGGCCCCAATCGATCTAGGATTCCGGGACCCTGACTTTGAAAAAAATCCTTCCAAGCAAAAAGTGGAAGAACTCCTTCTTTTGGAAAAGGAAGCACTTTCCATGGATCCTCGATTGCAAACGGAGGAGGTTTCTTATTCGGATTCAATTTCCTATATGGTACATGGAGACAGTAACGGCTTCCTGGAAGGGTGCTGTAAAACCCTTTACAGTCAGGGAGCTTCCATGTTTGCAGAAGACCAGAACGGGGAAGATGAAGGATCTTCCCAAAGTCTGAATTCGGGCCGCAAGCAATCCGATGGATGGTACTCCAGCTCCCGTTACCGAAAGGATTTGGAAGCACGACAGGATTTAGCACGTAAGGCAGGAGAACGCACCTTACGCAAACTCGGTGCAGTTAAACCGAAAAGCTGTGAGGTTCCAGTGGTTTTCAGCACTGAAATGGCACAAAGCTTTTTAGGAAGTCTTGCCTCCGCAATGATGGGGGAAAACGTTTTCCGCAAACATTCCTTTCTCAAGGACAGTCTGGGAGAGTCTGTTGCCAGTCCAGAGATCCAGCTCAGCGACGAACCTCTTCTGCATGGAAAGTTAGGAAGCCGGCACTATGACTCTGAAGGAGTAGAAGCCAAACCGATGAAGCTGATTGAAGAAGGCAAACTGCTGAACTTCATGTGCTCAACCTATTCGGCCAACAAATTGAGCCGACAAAGCACCGGGCATGCAGGAGGCATTTCCAACCTGATGCTTCAGCCAGGGACTTATCCTGAAGAAGAACTGATTGCAAGCATCGACGATGGACTGTATCTGACTGGAATGTCAGGTCAGGGAGTGAACCTGACAACGGGAGATTATTCTCGAGGTGCTCAGGGACTCTGGATACGTAACGGAAAGCTTGCCGAACCCGTATCGGAGTTCACCATTGCCAGTACCTTCCCGGAGATGATGAAGGGAATCAACATGATTGGAAATGAAATCGATGAACGCAGCACCATCCTGGCTCCTGCATTTCGAATCGACTTGATGAATATCAGCGGCAGTTAAAGGAGGTAATTCCTCAGCCCAGCGAAAGCATGCGGTTGAGAGCATTCTGGGATTGCTGCAGGAGGGAGGTCCTGTAATTTTCCCCGGACATGCCTCTTTTTCGGAGATCCGCAGCAGCTACCTTAAGGTCCTCCAGATACTGCGTTACGGCAAAATCAGAAACTTTTCGGTTTAATAATTTTTCTGTACCTTCATACATTGCCACCAGCATCGTCTGATGTTCCGAATCCCCAAGCGTTTTCAGCATCGTGGAGGTTTCCTGTTCGAAATTCTGCCGCATCCCTCGAATCTGATCGAGGCTCCAAGCCTGGGAAGCAATTTTCGGCTCGGTTTTAAAAGAAGTTTGAGGAATGGATGAAGAAGTTTGTGTTCCTGTAACTTGAACGGTCATGCTGCTCCTGAAAAAATGGGCTGTTCATTTCTGAATTCAACAAACATGTTTTCTATGCAAAACCTGTGAAAAATTAATTTTTCGAGTCAATCTGGTGCACCAACCAAAAAAGATATTAATCATACGTTTCAGTTCCCTGGGAGACCTGATTCTCACCAGCCCGATTTACCGAGAGCTGAGAAAAACGTATCCAGATGCGCATCTGACCCTGCTGACCTCTTTGGGTTTCGGTGATGTATTGGACAACAATCCTCACCTGGACTGTATCATCAAACACCCCCGAAAAGAAAGCTTCCTGGAACTCAACCAACTGATTCAGAATTTGGAAGCAGAGAAATTTGACCTCATCTACGATGCTCACTGTTCCATGAGAAGCCGTTGGATCGTAGGGAGGCTGACTGATTTCGGGATCAAAAATAATCCCATCATCTGGAAAATCAGTAAACGAACACTTTATCGGCAGATGCTTATCCGTTTTGGCTGGAACCATCTCAAGAACGGATTATCCCAAAGGGAACAGTGGCTCCTTCCTCTCAAGCAACAATCTCCTGGAGACTTTGATGCTTCCACTCAGCTTTTTCCCGGAAAAAAAGAACAGGCCAGGGTTGATAAATTGATGCGTCAGCATGGGCTCGAACCAGGAGGTTTCATCGCGATGGGGCCTTCCGCTTCACAACCCCTCAAATGCTGGCCTTTAAGCAACTTCCGGCAACTGACTCAAATGCTGATCGATTCCAAGTGGCAGATCGTTTTGGTAGGGGGACCTGACGAACCGGAAGCAGAACTTCTCGAAGAAGAATTCAAAAACGAGATCATCAATTGTGCGGGTCAGTTGAGCCCACTTGAGTCTGCAGAATTGCTTCGATGTGCCAAATATCTTGTGGCCAACGACACCTCACTGGTCCATCTCGCCGAAGCGATGGGAACCCCTTCAACCGCCATTTTCGGACCCACCGTCAGAGAATTTGGTTATGCTCCGTTTCTTTCAGAAAGTCAGCTTGTGGAAACAAAAATGTCCCTTCGATGTCGTCCATGCAGTGCCAACGGCAGTGGACTGTGCAAGAACCCCGAAACCTTGGCCTGTCTGGACTCGATTTCCCCACAAACGATTTTCAAATCCTTAAATCTGGATCAAAAAATTTGAACGCAGGCTTGTCAAACCGTTTGCTAAACACTGAGAATGGAAAAGGATAAGAAGTTTGGAGTACCTTGATCACGGAAGAGGGTGCCTGTTGGTACGTGGGTGAAAGATGGTAGTAGGCTGAAAGAACTGGGAGCATCAGGAATTTATGTTGATAAGTTCAGAAATTCAACCTATCCAGTGATAAACTTTGATTATCCGATTTACCTACTACAAAAATGATTGCAACTGAAATTAAAATGATAAACCACCAAAAAAAATATATTAGAACCCTATATTAATAAAAGGCATAAAACCCGCTCCTCCACTTCCGGAACTTATATTTATGAGTCCAATTTGCATCCCTCTTAAACTTCCAGAAACTCTGTTAATCCATCCGAATTGAATTCCATTTAGATTTTTAGCATTATTATAACCACAACATTGAAACCCATTGACAGTTGTAGTTGTATTTATAGCCCCAAGTTGGAAAAAATTAGCTTTTTCAGCTTCATTGATTAAACCTAATTGAACTCCAGTTGATTTGTCAGCATTATTCCAAATTCCATACTGAAGGCCCATGACAGCCTTTGATGTGGTATATAAGGCACCAAATTGTATCCCAAGAATTGTTTCTGCTATACTCCACAAACTGAATTGCAACCCAACCCCATTTTCCATTTCATTAACTGCACCAACCTGAAAACCGTTCATTTTCTTTTCTGCTTTGTTCCACCCTCCCAATTGAAAGCCTCCAACTTCTTCAGCCACGTTGATTCCTCCAAACTGCAGTCCAAGTGCATAACCAGCAGAGTTAACTAAGCCTGTTTGAAAACCCTTAAGGTTTTTCTCTGCGTTATTCCAAAGACCAGTTTGTAGCCCAAGTGTATTTTGAGTATCGTTGATTCCTCCAATTTGAAAGCCAGTCATCTCCTGCGATGTGTTCCATCCTCCAAATTGGAAACCGTATGCTGAATGTACATTATTAATTAAACCTAATTGAAACCCAACTGCTGTACCAATTTTATTCCATCCGCCAATTGCAAGGCCTGCTGAAAAATTTGATGAATTAACTGTTCCAATATCCAAACCCCAAACATTATCATTTGTTCCGTAACCCAGGTTAATCCTAAGTCCATAAATATCTGTATCAGATTCTGATAGTTGGAAAAAAGGCCCAAATCCTAATCCTATCAATCCAGGTCCAGGTACTTCAACCCATGCTGAATCAATTTGCCCTTTGTGGGGTTCTGTAATGTGATGAATTGAATGATCTGCATAAACAGATGAGACTGACAACATCATTACAACAAATAAGACAAGGACGAACTTCAAACAGGCCCTCTGGGTAGGTTGGAAGGGACCTCATGTTATGCATGATCGATTCCTGATATCACGTTTTCATGATGTTAATATCAATAAGTCACCTCATTGAATTGGTATCACCAATATATGCCCCAAAAACCTGTGTCCCCATGAATTCCAACATCTACCAGTCTTCCCCATTGTACCTCACATGGGTTTCAGAGATGATCTAAAGGGAGGTACTGGAGTGGCGTGTTGTGGATCTTGGGTTAGGACGAGAGATGACTAAAGAGATAAGGAGTATGGAGTACCTAGGCTACGGGAGAGGGTACCTGTTGGTACTTGGATGAAGGGTGGTAGTGGGTGGATACTAGCGTGACTTTAGGTTGGTACAAGTTTGAGCAATAGAGACTTATAGTTTGCATTCACAGCCCCACTCCGAAGAATGAGTCTGCTATAAAATACTGGAGCTTATAAAAAACAGTCTATATTTTGACCTTCCGAGAAAAAAAAATCCATGTCCTCACATGACTTGATTTGACTTAGATTCTTCTTTGTTGCAAATTAGCTGGTTCGTCCGTGTGCTGATCCAAGTCGGCACAAAAAATAAATCTTTTAAAAAGAGGAAATATGTTAGGAGAAAAAGTGGGAACTTTTACTGGTACAACAACTGACAAAGTATTACCAGCACAGGGTGGTTTCCCATCGTTTGAGACATCTGCGCAAACTAGTGGAAAACTTGCAGGTGTGGATGTCCAATCAATGGCTACATATTCGGCTCAAATGCAGCCTGATGGTAGTTTATATGGAGAGTGCCCAAATTCTGGAGTTGTTATGACCAGTGATGGAGCGGCTACATTTAGAGCCACTGGTTGTGGTCAGATGACCGCTGACGGTGGAGCTAAATTCCGAGGTGCAGTATATTTCCAAACATCTGCTCCCTCCCTTATGGCAGTAAATGGGAAATGCATGGTTTATGAGTGGGATGTCGATGGCCAAGGCAATGCAACATGGAATATTTGGGAGTGGGCATAAATTAAATAATTTTCAATAAACCACAACCTTTGACCTTTTCACCTTTTCCAAAAAGGCTTGACCGCTGACAAGATATCGCTTGCTCGGTTTCACTGCGTCAAGCCTTCCCTTCTCT
>Ga0208522_1001217_pt1 | contig 16818 bp, 12 predicted proteins | sample ETNtaG_25_FD_185763 | JGI IMG/M metagenome (GOLD analysis project Ga0208522, IMG submission 185763) | Marine microbial and viral communities from oxygen minimum zone, Eastern Pacific Ocean - ETNP201302SV86 (SPAdes) (version 2) | ecosystem: Environmental > Aquatic > Marine > Oceanic ... | reverse complement strand
GATTTCTTCAAAGCCCTCGGTCTCACCGGGCTGAAGGTTCAACTCAACAGTTTGGGCTGTGACAAATGTCGTCCTACATACAGGGAAACCCTTAAAGACTCAATACGCATGCACTTATCTGATCTCTGCGAAAACTGTAATCAGAGATATGAAAGAAATCCTTTGCGCGTGCTGGATTGTAAAGTCCCGCGTGACAAGGAAATTGCAACTGAGCTTCCGAAAACAGCCGATCACCTGTGTGATGAGTGCAAAGATCATTTTCAAGAGGTACGGTCTTTACTGGATTCCACAAACACTCCTTACGAACTGGATCATTTACTTGTGCGCGGACTCGACTACTACAGTCACACAACATTTGAAGTCTCTTCCAGCGACCTCGGCGCACAAAATGCATTGTGTGGCGGCGGACGCTACAACATGCTGGTGGAAGAGTTTGATGGACCTTCGACTCCCTGTTTCGGGTTTGCTCTGGGGCTGGAACGCCTCATCTCTGTAGTTCCATTTGATAAAGCGGATAACCTGGAGGTTCATCCCGATGTTTTCATAGTATGCCTGGGAGAAGAAGCGCAAAAGCAAGCCTTCAACCTGACCAACCAATTGCGCTCCCAAGGCTTGTCCGTTGAGCGGGATTATGACGGTGGAAGCATGAAAAGGCAGATGAAAAAAGCTAATAAATCAGCCAGCCGCTTTGCGCTCATCATAGGAGACGATGAGATTAAATCAGGGAAATACCAGTTAAAGAATATGTCAAACAGTGAACAACTGGAAATTGCCGCCGACTCCTGCGCCGAAGAAATAAAGGAGCAGTTATAATTTTTTCAATACGTCAGAACATACCAGCAACAAGGTGACTCGTGTTTTGAATCATAAACGCTTCGTGGTATAGTTGGCCTGTCAGATAACAAACCTTTTTTAAAAATATGGCAACTAAAGAAGAGAAAGTTCTAGAAGAGTACATCTCCCGGAACAATCTCAAGATTACTCGTCAACGACGCAGTGTTCTCAAGGCCTTTCTTGATTGCGAAAATCATGTGAGTGCCGAGGAGTTATACAATACTGTCACAGAAACCGAATCCAAAATTGGTCTGGCGACCGTATACCGCACCTTGGCACTGCTTATTCGGAGCGGGCTCGCGTCGGAAATGGACTTCGGTGACGGACAAAAGCGCTATGAACACCGTTACAAGCATAAGCATCACGATCATATGATCTGCACGGAATGCGGAAAAATCATTGAGTTCACCAACCCCATCATAGAAAAACTCCAGGACGAAATCGCGGCCCAAAACGGATTCACCATCACCTCCCACAAGCTCGACCTGTTTGGCAACTGCTCCGACTGCAAGTAAATATTCCTACAGTTAGACTGATCTTAGAAAAAGCTATTCAGCGTCTGCTTGAGGGGATGTCTTTTTGCTTGAAGTGGTGGGAATGGTCATGGCACAGCGGAAGCCAACGTAGTTGTAAATCTCGTTCATTACCTGACCGTAGGTGGTGACTTTGGGGAAAACCTTATTTTTCGGGTGCAACCATGTGCGGTTCGTAATGCGCAGCCCACCAGCAGACGAATCAAATGCGCCACCGCGAACGACTTTAAACTCTCCTTCAGGAACGCCTGTGGGGTTGATCTGTTTGCCGCGTGGATAAGCGGCATCATACCAGTCAGATGTCCACTCCCATACATTTCCCATCATATCGTAAACTCCGAACTGGTTAGGCTTTTTTTGTCCGACCGGATGGGTCTCGCCGCCCGAATTATCTTTGTACCAGGCATACTCATCATTCATCATATTTCCCCAGAAATAACGCGCATCGGCGTGACCACGGGCGGCATACTCCCATTCGGCTTCTGTGGGGATTCGACATAAGCCCTTTGACTCTTCAGCAAACTCCTGCACATCATAAAAAGTGATCTGCTCGACCGGCTTGTCAGGGCTAGGAAATTTTGAAGGATTGAATCCCATCACCTTTTCCCAGCGCGCCTGGGTCACTTCATATTTGTCGAGATAAAAATCGTCAACGCAAACCTCATGCTCTGGCGCTTCATCAACCTGGGCAAAATTATTTCCTAAAATAAAACATCCACCCTTTATAAAAACCATCCCCTCAGGAGCCTTATCTGCTATCGCCTTATCCCCAGGAGCAATGACAACGGGCTCAAAAACAAAATTCTCCTGGACAGCACCGAAATCGGATGAATCAGCCTGAGTCTGCTCTGAAACATCAGCCTCTTCTGAGGAGCAGGCCAGACAGGAAACAAGGGCCAGACAAACTAAAATATTTTTCAAATTATCCATTGTTTTATCAGGGTTTGGAAAGTTGAGCATGATACCACTCTGGACTCTTCATGCACAACCAAAATATAATATAAGCAAATCTAACATTAAAATGGCTCTTTACTAGCCCGGATCTGTTGGCAAATAACCAAAAATAGCTTTAAAAATATAATTCTTTGCCGATAAGTATATGAAATATATTGTTTTATTTATATCTGGAGTAACAATGCTTCACTCATTTCATGAACCTTCTGTTTTCTGCAAGCTGATTCTCCTCATGCTCTTGGGCGCGACTGCTTCCGGGCGCCACTGTGGAAGAAATCTACAGCAATTCTCTCAATAAACCTGATCCCCGAGAATCTTTTGACAGAGCAAAAACCTGGATGTTCAACGAGAAGCAGGAAGAGGTTGTAGAGTCGCCAATAAAAACATGAGTAAAATCACTCCCCTCCTGACTAGCAAATCCATCCCTAACAAACACAACTCAAAAACTTATCAGAACTGACCTTGCTTGATAAAATTCAATTATTCAAGATATTTCAATTGACATACGATTATTTTGAGTTAAAATTTTAACTCCAATCTAATTGAATTATAAGGCGAACCGACGCTCATGCATTTGGGGGGAAAGGGGTGCCTTTCCTTTTTCACGCCGCGTGAGAAATCATGGAGTTGAGCTGTAGTTCGGCTCCGTGATCCCAACCGATTTTGTTGTGAGGTTTTTTGATATAAAAAATCCCCTGTCTCCAGTTGGAGCAGGGGGTTTTCTGTTTTTTCATTAATAGCCGTTTCAGGCTACTCATTATTTTCCTGAAAATTAAGGAGCTTCTATAAATAGCTATCCACCATACTGCCTGTCATTCTTGAAGAGCCGCAAGCGACGAAGAATCTCTTAACGTCCAGTAAATAAAAAACGAGATTCTTCGCTTCGCTCAGAATGACAATGCTCAAAAGTTTTACGCACATAAAAAATAATTTTTTTAGGTACTCTTAATTATTTCTTCATCATCTGATCATGCGTGGTTTTTAAGGTTTCCACAACTGAAGGATCCGCCAGGGTCGACACATCACCCAGTTGATCTGATTCATCAGCGGCTATTTTGCGCAGAATGCGACGCATAATTTTTCCAGAGCGTGTCTTAGGGAGTCCCGGTGCCCAGTGGATGGCATCCGGCGCGGCGATAGGCCCTATTTCCTTACGCACGAACTGGACCAGTTCCTTTCTCAGCTCTTCGCTCGACTCAACTCCCTCCATCAGTGTCACATAAGCGTATATCCCCTGCCCTTTTATATCATGAGGGAACCCGACGACTGCGGCTTCGGCAACCGTGTTATGCAGGACCAGAGCCGACTCGACTTCGGCGGTTCCCATACGGTGGCCCGAAACGTTTATAACGTCATCTACTCGGCCTGTGATCCAGTAATAACCATCTTCATCCCGTCTGCAACCGTCACCGGTAAAATAATAACCAGGATACATTTTAAAATAGGTCTCCTCAAAACGGTCATGATCGCTATAGATAGTACGCATCTGGCCCGGCCAGGGCTCCTTGATAGCAAGCACGCCTTCGACTCCGTTTCCTTCGATGATCTTTCCCGTTTCTGCTTCGATCACCACGGGTAGAACTCCAAAAAATGGAAAGGTCGCCGATCCAGGTTTTGTTGGTGTGCAACCGGGTAATGGAGTTATCAGTATGCCGCCCGTTTCCGTCTGCCACCAGGTATCAACTATGGGGCAACGTCCGCGCCCGACATTTTTGTGATACCAGCGCCAGGCTTCGGGGTTGATCGGCTCACCTACCGATCCTAAAACTTTGAGGGTAGACAGATTGTATTTGTTCGGTATCTCCTCCCCATGCGACATGAGAGCACGTATGGCTGTGGGCGCTGTGTAAAACTGGGTAACCTTGAGCCGATCCACCACATCCCAGAATCGCCCGGCATCGGGATAAGTCGGAATTCCCTCGAACATGATTGTAGTCGCCCCATTTGCCAGCGGACCATACACGATATAAGAATGCCCCGTCACCCAACCGATATCTGCGGTACACCACCAAATGTCGCCATCCTGATAGTCGAAAATATATTTGTGCGTCAACGCGGCGAATATCATATATCCACCCACATTATGCTGTACCCCTTTCGGTTTTCCGGTCGAACCGGAGGTATACAGAATAAACAACGGGTCCTCTGCATCCATCGGCTCGGGTTCGCAGTCGGGTTCGGCATCTTTCATCTCATCATGCCACCAGTAATCGCGACCCGGAACCATGTCTACGGAAACTTTTGATCCCACACGTTCAGCAACAATACAGGTTTTAACGTTCACCCCACTCTGCGCCGCGAGTTTAATCGCTTCGTCTGCATTGGCTTTAACCGGTACCGGCTTGGCCCCGCGAAAAGCGCCATCGGTGGTTATCAGGCAGGTACAACTGGAATCCAGGATACGGTCTGCCAGCGCGGTTGGGGAGAATCCGCCAAACACAATTGAATGTACCGCCCCGATCCTGGCGCAGGCCAACATGGCGATAGCCAGTTCTGGCACCATGGGCATATAGATGGAGACTCGGTCACCTTTTTGGACGCCATGCTTCTTAAGAACATTGGCAAAACGACATACCTCTGCATGTAGTTGATCGTAAGTCAGGGAACTGTTTTCCCCCTGTTCATTACCTTCCCACAGAATAGCTGTCTGCTCACCTCTCGTCTCAAGGTGGCGGTCTATGCAGTTGACCGTCATGTTGGTCTTGCCGCCTTTGAACCACTCGATGGAAATATTCCCTTTGCCTAGGTCATAATTAAATTCGCGAACGGTGTCCCATTTTTTAAACCAGACAAATTTTTCTGCTTCCTCTGTCCAGAATCCATCTGGGTCCTCAATAGATTTTTTGTACTTCTCTTGATATTCTTCCATGCTTCCAATAAGCGCATTGGAAGAAAATGATTCAGACGGATTGTATATATCAATCATTTAAAAAATCTCCTGACCCCGCAGATTACTGAAAAGCTTCCCTCGTTCCCATGCTACAGCGTGAGAACGAAAACATGTTTCATTGGGCATCACTCGCCCGGAACAACTTCATCCGGACCCATAGTACGTACAGCGCGGGCTGCTTCTGTCAATGTCCATAAGCCATCTGGCTGATCAAACTCACCTGTACGAATATTTAATACCCAGGTGCGCATGCGCCCGCTGATGATACCGGCAATCATGGAAAATCCGCCACCGGGCTTGAAATAATCGCAAATATGAATCTCTTTCTTGAACTGGTCTTGGTTGGAATAGGACTCATCATACAAAGTACCCATTTCCTCACGGGTCGGCAGACGCCAGTTGTCAAACCCAGCATATTTTTTCTCGCTCAATTCACGGGCATAATCAGCGGCTTCCTGATAATTGACCCACTTTTTCAGATCGTTCATACTGTCCGTGCTTGTCCACATCAAACGCGCTTCAGTATCAATTACCGTCAGTTCTCCAGCCGCAATAAACCGTCCCATTTCAGCAACACCTTCAACAATAAATAGAATAAATACTCGTAATTATAAGCAAGCTAAAATACCATTTTTACAAAAAATTTTCAAAGCTCCAGAAATATCCAAATGATAAATAAAAAACTTCCCGCTTTGAGCAAAATCAGGATATTGTAGGCACACGTATAAATTTATTAGAAATTCGGTCGACATAATATTGTAAATGCCCAGCGAAACTAAAGCAATGATAGTCCTCAGCCATTTCAACTGGTCACTGGCGCGACTTAAAGAAGCCATTGCCAAGGAAGATACAGAGTATTACCGGGGAGCGGCCCTGCAAAGGTTTGGCCTCACCTACGACATGGCACTGAAAACCATTCACGCGTTTGCGAATGACCAGGGCGATACCTGCACCAATGACGCGTCCTGCTTCCAATGGGTGGTAGACAAACAATGGCTGAAAAAAGATGCCGATTGGGAAGTCATGCTGGCAGATTACCAGGCTGTCCAGCAAAGACCCGAAGGCGCGGACGCGAATAAAATCTACGACGCACTGATAAAATATTACGTATTATTCAATCATCTCAGTGAGTGTATGAAATCGGCATAAATGTCGCGGTGTACTAGTAATATAATGAAGCCTCCCCCAAGAAGGAAACTTTCATTCTTCACGTTTTATCCCATACTCAATATTCGCAGAAAAATGATGGTCTAAGGTTGTGGTGACTCCATCGGACCAGTAGACGTCAATACGCTCAACCGATTCATATTCCCCCAAACCAAAATGAACCGTTGGCGCGTCGAAAGAATGGAATCCACCACTCATCTTGATCTCGCGCATTTGCCTGCGTTCCTCATTCGGACCATAATGGAGCGTCACTTTACATCCGACACAATCCCTGTTCCCGCCTGCGTCCCTCAGTTTGAAGGTGATGCTGTTGCCCTCGGTATCGTTATTGATATACACGTTAAACGGACCGTATAGGGTATTCGATATAATATCTAGATCACCATCGTTATCGATATCTATGTAGGTATAAGATGAACTGTGGTCGCGATCGTATAGCCCAAACTCTTTCTCCGATGCAGAAAATCCTTGCCCCTGCTGATTGTGGAAAAAATTGTTGGTGGTGAACTCCTGTGTGATGAGAACCCCATTCACGACATAAATATCCTGCCACTCGTCGTTATCGAGATCGGCAAAGCGTGCGTTCCAGCTCCATTCTCCTGTTTCTATCCCGTTCGCCTTTGATACATCTTCATATTTTTGATCTGTTTCACCATGCAGAAGGATATTTAAAAATGACTGGTAGGGAATTTCTTTGTCCCGGTCAAACTCCAGCAACTTTTTCGCGAAATAATATTTGCATAAATTTCTGCCTTCAGGATGCCCACGGGAAATTCTTGCACAAAGCCTAGAGTCCTTCCGATGCGCCGCCAGCAGGAACATGCGCGTGACCATGCAGTCGCGTACATCTGCCTTGTCAGCCAGCAGGGTACAGCGTTCGGCGATGTTCTGTTTTTCCGGGTTGAGTAGGGTCGTCAACTTCAAAAGATGATGACACTCTGCTGACGAAAGCGTACTTTCACCGGAGTCGCAAAATTCGCGTCCAGCCGATTGCATATCATCACCAAAAATATTGGACACCACTGCGATGCCTTTGGTGAATCCGATATTCGCCAGATAAATATCAGGTGTCAGGTCGTTATCGATATCGCCCGTGTCGATGCTCATCGTGTTCTCGGTCGTTACAGGAATGAATCCATCCTGTTTCGTTACCTTTTCAAACCGCCCCGATCCCTTACCCAGATAATATGTATCCGCCACCTGGTAATCATTGCCTATGGAAAGGTCGGGATAACCGTCGCCATTGATATCAGAAAACAGCGCCGAATGCGTTTGTCCCGGTATTCCCGGCAGTTCACTCATCTCAAACTTTAGATTTTTATTAAGAACGATTTGATTGATAGAGTTATCCATCGGTGTACGAGTAATCACACCGAGAAAATAGTTTCCGTTCACAATGTCGAGGAATCCGTCTTCATTCAAATCGGCGAATCCAAGAGCGCTGGTGAGTAGAGCCGCACCATTGGGAACTTTGATGAGTCCGCGTTGTCCCCCCTGCCCCAGTGGATTGAGCCATATATGATTGCCGCCTTCAAACGCGGTGAAAAGCACATCCAGCCAGCCATTGTTATTCATATCTACAAGAGCCACACTGACCCCCTGTAGTCCCATCAAATAATTCATAGGTACCGGAAGCTCTGTAAAACGTTTCCCGTTTACATTGCGGTAGAGCTGGAACCCGTTATCGGTCGCCACAGCGAGGTCGGTCCATCCGTCCCGGTCGATATCGCCGGAAGCGATGCCACGCCCGAAAAATAACGGATCATGAAAGTTTCGCGGAGTGATTTTATTGCTGTATGAAATTCCCCAATCGAGTCCTGATGATTTCGTAAATTTTTTATCACCCGTTTTCACACGCGCGGTATGGGGAACCGACTCAACAATTATATTTTCCTGGCGTAGAAAAACTTCGCTTTCTTGTTCAGCTGGAGAACCAGCAAGTTTTGTCCATTCAGAAAAATCTGTTTCCAGTTTTTCAGTTGATGGAACATCTTCCAACTGCTCTCCGTCCATCACCTGATCGAATTGAGAAAGCCATTCGACATGCCGGTAGTTGGTGTATGAATTGCCCACATACCCGACACCGACACCCAGCACACAAACGATCAGGTAAAGCTGGACCGCCAAGCGCAGGGAAAACATGTTATAGATGATCATCGCCGAATAAATACTGAAGGTCCCCAGAGTGAACAAGAGGGTCATGACAAATCCGGGTGCGAGCCCCGACATCATCATCGCCTGCGCCAGCATGATATCGAAAGCTATGGGAAGCGGCATGAAGGTGCCCATGAACGCCATAAAACTCAGGTTCACGAGGTCTGGTTCCAGTCCGATCAAATGCTCAAAACTCCACAAGTGACTCAGCAGACTGCCGAGGAATCCCGCAAGCAACATCAGCGGCACCGTGCGTATGAAAATGTAACGAAAGCTGCTCCAGTAGTCGCGTCCCGCTCCGGAAACTGCTGAGGACCACGAACCTGAGAATCTGGTTTCAATTTCACATACTTCATTAACTGGTGACGCGGTGACGGACTTTGCCGGCACAGGGTTCATCCTAGATAGAAAAGGAACAATGAAAAGTATAAGTAAAAAAGTGGTCGCCAGTTTCAGTAACGCCATGTACAAAGGGAAAATGGTAAATACCATCGTCAGGACAACAATATTAAGCGTGGGCGAACTGAACATGACTGCCAGCGCCGTTTCCAATTTTCGGCTCGCTTCATAAATTCCTTTAGCTATGGGAGCGACACAGTTCACGCATACACCGAGCGGCGTTCCCACCAGCATTCCCATGAAACTGTTTTTAATACGTCTGTCTGAAGAAGTTTTAGGAAGGTAACTGAGTAAGGTCAGAAAAGCTCCGGCCAGCACCAGCCCAAACACCATGCCTCGCCAGTTGGTCTCATACCAGTTGAGCGTGGTGTAGAACACCTTCTCATAAAGTGGCGCCTTGTGCGGAACCTCGAAATGCGCCTGATGCGTCATCGGGTCGTCAAAAGCGGCGGTGCCTGACATGGCGGCTTTGTTGCTGAGCGCGGGGTAACGCGATGTTCCCCAGAAACACAACATGACACCGATAATGAAAATGATCAATACAATGGCGCGACGGTTTTTAAGCATAATAAGAATTTAATAAGAAACAAATCTCCCCAACCCCCTTCGTAGAAGGGGGAGCTTTAATTAACCCCTCTTTTAAAAAAGGGGATGGGGTGATTTAATTCACACTAATAAAACAAAAAAAGCCCGACGGTCAAAACCGCCGGGCAGTTTTAAGAAATTTCTTAAGAGTCAGTGCGATCCTTCTTCATGCGAATGAGAAGAGCCTTCTTCATGTTGCATGCCACCGCCAGAGCCTCCGCCCATCATGGGGTTACGCGCCGAACGACCCAGCGATTCATTAGCGTGTTTCAGCGCTTCGTTATAATGCTTCAAAGCTTCGCGCGCATGCTGGACCGCCGTACCGCCATGCGATTTAAGGTCCTGCCCCGCATCCGGCATTTTTAGTGCAAACTCCAGATGTTTCACCATCTCTTCAAGATGCAAATAGCCTTCCTCGCCGTGGCCTAATCCAACACTGGCATGACCGCCTGCCTGAGCCGAAACCTGTTGCGTTCCCACCAGCGGGGCAACAACCAACATGAATACTGCAATATATAGATTTTTCCACCGAATCATAAAACCTCCAATATGCAAAGTCAAAGATGTTTCATATAAGCCCTATTGTACAATTAACTGCCCGGAAACAGACAAAAAAAATCCCCGGATGAAGCGTCTAAGGATATTTTTAAGAGCGGTGCAATTGAGATATTGATAGGCATCGGAATGATCATCTGTCAAATCAGTTGTCCACCCCTCTCCCCTTGAAAAACAAGGATTTTAGTGTAAAATGAGGCACTGTGTATTTTTTTTACTCACTTTTCCCCGCTCTAATGAGTCAAGACCTGGAAAATTTAGCGGCTCGTGTTCAGGGCTTCGGCAAGGAAAACCTTTCTGACATCCTCCACTACACGGCTACCGGACTGAAGTCGCTTTTTGGCTGTCATATGGTCCGTATCTACTTGGAGGACCTGCATCAGGGGATTCTCATCTGCCAGTATGTGACGGACCAAAAGCGTCCCGATGATCGGCAGATCACGCAGTTCATTTCCCCGCGCGACTCCATCACCTCGCAGGCGTTTTATGAGAACAAGGTCATCCTCTCCTGGACTCTGCCGGAGGGATTTATCAAGTATAGAAATCCGTTTGAAAAGATATCGGGCATACAGTCTTCGGTGGTCTTTCCCATCGTGCATGAGTTACGCCCTGTCGGTACACTGACTCTAGATTGGCAGGAGGATGGGGAATTTATATCGACGGAGCAGGTCGAAGCAGTGACCCGGTTTCTCAACGCCATCAGCGCGGCAGTGGACCGTGCCAAGCGATTTCACCAGCAGATATCCTTTTCCCGCCATCTCGATCTGGCACGCAAGAAGGAAGCGGCGTGGATGATCGTTCGCTCGGCAGTCAAGCTGATAGACAAGCTCAGTCTGGCTTCGGTGCTGGTTCCGGCATCCACCAAAAACCCGAAACTCACTTCCACCAAGCCAACAGACATGGTGGAAGTGATGGCTGTATATTCAAACAAAAGAGCAGACGCTTCGACCTACATGAACAAAGACCAGATGAGCGTTCTCAATGACGAAAACCTGATTAACCGTATAGTTGAATATGATGAGTCACGCGGACTGATGATGCGTGAGCAGGGTCAGGAATCGCTGTACATTGAAAACATCATGGAGGAGAACTTCGCACGCAAAGAAGTCATCCAGGAACTGAATATGGTATCGCTGTACCAGATACCCAAGTATGACAAGAGAACGGGCCATTTCATTTGCTCGGTCAACTATTATACTAGCTCTACCCATCGATTTTCCCCTTTTGAAAAACGAATGCTGGAAGAGCATGCGACTATGGTGGAAAAACGAATCGAAGGCGATAGCTCGGAGCATATTGAGATCGAGGTCCTTGGAGAAATCGAGGAACTGCTTTCTGAAAAAGATGATTCGCTTCCGGTCTTCCTGCACAAAATTCTGGATAAAATTTCCGAACTCATCGGCGCGGACAGTGGAACCGTCTCTATCTTAAAAATAATTGACGGCAAACCCTGGCTGGTGGTGGAAAATTCCGATGGCAGTCTGCTGGGTGCCAAGTCGCGCGGGTGGACTAAAAACAAAATCCCTGCTCTGCCCGTTGGCGGTGAAGATCTGCCGGATGCGTTGAAATCCCTCAACGGTTACTGCGCACACACTGCCCAGACTAACCTGATTCGAAACGTAATGGATAGGTCACTAACTAATGGATTTTACAGAAATATTTCACCGTCTGTTCGGTCCGAATTGGCTGTGCCCATCATCTACGGGAACAGTGTGATCGGAATCATCAATCAAGACCATTTCCGCGAAAACTATTTCACGGTGGAACATAGGCGAATTGTTCAGATCATCGCCAGCCTCATCAGCCAGAAGGTTCACAATCTGATGCAGATTCAGGAACTGAAGCAAGAAATCTCACAACTTCGTCAGGATGTTGAATACCGTGACCCAAAAGTTTCTTCATACTATTTTGGTAACGTCATCGGACGCAGTAAGACCATTCATCATTTGGTCGACCGAATCAATACCGTTGTGGAGTCCGTTTGCAACCGCATGTTGAAATGGGACAGTTCGCAATCCAAAGAAGCCAATATGGGGCTCCCTTCACTGCTCGTCCACGGCGAAACCGGTACCGGAAAAGAATTTTTCTTCAACAATATTTACTCGCGCATAACGGAAATCTTCCAGCAGAAAAGAGGAAAGAACTTCAAGTTGATGCTGAGAAAAACCAATATCGCCGCCTACAGCGGGGAACTCACCTACAGTGAATTATTCGGGCATAAAAAAGGAGCCTATACGGGAGCCGAGTTCAATCGGCGGGGTATCCTTGAAGAAGCCAATGGCGGAGTTGTTTTCCTGGATGAGATAGGTGACGCCGACCCCAAGACCCAGGTTCAGCTCCTGCGGTTTCTTGATACCGGAGTTTTCATGCGTCTGGGCGAAAACCAGCCCAGATATTCCCGCATCTTTCTAATCGCCGCGACCAATAAAAATCTGCGTGAAGAAATTGATGCAGGTCGGTTCCGTGAGGACCTGTACCACCGCTTGAACGCGTTGAGCTTCCGCATCCCTTCCCTCAATGAAAGACACGAAGACATCTCCGATCTGGCGACCCATTTCCTTGGCATCCTGTTTCAGGCCTACAAAAAGGGGAATCCTGAAGAATCCCTGCCCCATCTGGAAAAAGTAGCTATCGACTACCTGACCCAGCATAAATATCGCGGCAACGTACGCGAGCTGAAAAATATTTTAATGCGAGCCATGATGTTCCGCAAAGGATCAATCATCTCCCTGAGCGATGTGATGGAAGCCTGCCAATCTGAGAATCCCGTTCCAAAGGAAACCATTGAACTACCCGAATCGAATCATATCGATTCGATTCTGGATCAGCTGGAATCCGGCAAAGGGGATTTCTGGTCGCAGGTTCACCAGCCCTTTAAAAGGAACCGATTGACGCGGGATACCGTGAAAAAGGTCATTCAAACGGCCCGCAAAAGATATCAAGCCAACCTGCCAGGTCTAGCCATTAAATTAGGCGCTTGCGCCGGGCACTATCAAAATAATCCTGAAGAATTAAAGAAATTCACAAGTTTCAAGAACTTCCTGTATAAAACCGTAAAAATCAGTGACCCGAACTGACTGTATAAATTTATTATGGTGGACGATACCTTCATTTATTGCTAAACTTCTATTCCTAAGCGGACGTTATAGGTGTCATCCCTGCACACCGGGGACCTGCATTGTACCTCGCGGAACCAACCAAACTTGAAGCGTAATTGTTTTGTCCGTTCAGTAAAACAAAATTATAAATTCTACAACTAATCATTCCTTAAGGAGATCCCCTCTATGAGTTCTGCCCTCGTTGCCGAAAAATTTAAAGTCAAAGACATGTCCCTTGCCGATTGGGGCCGGCAGGAGATCATCATCGCCGAAAACGAAATGCCGGGACTGATGGCTCTTCGTAAAAAATATGGAGAATCAAAACCTCTCACAGGGGCGCGAATCGCAGGTTCCCTTCATATGACAATCCAGACGGCGGTCCTCATCGAAACATTGATCGACCTGGGTGCGGAAGTTCGCTGGGCCTCCTGTAATATTTTTTCCACACAAGATCACGCGGCGGCGGCAATAGCTAAGGAAGGCATCCCTGTTTTTGCCTGGAAAGGTGAAACGGAAGAAGAATACTGGTGGTGTACCGCGCAAACCCTGTTGTTTGAGGACGGACCCAACATGATTCTCGATGACGGCGGTGACCTCACCGCTTATGTTCACGAAAAGCACCCGGAACTGCTCGCGAACATCAAAGGCGTCACAGAGGAAACCACCACAGGCGTTCATCACCTCTACAAAATGATTGAAGACAAAACGCTAAAACTACCGGCTATGAATGTTAATGACTCCGTCACCAAATCAAAATTCGATAACCTCTACGGTTGTCGAGAATCACTTGCTGACGGAATCAAACGCGCGACCGATGTCATGATAGCGGGTAAAGTAGTCGTCGTGGCTGGTTATGGCGATGTCGGTAAAGGTTGCGCCAAATCAATGAAAGATCTCGGTGCTAGGGTAATCATCACGGAAATAGACCCCATCTGTGCCTTGCAGGCGGCTATGGAAGGCTACGAAATCACTACAATGGAAGAAGCAGTCAAAGAAGGAAATATTTTCGTAACCACAACAGGATGTAGCGACATCATCCGTATCGAACATATGGAAGCCATGAAAAATGACGCTATCGTCTGCAACATAGGCCATTTCGATGTCGAAATTCAGGTGGAAACTTTGAACAACTTTCCTGGCATCAAAAAACTGGAAGTCAAACCTCAGGTGGACAAATATACTTTCCCCGATGGACACAATATCATTCTGCTGGCAGAGGGGCGACTGGTTAATTTGGGTTGCGCCACCGGGCATCCCTCTTTCGTAATGTCCAATTCATTCACCAATCAGGTATTGGCACAGATCGAATTATACGAAAATAAATATGAAATTGGCGTCTACACTCTGCCGAAGAAACTGGACGAAGAAGTGGCGCGACTGCATCTTGATAAGCTGGGCGTAAAAATGACCCGCCTGACTCCAGAACAGGCCGCCTACCTGAACCTGCCAGTGGAAGGTCCTTTCAAACCAGATCATTACCGCTACTAAGTTTTTACCAGAACCAAAACAAAAGGCGTTCCCCTTAAGAGGAACGCCTTTTTTAATGCCGAAAAACCACAAAGATCATATTGAAGGACGTTCATGCTGTCCCATCCTTAGAACTTGCCGTAGTAAAAGTATTTCCACTTTTAGAAAAGACCTTGTCTTTAAAGTGAATGAAGCCTCCATAACAAAACCCAATTCGATATAAACCACTTTCAATTTTTTCGTTCGGAGAAGGGTATGTTTAAACTTTATAAACAAACAGAGTTAAAATATGCGGCTGGAGGAAGCAAAATACCCAGCCATATAAATAATTTTTTGAACAGATGAACGGAGTTGTATGGCGAAACTTTGGTGTGGTTTCTTCTTAGTACGGTGGGCCGTTTAGCTATACAATTCTAGTTTAAATATCCTTCAGCAAATCCTAAGGGTTATCCTTCAGGAAAAGGCGTATCCTAGGAATGATTTCTTCGCAGGCATCTTCAACCACCAGATGCCCGGCGTGTTCCACTTCGTGAATTTGTGCAGAGGGAAATATCTCACGCCATCTTTTCAGGAAATGGCGATTAAAACAGAAATCCTTCATCCCCCATACGATCATAATGGGAAGGTTGTTAAATTGCCGTAAATTATTTTCGATATTTTGCACCACCGGATAACTTTCAGCAGTAGACTCCATAGGAATATCCTGAACGAATCTCAGGTTCGCTATCCGATTTTCAAAGGTGTCATAGGGTGCCAGATAACCTGCCCTCACCTGCTCTGTCAAAAGCTCCTTGTGCTTTAACCCGAACGCTAACACTCCCTTAACAAAAGCGTTAAAATAACGGATTGCAATAGGGCCGATGAATCGCTTTCTGCATATTTCTATACGAAAGGGCATGTGTTTAGAAAGGAAGGCGGCCGCATTGAACAATACCAGCCGTTTTATTAAATCCGGTCTGCGCACGGCGAGCCCCATACCGATGGCTCCACCCCAGTCATGCAGAATAAGTGTGATATTTTTTAGATTAAGAGAATCGACCAGCTTCTCCAAATTATCGATATGAACCGAGAGGGTATAGTTATAGTCCTGAGGTTTATCGGATAAACCACAGCCTATGTGGTCTGGCGCAATACATCGGTAGCTGTTGTTTAATCCCTGGATCAGGGTCCGGTAATAAAAAGACCAGGTAGGATTACCGTGCAGGAAGAGTAAAGTTTCCCCCTCTCCTTCATCCAGATAGTGATATTTATGCGGGTTGAGATCAAAGTAACGCGAGGTATAGGGGTAAATATCTCTGAACTGGTCCAGGTTGGTCACCATTCCACGCCCAGCATAAGACTGTTTAGACCACTCCCTATTCCCAGCAAAGCTGCCTTGTCCCCTGGCTTGAGACAACCTTTTTCCACACCCAGCGCAAGGGTTGAAGGCAGGGAAGCTGACCCGGTATTCCCCAAAAACTCAAGCGTTGAAAAATCCTTTGTCAGGTCGAGTCCGAGCGTTTCATAAAGGAGCTTTCGATGCATCTGCCCTACCTGATGACAAAAGACACGACCGACATCATCGCCGTTCCATCCAAGAACTTTTTTCGTGACTTCCCAGGTTTCTCCTGCTAATTTGCAACCTTCATGCATCATCGACTCTGCATCTGTATTCATAAGAGGCGACCAGCTCTCGCTCCCCGCTCCGGTTTCGTCATTACCACGGCATAATTCATTGAATTGAGTTGCGGCTCGACCAAAACCACCCAGCAAGCGATGGTTGAATTTAGATAAGTCCTTATGCACCAGAAGAACACCCGTAGCCGCAGACGCTATAGTGAGTGAAGCAAAGGAAGATTTAATATCATTTCGCGTGAGATCAGATCGGCTCAATAAATTTTCTATAGTGGTATCCACCAAGGGGCCGCCGTTTTCACCAGCAACGATCAAACCGGCACGAATCTGGCCCAACTCAATCATATTGGCAATATGTACCATGGCATTAAGTACCCCCAGGCAGGCGTTTGAAATATCGAAAGTAAGAGTGTCCGGTTGAAGATTCAGATTATGATGAACCAATGATGCGGTGGCAGGTTCAAGAAAATCGCGACAAACAGATGCGTTGATGAGACACCCAATTTCCTTCCTGTCAATCCCCGACGACTGAACAGCTTTCTCTCCAGCTTTTGAGGCAACCTGACTC
>Ga0208522_1001183_pt1 | contig 17086 bp, 14 predicted proteins | sample ETNtaG_25_FD_185763 | JGI IMG/M metagenome (GOLD analysis project Ga0208522, IMG submission 185763) | Marine microbial and viral communities from oxygen minimum zone, Eastern Pacific Ocean - ETNP201302SV86 (SPAdes) (version 2) | ecosystem: Environmental > Aquatic > Marine > Oceanic ... | reverse complement strand
GCAGCCGCGACCGGCAGCGCTTCGAGCTGCAGTTGGGCGGTGAGGACTGGCGCAATCTCACCCAGTTGCTGATCAGCAATGCAAGAGATCAGGCACGGGAAGGTGGCGTATCGGTCGACGAGGCCGCGGCGGAAGCCGCTGCCAAGCAGTCTTCGCAACAAACGCAGGGCAGCTAAGCAACGATGCACACCGCGGGGGCTTTCCCCTGCATAAATTAAGTGCAACACTGCCCCTATTCTGAGGGGAACATCGCTATGAACTCTGGATTGCGACATGCCGCAAAAGCCGATCGTTTACGATGCGCCCACGCCCGAACCCCGTGCGATTACGGTTGAGGCCCTTCAGGCCGAGATCCTTGAAAAGCTGATCTATTCGGTCGGCAAGGACCCGATTGTCGCCCGGCCTCATGACTGGTTGCGTGCGACTATTCTGGCTGTTCGCGACCGGATCATGGACCGCTGGATGGAAAGTTCGCGGGATACCTGGCGAACCTCAAACAAGCGCGTCTACTATCTCAGCCTCGAATTCCTGATCGGCCGGCTCATGCGTGATGCGATGAGCAATGTGGGCCTGATGGAGCCGGTTGCCGAAGCCCTCAAGAATCTAGATGTCGATTTGGGTGACCTGATCAATCTCGAGCCCGATGCGGCGTTGGGGAATGGTGGTCTGGGGCGCTTGGCCGCGTGCTTCCTTGAATCCATGTCTTCGGTGAAGATCCCAGCCTATGGCTACGGCATCCGCTATGTGCATGGGCTGTTCCGCCAGGAAATGAGCGAGGGCTGGCAGGTCGAGCTGCCCGAAGAGTGGCTGGCGCACGGCAATCCCTGGGAGTTCGAGCGTCGCGAAAGCGCCTATGAAGTCGGGTTTGGCGGCCATGTCGAGCCGGTCACCGACCCGGACGGCGAGGTGCGCCAGGAATGGCGGCCCAACGAACATCTGCTGGCTGTGGCCTATGATACCCCGATCGTGGGATGGCGCGGCGCTCGGGTGAATACGCTCAGGCTCTGGAGCGCGCAGCCGATCGATCCGATCCTGCTCGACAAGTTCAATTCCGGCGACCATATCGGCGCGCTGGAAGAAAGCGCCAAGGCAGAAGCCATTACCCGTGTGCTTTACCCAGCCGATTCGACCGCTGCCGGGCAGGAGTTGCGCTTGCGCCAGGAGTTCTTCTTCTCCTCCGCTTCGCTTCAGGACATCGTTCGCCGGCACCTTCAGCAATATGGCGACTTGGGCTCGCTGGCGGACAAGGTCGCCATCCAGCTCAATGACACCCATCCAGCCATTTCGGTGGCCGAGTTGATGCGCATCCTGGTCGACGACCACGGAATCAAATGGGCCAAGGCCTGGAAAATCACCAAGGGCACGTTCGGCTATACCAACCATACGCTGTTGCCCGAGGCGCTGGAAAGTTGGCCGGTGGCGCTCCTGGAGCGCTTGCTGCCGAGGCACATGCAGATCGTCTACCAGATCAATGCCGATGTTCTGGCCGAAGCGCGCAACAAGGCGAAATTCTCCGATCAGCAGATCGCCAATGTGTCGCTGATCGACGAGCATGGCGGCCGGCGTGTCCGCATGGGGCAGTTGGCCTTTGTGGGGTCGCATTCGATCAATGGCGTGTCGGCGCTTCATACGGAACTGATGAAGCAGACTGTGTTTGCGGACCTCCACAAGCTCTATCCCGAGCGCATCAACAACAAGACGAATGGCATCACGCCGCGGCGCTGGCTGATGCAATGCAATCCCACGCTGACGCGGCTGATCTCGGACCGGATCGGCCCCGAATTCCTCGACGATATCGACAAGTTGCACCAGCTCGCTCCGCATGCCGAGGATCCGAGCTTCCAGAAGCAGTTTGCCGCGGTGAAGCTGGGCAACAAGAAGAAGCTGGCGAAGCTGATCAAGGATCGACTGAACATCACCGTCTCGCCTGACGCCATGTTCGATGTGCAGATCAAGCGCATCCACGAATACAAGCGGCAATTGCTCAACATCATTCACGCCGTCGCACTTTACGATGAAATCCGCGCCCACCCTGAAAAGGAGTGGGTGCCACGGGTGAAGATTTTCGCGGGCAAGGCGGCGCCCAGCTATTGGAACGCCAAGCTGATCATCAAGCTGATCAACGACGTGGCGCGGGTGATCAACAATGATCCGGCGGTGCGTGGTCTGCTCAAGGTAGTCTTCCTGCCCAACTATAATGTGAGCCTGGCCGAGGTCATTGTCCCGGCAGCGGACCTCAGCGAACAGATTTCTACCGCCGGCATGGAAGCCTCGGGCACCGGAAATATGAAGTTCATGGCCAATGGCGCGATCACCATCGGCACCATGGATGGAGCCAATGTCGAAATGCACAAGGAAGTGGGCAACGACAATATCGTCATCTTTGGTTTGACCACGGATGAAGTCGAAGACAAGCGGGCCCGCTCAGAAGTTCCGCGTGCGGCAATCGACGGGTCGCAACGGCTGCGTGAGGCGCTGGATTCCATAGCAACTGGCGTCTTTTCGCCGGACGATCCGCACCGCTATCGCGACCTGATTGGCGGGCTCTATGATCATGACTGGTTCATGGTGGCCAGGGATTTCGACGCCTATGTCGCCGCGCAGGCCAAGGTCGACAAGATTTGGCAGGACAAGAAGAAGTGGACGGCCATGGCCATCCGCAACACCGCCAGCGTAGGCTTTTTCTCGTCGGACAGGACGATCCGGCAATATGCAGAAGATATCTGGGGCGTTGAGACGGCCTAGAGCACAAGTGTGTGCGCAAGCGCCTGACGCAAGATCAGGATTGCGTACTGGACAGTTGTTGGGTCGGCGATGACACGCAGACCAGTGGGGGAGCGTGAGTGTGAACGTGAGCAGGGAAAGCTGGCAGGCAGACGAGCGGGAAGTCGAGGCTATCGTGGCGGGCCGCCACAGTAACGCCTTTGCGTTTCTGGGCCTGCATGAGGTGGCTGGGCACTGGGTGCTGCGCGCCTTCGTTCCCCATGCCGATACGCTCAATGCCTTTACGCTCGATGGCGAGCCACTGGGCCATATGATCCCCCGCCACGGAGGGGGATTTTTCGAGGCCAAGGTGAATATCAAGGCGCACCAGCCCATTCGCTATGAGGCGAAGAATGCCGGTGGCAGCTGGACCGTCTATGACCCCTATTCGTTCGGGCCGGTACTGGGGCCGATGGACGATTATTACATCGGCGAGGGCAGCCATTTGCGGCTGTTCGACAAGATGGGCGCCCATGAAATGGAGTTCGAGGGCATCCATGGCACCCATTTTGCTGTCTGGGCCCCGAACGCGCAGCGCGTGTCGGTTGTCGGACCCTGGAATGACTGGGACGGCCGGCGGCACCCGATGCGTAACCGTCAAGGCATCTGGGAAGTGTTCATTCCGGTGCTGGGGACGGGCACGATCTACAAGTATGAGATTGTCGGAGCCAATGGGCAGGTGCTGCCCTTGAAGGCTGATCCATTTGCGCGCCAGGCCGAACTGCGTCCGCGCAACGCCTCGGTGGTGCCTGATCCGACCCCGTTCACCTGGACCGACCAGAAATACATGGAAGAGCGCGCAACGCGCGATTGGCGCCGCACGCCGATGTCCATCTATGAAGTGCATCTAGGGAGCTGGCGGCGGCGCCCTGATGGCAACTTCATGAGCTATGACCAGCTCGCTGAGCAGCTGGTGCCCTACGCCGCAGACATGGGCTACACCCATCTCGAATTTCTGCCTGTTTCCGAGCACCCGTTTGACCCCAGCTGGGGCTATCAGCCCACCGGGCTCTACGCGCCCACTGCGCGTTTTGGTGATCCTGCCGGGTTTGCTCGGCTGGTGAACGCGGCGCACGAGGCGGGCCTCGGAGTGATCCTCGATTGGGTGCCGGCGCATTTCCCGACCGATGAGTTCGGGCTTTCGCACTTTGATGGCACTGCGCTTTACGAACACGAAGATCCGCGCCAGGGTTTTCACCCGGACTGGAACACCGCGATCTACAATTTCGGGCGCAAGGAAGTCTCCGCTTTCCTCACCAACAACGCGCTCTACTGGTTTGAGCAGTTCCATATCGATGGGTTACGCGTCGATGCGGTGGCCTCCATGCTTTATCTCGACTATTCGCGCCAGGCGGGCGAGTGGGTGCCCAACCAGCATGGCGGCAACCAGAATCTGGAAGCCGTGGCCTTCCTTCAGCGCGTCAATGCGGAGGTCTACAAGAATTTCCCGGGTGCCTTCATGATCGCCGAGGAATCCACGTCCTGGCCGGGCGTCAGCGCGCCGACATATGCGGGCGGGCTGGGCTTCGGGTTCAAATGGAACATGGGCTTCATGAACGACACGCTGCGCTTTATGAGCCGGGAACCAGTGCATCGACGGTTCCACCACAACGACATGACCTTTGGTATGGTCTATGCGTTTTCGGAGAATTTCGTGCTGCCGCTGAGCCATGACGAGGTGGTGCATGGCAAAGGCGCGCTGCTCTCGAAAATGCCGGGCGATGACTGGCAGCAATTTGCCAATCTGCGCGCCTACCTGGCCTTTATGTGGGGCCATCCAGGCAAGAAGCTGTTGTTCATGGGCCAGGAATTTGCCCAGCGCGAAGAATGGAGCGAAAGCCGGGCGCTCGACTGGTGGTTGCTCGATTCCCCGCCACACGAAGGCATGCGCCGATTGGTTGCCGATCTCAACGCAGCCTATCGCAGTCTGCCGGCCCTCCATGAGCGCGATTGTGAGCCGGAGGGATTTGAGTGGGTGATCGGCAATGATCAGGCCAATTCAGTGCTTGCCTGGATCCGCCAGGCACCCGATGCCGATCCGGTCCTGGTGATCTCAAATTTCACGCCAGTGCCACGCAGTCATTACAAAGTGCCCCTGCCCAAGGCCGGGCGCTGGGTTGAGCGGATCAACACTGATGCCGGTTGGTATTCTGGCGGGAATACAGGCAATCACGGTGCCGTTGTCGCCGAGCCTGTCGAGGGGCAGCATTGGCCGGCAGAAGCGGAAATCTACCTGCCGCCATTGGCGACGCTGTTTTTGAAGTATGAGCCGGCATAGGGCGGCTCGGGTGAGACAAGACCCGGCAGAAGCCGGGCGCAAGCGGAGGGAATAATATGGCTGACTATAGAGTACCATCGCCTCTGGCGCGTGAGGCCATGGCATATGTGCTCGCGGGGGGGCGTGGCACGCGCCTGATGGAACTGACTGACAGGCGCGCCAAGCCGGCAGTGTATTTTGGCGGCAAGTCGCGCATCATTGATTTTGCGCTCTCCAATGCCATCAATTCGGGCATTCGCCGCATTTCGGTGGCCACGCAATACCAAGCGCACTCCTTGATCCGCCACCTGTCGCGTGGCTGGAACTTCCTTCGTCCTGAACGTAATGAGAGCTTTGACGTACTGCCGGCCAGCCAGCGGGTGCGCGAGGACATGTGGTATGCCGGCACTGCCGATGCGGTGTACCAGAACATGGACATTATCGAGGATTCCGGGGCCCGGTACATCGTCATCCTGGCCGGCGACCACATCTACAAGATGGACTATGAAATCATGCTCCGCCAGCACGTGGATACGGGTGCGGACGTGACCATCGGCTGTCTCGAAGTGCCGCGCATGGAAGCCGTCGGGTTCGGCGTCATGCATGTTGATGGCCGCGACCGTGTGGTCGATTTCGTCGAGAAGCCCAAGGACCCTCCGGGCATTCCCGACAAGCCGGACATGGCGCTGGCCTCCATGGGCATTTATGTGTTCGAGACGCGCTTCCTGATGGAGCAGCTCAAGCGCGATGCGGCAACCGAAGGCTCCAATCGCGACTTCGGCAAGGATATCATTCCCTATATCGTCAAGAACGGCACGGCTTGGGCGCACCGCTTCCCGCGGTCCTGCGTACGCTCGAGCAATGAAGAGGTCAGCTACTGGCGCGATGTGGGCACGATCGACGCCTATTGGAAAGCCTCGATCGACCTGACCGACATCAAGCCACAGCTTGATCTTTACGACCGCGACTGGCCGATCTGGACCTATGCCGAGATAACGCCGCCGGCCAAGTTCGTGCATGATTTTGACGGGCGCCGCGGCTCGGCCGTCAATTCACTGGTTTCGGGCGACTGCATCATTTCGGGCGGCCATCTGCAGCGCACGCTGCTGTCGACCGGCAGCCGGGTGCACTCCTATTCCATGCTCGAAGAGGCGGTGGTACTGCCCTATTGCGATATCGGGCGCAATGCGCGGCTCAAGCGGGTTGTCATCGATCGGGGCGTCAATATCCCGGAAGGCCTGGTGGTGGGCGAAGACCCGGAATTCGATGCCAAATGGTTCCGCCGGTCCGATGAGGGCGTGACCTTGATCACCCAGCCCATGATCAACAAATATCTGGCGGATCGATGATCGAAGTCCTCTCGGTCACCTCAGAAATCTACCCGCTGATCAAGACCGGCGGCCTGGCCGACGTGGCCGGGGCGCTGCCTGGCGCCCTGTCGGATTCGGGGGTCACCATGCGCACGCTGGTGCCGGGCTACCCGGCAGTCACCGGAAAGATGACGGGCGGGCGTGAGGTCGCGCAGTTCGACGATCTGTTTGGTGTTCCAGCCCGGCTCATTGCCGGGCGGGTGGAAGGGCTCGATCTGATCGTGCTGGATGCGCCTTCGCTCTACGATCGCCCCGGTAATCCTTATATGGGGCCGGAGGGCTGGGACTGGCCCGACAACTGGAAGCGCTTCGCCGCGCTCTCCTGGGTCGCATCCGAGCTGGGGCAGGGGCTTGTGGAGGGCTACAGGCCACAGGTGATCCACGCGCATGACTGGCAGGCGGGGCTGGCACCGGCCTATGTCAAATTCGGTCCATCCTCAACTATCAAGACGGTGATGACGGTCCACAACATGGCCTTTCAGGGCACGTTCGGGGCCGAGCTATTCCCTCAGCTCAAACTGCCTGCGCACGCCTTTTCGATGGAAGGCGTCGAGTATTATGGCGGAGTGGGCTATCTCAAGGCAGGTGTGGAATGCGCCGACGTGGTGACCACGGTGTCGCCCACCTATGCCGCCGAGATCCGGACGCCGGCCTTCGGTATGGGGCTCGAGGGTCTGCTCAACAACCGATCCGACACGGTACATGGGGTGCTCAACGGCATCGACATGGATGCGTGGAATCCGGCGATCGATCCGGCGCTGGCGCAGACCTATACCGCTGGTACCATGCAGGGGCGTCTCACCAACAAGCGCGCGGTTCAGGAAGCCTTCGGGCTTGAGGCCCTGGACGGCCCCTTGTTTGCCGTGGTCAGCCGCCTGACCTGGCAGAAGGGCATCGACCTGCTCGCCGCCAATATCGGCCTGATCGTGGAATCCGGTGCGCAATTGGCGGTTCTGGGTTCCGGTGATGCCGAACTCGAAAATGCCGTGCGCAGCGCCGCCATGGCGCATCCCGGCAGGGTTGGCCTGGTTACCGGATACAATGAAAAGCTCAGCCATCTGGTGCAGGGCGGCGCCGATGTGATGGTGGTGCCCTCGCGGTTCGAACCGTGCGGTCTGACCCAGCTCTATGCGCTGCGCTATGGTTGTGTGCCGCTGGTCAGCCGGGTCGGTGGGCTCAATGACACGGTTATCGACGCCAATGTGGCGGCGATCCAGGCCGAAGTGGCCACCGGGGTACAGTTCGCGCCACCTACCGAAGCGGCGCTTGCCGATGCGATCGGGCGGATACTGGCACTCTATGCCGATGAAAAATCATGGAAAAAAATGCAGAGGCGGGGAATGAAGTCGGATGTGAGCTGGGAAGCCAGCGCCGCCCGCTACGCACAGCTTTATGCCTCGTTGATCGGATACTCGACACATGACAGCCAAGACGATTGAGACAACGCCTTATTTGGATCAGAAGCCCGGCACCTCGGGCCTGCGCAAGCGGGTGCCGGTGTTCCAGCAGCCCAATTACGTCGAGAATTTCATCCAGTCGATCTTCGATAGCCTGGAAGGTTTTGGCGGCCAGACCCTGGTGATCGGTGGCGATGGCCGCTTTTACAACGATGTCGCCATCCAGAAGGCCATCCGCATTGCTGCGGCCAATGGCTTTGGCAAGGTGATGGTGGGCAAGGGCGGTATTCTGTCGACACCGGCAGCCAGCAACATCATCCGCCACTACAAGGCCTTCGGTGGGCTAGTGCTGTCGGCCAGCCACAATCCGGGCGGGCCGGATGGCGACTTCGGCATCAAGTATAATGTGGGCAATGGCGGCCCGGCGCCCGAGCGGATAACCGATGCGGTCTATGCGCGGACCCAGGTGATCGACAGCTACAAGACGCTCGACACCCCCGACATTGATCTCAACACACTGGGCACCCAGCAAGTGGGCGGCATGGTGGTCGAGGTCATTGATCCGGTGGCCGATTACGCTGCGCTGATGCAGAGCCTGTTCGATTTCGATGCCATCCGGGCCCTGTTCGCCGGTGGCTTCCGGATGACCTTTGACGCCATGCATGCCGTGACCGGTCCCTATGCTCATGCCATTCTCGAAGGCATGCTGGGCGCGCCCAAGGGGACTGTCGTGAACGGAACACCATCGCCTTCGTTTGGTGACGGGCATCCGGACCCGAACCTGGTCTATTGCAAGGACATGTATGACCTGCTGATGACCCCGGATGGCCCCGATTTCGGTGCGGCGTCTGATGGCGATGGCGACCGCAATCTTATTATCGGCAAGAACCGGTTCGTCACGCCCTCGGACTCGCTGGCGCTGCTGGCCGCCAATGCGCATCTGGCGCCCGGCTACAAGGATGGGATCGCCGGGATTGCTCGCTCCATGCCGACCAGCGCTGCGGCGGACCAGGTGGCTGAAAAGCTCGGCATCGAGATGCACGAAACGCCGACAGGCTGGAAGTTCTTCGGCAATCTGCTCGATGCGGGCCGCGTGACCATTTGCGGCGAGGAAAGCGCGGGTACCGGTTCCAACCACGTGCGCGAAAAGGACGGGCTGTGGGCCGTGCTGCTCTGGCTCAACATCCTGGCCGTGCGCAAGCAGGGCGTGGACGAGATCGTGCGCGAGCATTGGAAGACCTATGGCCGCAACTATTATACGCGGCACGACTATGAAGAGGTCGATGCGGGCATTGCCACCATGCTGGTTGAGGATCTGCGCGCGCAACTGCCGGGGCTGCCTGGCAAGGTGTTCGAGGACGATCTGCAAGTCGCCTTTGCGGACGACTTCACCTACAACGACCCGATCGATGGTTCGACGAGCGCCAAGCAGGGCATTCGCATCGGCTTTACCGACGGCTCGCGAATAGTGCTCCGGCTTTCCGGAACAGGCACAGTGGGCGCCACTTTGCGGCTCTACCTTGAACGCTATGAGGCTGCCGATGGACGCCACGATCTCGAGACCCAGCTTGCCCTCGAGCCCCTCATCGAGATCGCCGACACACTGGCCCAAATCAAATCCAGAACCGGGCGGGATGCCCCCAGCGTCATCACCTAGGTTCGCCTTGTCCACCAAGCCTGCATTAGTGCCCGGTGGCGGGCGCACCGAGCACCTGGGTGCCAGCGTAACGCCGGAAGGCGTCAATTTTGCCGTCTATTCGGAAAGCGCCAGCGCGGTCTGGGTTTGCCTGTTCGACGAACAGGACAAGGAGATCGAGCGTTTTGAGCTGGATGTGCATGAGAACAATATTCATGCCGGGCTGATCGCCAATGTAGCAGCCGGCGCGCGCTATGGGCTGAGGGCCGATGGCCCTTACGCCCCCGACCAGGGCCTGTTCTTTGATCCAAACAAGCTGTTGGTCGATCCCTATGCCCGCCATCTCGACCGCGTTTTCGTCCGCTCGCCGCGCTTGCGGCTGGCGCGCGAAGACGCGGTGGATACCGCCGAACTGGTGCCAAAGGCCATTGTGCGCGGAAGCGAGAACGAAGCCGCACATCCGCGCAAGAAGGCCCCCAATCTCTACTACGAACTAAACGTGCGCGGGTTCACCATGCGCCATCCGAGCGTGCAGGGTCCGCTGCGTGGCACTGTAGCTGCGTTGACCACGCGCCGGGTGATTGATCATTTCAGGCATCTTGGAGTCGACACCATCCAACTCATGCCCACCGCGGCCTGGATCGATGAAGGTCATCTGCCGCAACTGGGGCTGACCAATGCCTGGGGCTATAATCCCGTCGCCTATTTCGCGGTCGATCCGCGACTGGCCCCGCGAGGTCCGCAGGAATTGCGGGTGATGACCGACGCCTATCGAAAGGCCGGCATCGCAGTGATCCTGGACGTGGTCTACAACCACACCGGCGAGGGCGACAGCGAGGGCCCGATCCTCTCGATGATGGGGTTGGACCCGCAAACCTATTATCGCTGGGTCGAGGTGGATGGCAAAAAGCGCCTGGTCAACGATACGGGTACCGGCAATACGCTGCGTTGTGACCATCCCGCCGTACAGCGCCTGGTGATCGAGAGCCTGCGCTATTATGTCGAGGAGCTCGGGGTTTCCGGATTCCGCTTTGATCTGGCGACCATTCTGGGTCGCGACCCGGGGTTCAACCCGGAAGCCGAGATGCTGGAAAAGATCAAGGCCGATCCGGTGCTGAGCAAGGCAATTCTGGTGGCAGAACCATGGGACCCGGGGCCGGGCGGCTATGGCCTGGGCAAGTTCGGCAAGGAGTTTGCCGAGCACAATGACACCTATCGCGACGAAATCCGTGCCTTCTGGAAGGGTGAGAACGGTAAGATCGGCGCGCTGGCCGGCAAGGTGTCGGGCTCTGCGGAAATCTTCGATGTTGCGGGCCGCAAGCCCAGTGCCGGGGTCAACCTGCTAGCCGTGCATGACGGGTTCACCCTGCGCGACCTGGTCAGCTACCACCACAAGCATAACGAGGCGAATGGCGAGAATAATCGCGACGGCCACAACCACAATTCCTCGTGGAATTGCGGCGTTGAAGGAGAAACGGACGATCCCGCGATCAACGATGCGCGCCGACGCGATGTGCGTGCGCTTCTGGCGACGCTATTTCTGTCACGTGGGACGCCGCTGATCCAGCAGGGTGACGAAATGTATCGCACCCAGCAGGGCAATAACAACGCCTACGCCCAGGACAATGAGATCACCTGGGTCGATTGGGAAAGCGCTGACGGGGCTCTGGTGGATTTCGTGGCGGCGCTGAGCGGGTTCCGCAAGGCCCATCCGGCAGTCAGTCATGACCACTGGTTGACCGGACAGGATCGCGGCGGAGTTCGCGACGTGGTGTGGCTGCACCCCGAAGGCCGGGAAATGACGGAGGGCGATTGGAACGATAGCAGCGCCTCGGTGCTCGGTATGCACCTGCGTCACAAGGATGACGAGGTGCTGGTCTGGTTCAACCGGCGCGTCGAACCGGTCGTGGCGCGATTGCCCGGTGGGGATTGGGCGGTCGGCGTCCAGTCTGATCACAGCTCGGAGGTTGCGTTCACCGAGGGCACGGCCACCTTGCCACCAAGATCGGTGGTTGCTCTGGTCAGGCCGCAACCGCAATGATTGTCGCCCAGATCAGCGATATCCACGCCGATGGATCGGACCTCGCCCTGGAGAGGCTGGATAGCGTTCTGGGCTGGCTGCGGCGGCTCAAACCGGATGCACTGATCGTCAGCGGCGACCTGGTGGAAGCCGATTTTGCTAACGGATATCGGGAGGTCCGGGACCGGCTGGAGCGTCTGGCCTGTCCCTATCTTGTGGTGCCGGGCAATGTCGATGAGCATGGTGAAATGCGCCGGGTGTTCGGCGACCGGTTCGGCTGGAATTCGGATCGGCCGCTAAACGTGGCCGCCCACGTCGGGGACCTGCATCTGATCGGCCTCGACGTCACGGTCGAAAACGCCCATCACGGTGACGCGACACCGGTTCTCGGCTGGCTGGCCGATGCCTTGGCTTCTTCGCAAGCCCCAGCTCTCATCTTTCAGCACCAGCATCCTTTCCCGACCGGCATCGACGGCAAAGACCGTAATGTGTGCCTGAACGGCGATGGGTTGGCCGCCACTCTCGCGACTACCGGCACTCGTGTCCTGGGGCTGACATGCGGCCATGTGCACCGGCCGCTTTTCACTCGCTTCGCCGGACGCCAGGCCACCATGGCGCCTTCCGTTGCACGGGCCAACCGGCTCAAACTAGACGGGCGCGACAGCGATATCGTTGATCCGCCGGGAATGCTGATCCACCATTATGCGGAGGATCGACTGGTCAGCCATGTCGTGATGGTCGGCTAGGCCTTCCCGCAACAAGGCCGATCATGGTGCCACGACAGGCTCCATGCCATGTCGTGCATAGAAGCGCCGGGCTGCCAGATTGTCGCTCTGGACCTTGAGATCGACATGTCCAAGACCCCGTGCCTTGAGGTGGCAGAAGGCGCTTTGCAGCAGCCACCCGCCAATCCCGCGATCACGATGCCCCGGGGCAACGACCAGATCCTTCACGTAGCCACTGGTCCAGCACTGTGCCAGACCAATCGGCGTTCCGTCCGCATCAGCTGCGATCAGGACCAGTTCGGGATCAAATTCTGCGTCTTCCACCAGCGGCCAAAACCAATCGTCAAAGCTTCCCACGGCCCCACCACCATCTGCATATGCCTTCAGGAGCAGGCGATGCAGCACGATGGGACGGGCTTGCCACAGGGGGCGCTGGCAGACCCCGATTGGAGACCGCGGCTCAGGCCCGACATCGGCGAGTTGCCGGCGGAGCCGGTAGTAGCGGGACATATCATTCGGCCGCCTGAGCCGTGAAACCGCCATGCCTTTCGATGAAGCCGATGATTTGGTCGAGGCTCTCGCGGCGCAGCAAGTCGGTGAAGACGTAGGGCCGGCCCTCGCGCACCTTCTGCGTGTCGCTTTCCATCACCTCGAGGCTGGCGCCGACATAGGGCGCCAGGTCCGTGTGGGTAATGACCAGCAGGTCTGAGCGGGAGATCGCAGGACCACCCTTGCGCGGAATTTTTTCGCCCTGGGCGACGGAAATCACATAGATGGTCAGGTCGGCCAGATCGGGCGAGAAAGTGGCCGCCAGATTGTCGCCGCCGCTCTCGATCAATACGATGTCCAGATCGGGAAATTTGCGGTTGAGATCGTCGATCGCCGCCAGGTTGAGCGAGGCATCTTCGCGGATGGCGGTATGCGGGCAACCGCCGGTTTCCACGCCAACAATGCGATCCTCGGAGATGGCCTGGACGCGCGAGAGGATCAGCGCGTCTTCCTGGGTGTAGATGTCGTTGGTGACCACGGCCATGGAATAGCGCTCGCGCATGGCCTTGAGCAGCATTTCACACAGCGTCGTCTTGCCCGAGCCGACCGGCCCGCCAATACCAATGCGCAGGGGTCCGTTGAGGCTCTTGGACATGGACAGACTCCTAATTGTCAGGCGAACCGAAGAAAGATCAGCGCCAGGAAACCGAGGCCGAGAAACAAGCACAGGGGCGAATAGACCCGGCGGTCATTGAGACGGAAATTGGGCTCGGGCGTCAGCTCGGCCCACCAGGGTGTATAGCCCACGATGCCGCGCGCCAGGAACACTGCGGCGAACAGCAAACCCGCCAAATTGAGCTGCCAGCCGCCACTATCATGATCTGCGAGGGCCAGCGCAAAGCACCCAGCGGTGAAGGTTGCCACGGCGACGGCGAGCGAGGCGAGCCTGGGTGGCATGCGCTGGATATCTTTGAACCCCACCACGGTCTGAGCCAACAGCTTCTCGTCGCGGATCGGCCAGGTGCGGCCGAAGGCCCACAGCAGATGGGCAATCGAGACGGAGAACAGGCCGATGAACATGAAGGAGGCGATAAGCATGTTCATGACCGGAAAATCCTCGTTGTCAGGGTCTCGTGCTGCATCTGGGCAATATCTGCGCCATAGGCCACGCTGCCAATATCGTCCAGTGCGGCATGAAGGCACAGATCGGCCATTTGCGCGATGGCCGGCTCCAGCGCGGCCATGATGGCCAGACCGTCATTCTGACCGATGGGGACGAGGCGCACCGCGACGGAGACCTGGCTGTGCACTGTTGCGGTGAGGAAGGCAATCAGCGTATCGCGGCGTGCGATGCCATGGGCACCAGCTAAGGCGCCGACGGCGATGGGGTAGGGGCTCGGCTCGGGCAGCGGCACTGGCGCTGCGGCCGGCCAGGCCGCGCTGGCCAGCACGAAGGCGTTGCCGGTGATGGTGGTTTCGGTGTGCCTCTCATGGGCGGCGGTCAGGGCAAGGCAGAGATCGGCCAGTTCAGCCAGCTTTGTCTTGTCAGCATGAGCTTCATGCGCATGGGCAAGCAGGATCGCATCGGTCTTGAGGCTGCCATGATGCAAGACACCGGAAATCCAGTCTTGCGTGGTCGCGCGGTCAGACACGGCGCCCTGCGCGATAGCTGTTTCGAGACCAGCAGACCAGGCAAAGGCCCCGACCGGAAAAGCCGGGGACATCCAGGTCAGCAGTTTTTGCAGATCGGCGCTCACTTGCGGTTGAGCAGCGCGTGGCCGCCATCGCTGTGAGCATGGGCGTGATAGGCGCCATGCTCGGCGAAGAAGGGTTCGGTCACATTTGCGACGCTGGCGCCCAGCCCTTCCAGCATGGTCTTGAGGACGTGGTCGCGCTTGATCAGGATGCGGTCGGGTTCCAGTTGCGCCGGGGTATGGCGATTGCCGATATGCCAGGCGAGGCGCAGCAAATGTCCAGCATCCCGAGCGCGAATTTCATACAGAGGCTCCTGGGCCGCCAGCACGCTGACCAGTTCCCCGCTCTCCAGTTCCAGTGCCCCGTTGTGGTCGAGGGTCACGGTCGCGGGAAAATCCACCATGACTTCCGTACCCTTGGCCCCGGTGAGCAATTTGCGCCGCAGCCGCCGCTCGTCATGGGCCAGGGTGATGGTGTCGATGATCGGGGACTTGCCGTGATCGGCGGGCAAATGGGCAGTGGCTCGGAACATGGGGAACTAACTGATCGTGGTGAAGAAACGGAAGATGAGAAAGAGTTGATAGGTGATGTGCACTCCGACGATGGACAGGTGCAGGCGCCGGTCGGCATAGCGCCAGGCGAAGATACATAGCGCCAGTCCTACCGGAACCTGGCCAAAATAGCTCCAGTCGAACCGGCTCCAATGGGCCTGGCCCTTGATCAGCGTGTCGATGGTGTCGAGGATAAAGGTTGCACCCAGAAGGCCAAAAAACCAATGGCGACGCTTGAGGAAGAAGTCCTCATAGCCCTTGTACTCGGAGACGCTATCGGGGGAGAGCAGGGCCGCGATCAGGAAGAGGGTGATGGCATAGGTCAGGATGAACAGGACAATGCCGAAATTCCAGATCTCCACCCTGTGCAGCGCAAATTCCCACCACCAGAACAGCACCAGCTCGAGCAGCATCGAGCCGATCCAGAGCATGTGCAGGGCAGAAATCTTGCCGCGATGCGGATGCTGGATGATGCCGGCAACGGTCATCAGCAGCCTGGTAATACCCAGGCCGATAACCGTGCCCATGACGATGCGCACATGCGGAAACAGTTCGGCGGAGATTGCTGGGTCCATGCCAGCGGTCAGGGTGTGTTGTTGGCTTCGGTGCAGGTGGCGAGCGGCTCGGCGTCCTCGTCCTGCATCAGATCGCGCAATGTGGCTTCGCCCTGGTGGCTCCACCATTCATAGGGCCCCGCAACATAGCGGGCGCCAGAGGCCGATATGGTAGTCGCAAAGATCAGGCTTTCCCCCTCGACCGGCACAATGGCCAGGAAATTGGGGGGCGCATTGATATATTGCACGGCCAGAGCCTGTTCGTTGTCGCAGAGGTAGGCGACCGTGCGCCGCTCTATATCGCTCCGGCTTTCAAGTGTCAGGGTCAGCGCAGCGGAAGCTGCTGATATGGTCGGCACCGTGGCGAGGGTCGTGACTTCAGCCTGGGCGAATATTGGCAGGGGCGCGAGCAGGGAAAAGCCGGTGACAAGCAGGACTTTTGGCATTGGCATGAGGGTGTCCTTTGACAACAGGAAGCGAGCGGCAGTCATTACGCCCCGATAATCATGGCGTTTGCGCGGAGAAACAATCGCTGCTGAGCGGTCAGCCATTCCCTCGTCTTCAGAACATGAAATAGCGCTGGGCCATCGGCAGTACCGTGGCCGGTTCGCAGGTGAGCAACTCGCCGTCGGCGCGGACCTCGTAAGTTTCAGGGTGGACGTCGATTTTCGGGGTCGCTGTATTGAGCTTCATGGCCGCTTTGCCAATGCCGCCACGAGTATTGGAGACGGGCAGCAATTGCTTGTCGACGCCGAGGCGGTTGCGCAGGCCCGCATCATGTGCGGCCTGTGAAATGAACACTACGGAGGAGCGGCTGACGAGCTTGCCATAGGCGCCAAACATGGGCCGGTAGTGCATGGGCTGGGGGGTTGGGATCGACGCATTGGGGTCGCCCATCGGCGCGGCGGCGATTGACCCGCCGAGCAACACCATGTCCGGCTTTACTCCAAAAAATGCCGGGTTCCAGAGCACCAAATCGGCGCGCTTGCCCACTTCGACCGAACCGATGTGCTGGCTTATGCCATGGGCAATGGCCGGGTTGATGGTGTATTTGGCGACATAGCGGCGGACGCGGAAATTGTCATTGTCGCCGGTTTCTTCCGGCAGGGGGCCGCGCTGGCGCTTCATCTTGTCCGCAGTCTGCCAGGTGCGGATCAGCACTTCGCCGACGCGGCCCATGGCCTGGCTGTCAGACGCGATAATGGAGAGGGCGCCCATATCGTGCAGGATATCTTCGGCGGCGATGGTCTCCTTGCGGATGCGGCTTTCGGCAAAGGCGACATCTTCGGGAATGGACTGGTCGAGGTGGTGGCAGACCATGAGCATGTCGAGATGCTCGGCAATGGTGTTTACCGTGTAGGGGCGGGTTGGATTGGTTGAGGAGGGGATGACGTTCGGCAAGCCCGCGACCTTCAAGATATCGGGGGCATGCCCGCCACCTGCGCCTTCGGTGTGGAAGGCATGAATGGTGCGGTTTTTGAAGGCGCCGACGGTGTCTTCGACGAAACCGCTCTCATTGAGCGTATCGGTGTGGATCATCACCTGCACGTCGTAGTCGTCGGCGACCGAAAGGCAGTTGTCGATGGCGGCGGGGGTGGTGCCCCAGTCTTCGTGCAGTTTGAGGCAGGA
>Ga0208522_1001169_pt1 | contig 17179 bp, 17 predicted proteins | sample ETNtaG_25_FD_185763 | JGI IMG/M metagenome (GOLD analysis project Ga0208522, IMG submission 185763) | Marine microbial and viral communities from oxygen minimum zone, Eastern Pacific Ocean - ETNP201302SV86 (SPAdes) (version 2) | ecosystem: Environmental > Aquatic > Marine > Oceanic ... | reverse complement strand
GCCTAGAATTGTTGTTTTGCTAGTAATTACTGCTGTAACTTCAATGTATGCTGCCAGTAAACTTGTAGGTCCAGAACTGGATAATTGGGGGCTAATTCATATTATAATTGCAGGTGGCCTAGCATCTGCAGGTTCAAGTGCACTAAACCACTACTATGATCGCGATATTGATTCACTTATGAAACGAACCAGTACAAGACCAATTCCATCTGGTCGTATTAAGCCAAATCAAGTTCTAATCTATGGACTAGTAGTAAGTGCTATATCAGTAATTTATGGTGTTCTTGCACTAAATTATGTCTCAGCTTTTTTTATTGCATTAGGAATATTCTTCTATGCAATAATCTACACTGCATGGTTGAAGCGCCTTAATTCTTCAAACATTGTAATTGGTGGATTTGCGGGTAGTGCTGCAGCAATGGCAGGATGGTCAGCTGCAACAGGCTCTATTGACATACTTGGATTTTTAGTTGGATTTCTGGTATTTGTGTGGACTCCTTCACATTTTTGGTGCTTGGCAATGAAAATGAAAGACGAGTATAGTGCAGCGAATGTTCCAATGCTCCCTGTTTTAATTGGAATGCAAAAAACTTCAAAATATATTCTAGTAAACACATTGATTTTACTCCCATATTCATTGATGTTATACGCATTTGGATTAGGAATTGTATACATGGTAATTGCAGCAATTGCAGGTGGTCTTATGTTAGTATATCATTATAAATTAACAAAAACTCCTACATCAGAATTTGCATGGAAAGCATACAAAGTTACAGCACCCTATCTAACAATAATTTTTCTAGCAGTTGCGTTAGATGCGGCTTTTCATTTTAAAATATAATTAATCGGCGTTAGGAAAACTAGCTTCATAATCTTTGTTTTCTGTTTCCTTAATCTGTTTATCATACGCGTCATCTTCAGTCTTAATTGTTACATATTCAATTCTTTTGGTATCCTTTGTTAACCATGAAACAGAAATTAGACCTTTAATTTCCAAGTCAAGTAAAATCTTGTTAAATTCATTTTCTAAAATGGGTTGTGTTTTACTTATATCTTTAAAAAGATCCTTGTCAGTAATTCCATCAGAGTTCTGAACCGTTTCTAATATTTTATTTTTAACTAAATTAGTCATTTTAACCATAAAATGTCCTATCAGATTCTTTTGGAATTACATTAGATACACCTTCTTTTATCTTCTCATACCAAGTTTCAACTTCATTTGTAATAGATGGTTTAACTTGTTTTAACCCTGCTGCAAAATCAGTACTTGTGATTGTAACCGAATTATTTTGCATTGCTTTCACTGCTGCTTCTCTACACAATGCTGCAATATCAGCGCCAGAATAATTTTGTGTTGCGACAGCAATTTCTTTCAAATTTACATCCGGTGCTAAAGGCATGCTATCTGTTAGAATTTTGATAATATCCAATCTTCCTCTTTCATCAGGTGGCTGGATAAATATTCTTAAATCAAGTCGTCCAGTTCTTAATACAGAACCATCAATCATATCCGGTCTGTTTGATATACCTATAACTACAACACGGGATGTTGATCCTTCTTCCATTTCTGTTAATAACTGGCTAAGAATGGTCTCGCCAGTACCGCTCTCTTCACCTGATTTCAATTTTGCAAGTGAATCAAGTTCGTCAAATATAATAACACATGGTGATGCTGCTTTTGCCTTTCTGAAAATCTCTCTTATTGCCTTCTCAGATTCACCTACCCACTTTGATAATATTTCAGGTCCCCTTACAAGAATCATGTTACCAGTACTTTCAGTCGCTAATGCTCTTGCTAGAAGTGTTTTTCCACATCCTGGTGGACCATACAACAATGCCCCTTTCGGTGGTTTAATTCCCATTTTAGAAAATTTTTCTGGATCATTCATTGCAATTATTAGATTCTCTTCTAGAATTTTTTTAGCATCATCTAAACCGCCTACGTCATCCCAATAGACTTTTGAACGCTCAACATAGAACTCACGCATTGCAGTAGGAACAACTTCACGCATTGCATCATAAAAATCAATTAGTTTAACATCCATTGACTGCAAAACTTTTGTTGGGATTTTTTCTGTTTCTAAATTAATTTCTGGTAGATACCTTCGAATTGATCTTATTGCTGCTTCCCTACATAATGATTTCATGTCAGCGCCTGTATAGCCATTTAACTCTGATGACAGTGTTTTCAGATTGACATCTTTAGCAATTGGCATTCCTCTGGTATGTATTTCCATTACTTCTAATCTACCATCTGCATTTGGTACTGAAATTTCCATTTCCCTATCAAATCTTCCAGGTCTTCGTAATGCAGGATCAACACTGTCAGGTCTGTTTGTTGCACCTAACACGATAACATTTCCTCTTTCTGTTAATCCATCCATTAATGCAAGCAGTTGTGCAACTACTCTTTTTTCAACGTCACCATATGCCTCTTCTCTTTTTGGTGCTATGGCATCAATCTCATCAATGAATATTATGCTAGGTGAATTTTCTTTTGCCTCTTTGAATATATCTCGTAATTTTGCTTCTGTTTCACCGTAATACTTATTCATTATTTCTGGACCATTAATCGAAAGCATGTTTGCATCTGATTCACTGGCAAGAACTTTAGCGAGCAAAGTCTTACCACATCCAGGTGGACCGTATAACAGTACTCCACTATGTGGTTCAATTCCTAATCTTGTAAATAATTCTGGGTGACGTAATGGTAGTTCTACAATTTCACGCATTACTTTAATTTCAGAGCGTAGTCCGCCAACTTCCTCATATGTTATTCTAAATTTCTTATCTTGTGAACCCTCTGATAGTATTGTTAATGTTGTTGTGCGTTCAATTCTCACAATTCCTTTTGGAGATATTTTACTAATCTTAAAGTTCATTGCATTTCCTAAAATCATAACAGAGATTTCATCTCCATGACTTAATGGTAATCCCTTTAGTCTATTTTTTACAAAATCAGTAAATTCTTTATCAACTGTAACAGTATCAGTTGTTGGTGACAGAGTGATAGATTTAGCAGGTTTGGTAACTGTTTTTTTAATTTCAACAATGTCATTCAGTCCTACATCAATATTTTTTCTTGTTTGCCCATCAATTCGTATTGTGTCTGGATATTTTTCATCCTCATCAGATGGCCATACTATAGCACATGTAGATTTCTTTCCAGAAATTTGTATCACATCACCTGGAGATACTTCAAGGTAATCCATTGCATCAGGACCAATCCTTGCACGTTTTTTACCTATGTCTCTTTGTTTTGCTTCTTCAACACGCATTTGTAGTGGATCGTTAGTTCGAGCCATAATTCATCACCTACTTCATTTCTACAGACATTCTACTCATATTCAAAACTTCAAATTCACTCACGCCATCAACTGATTTGATAGAAGTTTCTAATGATTCCATCTGTCCTTCGGCATCATCTAAAATAAACTGAGCCTTGATAAATTCTAACCCAAATGCCAATGGTTCTTTTACTGATTGCTTCAATTCTATGCCATCCTTTAGATTCTGTTTTACTGAATTAGTTAATTCATCTAAATTAATCTCAGTTCCAGTTGGAAGTATTTTAATAACCAAAAGTAATTTAGCCATTTTTAAGGTCCTAAAAATTTACATTCGTCACAAGTATATGATGTTGCTGCTTCCCTACAGCTTTGACATCTCCAGAGTAATTTCACACCACATTCTGGACAATTGAACTTTACAGATTTATCATTAGGCATAATATGTCTATTACAACCACTACATATTGGTAATTTTATACTAGATGACATACTGCATTTGTTCGATATTAGGAATTTATACCTTCCTTGAATTTTTAGTCTTGATGAGGAAGTAATTTTCTTAGTTCACTGCCAAACAATAATTGTGCTGCATTAAGTGAGCCTTTAACTCCTAATAATTTTACAATTGAACTGGTATGAAAATCAAAGTTTTCTTTTTTTGAAATGTCTTCTATAATTTCTGGTGTAATAGAATTAAACAATTTATTGATAGTTTGATTATCAATTCGTGAAAGAATTTTTCTAGCAACACTTTGTTTTTCAAATTCATTTCCAAATTTCCCTTTCCACATTTTTTCATAATTTGACAGTTTTGAGGGATCAGATGTTTTTAGAGCCATTGCAATTGCTTTTCCCGCCATAATTCCAGCCGTTCCACATGAAAAAATTCCACCTGCTGTAGTAGGCTTTGCTTGTCCAGCTGCATCTCCCACAATTATAGTATTTTCGTTGACAAAATCTTTGATTGGACCCTTAATCCAGATAGGAGCATAAATTTTTCTGATAATTGAAAAATCTCCTTTTTGTTCTAAAAACTTGTGAATTATTGTCGATGTATCTATCCCTTTCCCAGAAACACCTACTTTTCCAACACCTTTACCAGATGGAATTATCCATGCAAAAAACCCTGGATATTTTTCTTGATCCAAATAAACTTCAACAACTCCATCATTAATCCAATCTGCATAGACTTCATATTGTGCTGTAAGATAAATTCCGTCTCTATCTTTATTTGCCAATGCTGACACACCACGGCAATCAATGAAATACTTGCAATTGATATTACCATTTGACGTGATCACACCATTAGGAATTTTTTCTTGAAAGCTAGTTCTCACCATAATTTTTGCGCCAGAGTCTCTAGCTTGGCGTGCAATCTGTTTATCTAACTCTCGTCTATTAACAACTACAATCTGCTGCTTCGTTGAATCAACTTCAAAATACTTTCCACTTGGAGAAAAAATTCTGGCCATGTTGATTTCACTGTCAAATGATTTAACCGAAAGTTCAATCCCTAATTCACTTAGGGCCTTTTTACTGACAAGGCCACCACAATGTTCAGGAGTGCCAATTTCAAAACCCTCTTCTAACACTAAAACAGAATGACCATCATTTGCAATCTCACGTGCAGCTAGTAAACCGGCTATACTTCCACCAGCAACTACTACATCATACATTAATCCTATCAGAATATTATTACTATTTAATCAAACTCACACTATGAAATTGTAAAGTTTATCATAACCAATTTTCACGTATAAGCATGTCTGATATTAAACAAGTCATAGTTGTTAGAACTGATCTAGATATGGGAAAAGGCAAGATTGCCGCACAGGTAGGTCATGCATGTGTATTGGGTGCAGAACACGTTAGAAAATCCAACTCCATATGGTTTGAACAATGGTGGAGTGGTCAAGAAAAAGTTGTCGTTAAAGTTTCAAGTCTGAAAGAATTAGAAGAAGTAAAAAGAGGTGCTATTGAATTAGATATTCCTTGGTCAGAAGTTACAGATGCAGGACATACACAAATTGCACCGGGTACAACTACATGTATATCATTAGGTCCCGCACCAGAGGAAAAAATCGATAAGATTACAGGCGAGTTAAAACTGTTGTAAAACTTTGGAATAAGATATAACAAGCATGGAATTTGAAATAATCATTGGCTGTTAATAAAAAAGGAATATTTGTAGTGATTTTCTTCGGAGGAATTCTTCTTACATCGACCATTATGTTTGCACTGCCACCACCAGCCCCAACTATGTCTCAAGAAGAGGTTGAATTGGATATTACAAAAACAGGGACGCCGATGGATAATTTTCCTGATGACCAACGAGCCACCTTTTGTGGAGTTGAAAATGCAAAATCAAATTCATTTGTAACCGAATATAAAATTCCTACCGTATGTACACAGCCTCTTGCAATCAAGATAACACCAGATGGAAATGTCTGGTTTGTAGAAAGCAACACAGGTAATATTGCAAAATTCAACCCTGTTACTGAACAATTTACAGAATTTGAGAATCCGTATTGGCCAGAAGGGGGACGAACAATGTCTTGGGGAATGGATTACTCACCAGATGGTACCTTATGGTATACTGATGGAACCTTTGATTCAATCTGGAAGTTTAATACAATTACCGAAATTTATGAGGGAATGTCGTATCCAGCAGATGAGTCTGGTTCATTACCTCAAAAATTAGAAATTGATGGTTCTAATATTTTTGTGAATGATTTTACTGGTGGAAAAATTACAATTTTCGATCTAGTACAAAACATGGAAGATCTGAGATATACCAATATAATGAATCCAATACCAGGTGGATTCACTGGTGATATTGCAATTGATCCAGAAAATAATCTATGGTATACAAATTGGGTTGTAGACAGAGTTGGCGTTCTTGTAAAATTAAATATTGAAGGTTATCAAAGTGAAGTACAAATTGCTAATACCGAAACCACATTAGAGAACTATATTGAAGCTTTTGATTTTCCAAATGATCTTAACACTGCAAATGGTTTATCAGTTGATCAAAATGGTGCTGTTTGGGTTGTTGATACATCTAGTAGTTTCTTCTTTAAATTTGACCCTACTACTGAGGAGTTCACTAAATACATAACATCAACACCACCACTTTCCACATATGGAAACGTTACTGGTATAATAAAATCACCAGTCTCTAGACCGTATTGGATTGATACTGACAATCTTGGTAATATTGTATTTAATGAGCAAACTTCAAATCAGATTGCAGTACTAGATGTAAAAAGTGAGTCGCTTGTTGAATATATGGTTCCATCAAAAAATCCTAATTGGGCAGACTGTGATTTAGATTCAAATTCTAATTGTGGAGTATCGCAAATTTTTGGTTTTGATACGACAAATGGTGCAATTTGGTTTACAGAATGGGCCGAAAACAATATTGGGGTTATAGATACAACGAAACCGTTACCATTCAAAACAAACACTGACAAAAATGTAATAGTACTCAAAAAAGGTGAGTCAGCGGAAATTACTCTCTCTGTTACATATAGCGATATTTCGGATTCCATAAATACTGAGATAAAAACATCACACACCGCATCATCAACAACAAATTTTTCTGATCTATTAATTTCATCATCAAGAAATTCACTTCAGGGAAACACTGAAAATATAACATTGACAATTCATGCAAGTGAAACATCATTGACAGGGAATTACAAGGTATTACTTGGTATAGGAAATAATGAGGTAACCATTTCACAGTATGTGGATGTTATTATAGAATCGTGATACCCGAAATTGATTCAGAATTAGGACTGTCTGTATATTCAACTAAATTCTCAGGCGCAAAAGGAAAAATTAAGCAAAATAACGAAGATTTTGAAGTTACTGAGATAATTTCTGAAAAAGCAAGTAATGCAATTTCTGAAAATACCGGTCTGGCAGTATACATACTCAAAAAAAATGGAATTGACACTAGACATGCATTACATGACGTTGAAAAAAGATTTGGTTTAGTACTTCGTGCACTTGGTCTAAAGGATGCTAATGCAATAACTGAGCAGTATGTTCAGGCAAAAACTGTATCAAGGTCATTAGAACAGCTTGAAGGGAAAAAATATTCCTTAAGACGAATTGGTTTTACTAAAAAACCAATTGCTAAGCAGGATATGCTAGGAAATAAATTCAAGATAAAAATTTCAGACTTAACAAATGATGTTTCACAATTTACTGAACATGATAAAATTTTGAATTTCTTCGGCTATCAAAGGTTTGGTTCAAAACGACCCGTAACACATCTCATCGGTAAGGCAATAATACAGGGAAATTACCAGCAAGCAATTGATTTTCTATTAAGTTATTCATCAAAATATGATTCTGGAAAGAATAATCAATATAGGAAATTAATCTCCGAGCGTAAATCAGATTTAGAAGTTATTGATCAAATACCTAAATCCATGGACATAGAAATTTCACTTCTCAAAAGTCTTGCTAAGTCAAATGATCAAAAGACTGCAATACGGGAAATTCCATTACAAATTCGTCGCTTTTACATACAGGCATATCAATCTTATATCTTCAATAAGACACTTGGTATGGCTTTTGAATATGGAGAAAATTTGTTTACTCCACAAGAAAATGACGTTTGCTATGATCGAACTAACAAATTAGGTAAATTTCAGAATGAACCTGATCAAAGATTAACAATTCCGTTAGTTGGTCATTCATATTTTACAAAAACAAGATTTGATTACTATATACAAAAAATTCTAGAACAAGAAGAAATTTCACCATCAATGTTTTTGATAAAAGATTTTCAAGAGATATCAGTGGAGGGTGGATTTAGAAATGCATCAATACAATGTGGTGGTTTTCAGGCATCTAGTAATATGATTGAATTCCAACTATCGCGTGGCTCATATGCAACAATTGTTATACGAGAAATACTAAAACCTGAAGACCCATTGTCATGTGGCTTCTAAAAAATAGTAGAATCAATTGAAAATATCTACTAAAACCTTATTTTCAATGTCTAAAACCTTATTTTCAGTGTCTAAAACCTTATTTTCAGTGTCTAAAAGTGTATTTTAAAGGTCTAAAATAAGGCGTCGGGAGAGAGATTTGAACTCTCGCGTGCGATGCACAGACGCTATCCTGTATTGAGATTTCGAGGCGTCCGCCGTAACCAGGCTTGGCTATCCCGACGAAATAATTTGTATTTAGTACTAAAATAATTAATCGATTAAAAGAGTAAACAAAAAAAACCTAGAATACTCTAGTATTAACATGGGTTTAGATCTAAAACCGCTATTAATTCGAGATAAAACACAGTTAGAGTCATTTTCAAATAAAATTGTGGCAATTGATGCCTATAATGCGATTTACCAATTTCTTGCTATAATTCGTGGTCCAGAGGGACTTCATCTTACTGATGCACAAGGACGTGTAACAAGCCATATCACAGGATTATTTTATAGAAATATCAATTTCCTATCACTTGGAATTAAACCAGTGTATGTATTTGATGGTAAACCACCGTCTTTAAAATCAGCAGAGATTGAGCATAGAAAACAGATTAAAAAAGATGCTACCATCAAATACGAAAGAGCCGTATCCGAAGGTAATATGGATGATGCACGTAAATTTGCACAGCAAACTACATCAATGAAAGATGGAATGGTTCAAGATTCAAAATATCTACTAGAATTATTTGGAATACCATACATACAAGCACCGTCAGAGGGCGAAGCAACAGCTGCACTATTAACAACTACAGGAAAAGCTGATTTTGCAGCAAGTCAAGATTTTGACTCCATCTTATTTGGTGCAAAAAAACTTGTTAGGAATTTTACAAACAGTGGAAGAAGAAAGCTGCCTAACAGGAACACATACATCGAAATTGAGCCAGAAATAATTGATTATAATAAAAATTTAACAGAACTTGGAATAACACGAGAGCAACTAGTTGACGTAGGAATTTTAATTGGGACTGATTTTAATCCTGATGGTTTCGAAAGAATTGGTCCAAAAACTGCAATCAAAATGATAAAAGAAAATGGTAAATTAGAAAATGTGAAACAAATTCAAGAGCAATTAAAAGAAATTGATTTTAATGCTATAAGAAAGATCTTTTTAGAGCCTGAAACTGCTAATGTAGATAAAATTGAATTTAACGAAATACGTTATGATGATATTACAAATTATATGTCAAATGAAAGGAGTTTTTCGCGTGATAGAGTAAACTCATCACTAAATAGACTCAAAAAGAGTTTGGAAAAAAAGAGTCAAACACTAGAAAAATGGTTTTAGATCACAAATACTCATCAAAACGACAATTGTAATACATATTACACTACATTGTTTCAAATAATTATCGTTTCAGCGATAGATCATGCATTTCTATCCGAAGCCTAGGGTTCAGGTCTAAGACCTGTTCTCTAGGTTTTCTTTGACTTGAAAAGTGATTTGATTAAGAAGATCTAGGACAAAAAAGTTAAGATTATGATGCTATAAGATCTAATATGGAAAAGAAAAAGGATGTAGATCATAAGCATTTTGTGAACGATGATCCTACCAAATTTGATCATGATAAACTGGAAAATCTGGCAAAAGAGGCTTTGAAAAAATTTAAAAAGTTAGGATGATAGTTTTGAAGGTAGCAAAAAGTGTAGGTGTTAAGTAAGTACCTTACCAAGACCTCACTTAACCGACTGTTGAAATGTCTTCCCTACAAAATATAATCTACATACATTCTGTTAAAAATCTATTATTTGATTACGCTCTAATTCAATAATTTTATCATAATTTATCTGAAAATTCTTTATAATTGAGAATTTTAGTATTAATGCTGATGATTATAAATTAGACGAGGTTCTCTCTGAGCTCCTAAGACAGTGATGAGTTTGCCGAATTATGAAGCATTGTTAAATTAGTAATATTTTATTAATTTAACCAGATTTAGAATCCTTCTGGAGGCTTTTGAACAAACACATTAGAAACAAGTGAATCTGTATTTTTATCTCGATATTGAACATTGCAAGAGACGAATTTGCCCAATAACGCACGTTCAAGTTCTTCTTTAGTAGTTTCTTTATATTCAGGATTGTCAGGATTGTCGATTTTTGCAATTAATATTTTTTCAAGTTTACTATATTGTTCCTGGTTATCTTTTCTGTAATGTGTTACATCTAATTCAAACACATTACCAGAAATACATCTTACAACTGGACCGCCTATTCCATCACCCATGTAAACATATGATAATAATGTGATATAAATCTCAAAATGCTTATTTTCTTGACTCAATTCTTGAGCACTCAATGCAAAGTTTACCAACTTCAAAGACATAAAGTAGTTTATTGCATTTTACACATCTTCTTTCAGATCTTGTTTTATCATAACCGTATGGCATGCAAGTCACTGTTAATTATCTTTGTTAATAGCATTTTGTAATTCATTAAACGTGGATTTAACCTCATCAACAGCAGCACCGTCCTCAAGTGTACTCACATCACCAATTTTTTCTTTATTTGCAATGGCCTTTAGAAGCCTCCTCATAATTTTTCCACTTCGAGTCTTTGGCAACCGTGAAACAAAGTAGAATTGAGATGGCGCTGCAATTGGACCTATGCTGTTTCTAACAGTCTTTGTTAATTCTTTACGGAGTTCATCATTTGATGTGCTAACACCATCTTTTAAGACAATAAATGCAATAATTGACTCACCTTTTATTTCGTCAGGTACTCCACAAACTGCTGATTCTGCAACATCTTTGTATGAAACAAGACTACTCTCTAATTCAGCAGTTCCAATTCTATGTCCTGCAACTTTTAAGACATCATCAGATCTTCCAAGTAACCACAAATAACCGTCAGAGTCCTTAATTGCATAGTCTCCAGGATAATACATTCCTTCATATTTTGACCAGTAGACATCACTGTATTTCTCATTATCATTCCATAATGTGAGTAACATTCCTGGCCATGGCTTTCTAATTACTAACGAACCCTTTACACCATCATCAACTTCGTTTCCATCATCATCTACAACCATAATATCAACACCTGGTATTGGTCGTGTTGCAGAGCCAGGTTTTAATGGAATTGTCTCAATTCCTGGTAGATTACTAATCATCATACCACCAGTTTCTGTTTGCCACCATGTATCGATTATTGGACATTTATTTTTCCCAATAATATCAAAGTACCACTTCCAAACTTCTGGATTAATCGGTTCGCCTACAGTTCCAAGTAAACGTAATGATGATAAATTAAAAGAATTTGGAAAGTCATTGCCAAATTTCATATGCATTCGTAATGCAGTTGGTGTTGTATAGAAAATACTAACTTTATATTTTTGAATTATTTCCCATATCCTTGATGCATCAGGAAAGTCGGGTGCACCTTCATACATTACCTGGGTTGCTCCATGTAAAAGTGGTCCATACACAACATAACTATGACCTGTTACCCAACCAATATCTGCAGTACAAAAATATACATCGTTATCTTTTATGTCAAAAGCCCACTTGAATGTTGAATACAAGTGTGTAAGGTATCCACCGGTTCCATGTAAAACCCCTTTTGGTTTTCCTGTTGTGCCAGATGTATACAGTATGTAAAGTGGGTGTATGCTATCTAGTTTTTCAGCATCACAATTTTCTGATGATGTATTCATCAGATCTGACCAGATGCTATCTTTGTCGCTTAATTTAATTTCGTTATTTGCATATCTTAGTACTACTACATGTTCAACAGAACTAATATTTGATAAAGATTCATCTACAATTTCTTTTAGTTTTATGAGTTTTCCTTTTCTAAATCCACCATCTGCAGTAATTATTATCCTCGAGTCTGAATCCAAAACTCTGTCTTTTAGTGATGTTGAACTGAATCCAGAAAAAATCACTGTATGAATTGCGCCGATTCTTGCACATGCAAGCATTGCAATTATTAACTCTGGAACCATTGGTAGATAGATTGTGACTCGATCTCCACTTTTTGTGCCTAATGATTTTAATACATTCGCAAATTTTTTGACTTGAGAATAAAGTTGGGCATAGGTAATTATGCGTGAATCTCCATTTTCAGCCTCCCAAAAAATTGCTATTTTAGATGATTTTTCTTGTTGGTGTATATCTAATGTGTTATACGAAGCATTAATCTTTCCACCAATAAACCATTTTCCAAATGGTGGATCCCATTCAATGGTTTTTTCCCATAACTTGAACCATTTGAGAAGTTTTGCTCTTTCATTCCAAAATGAGATATAATCAGACTTTGCACTGGTTCGTATAGAACTGTCATTTTTTCCTAAACCTATATAGAGTTTTTTAGAATTCAATACTATTTTAGATATGACGAGTGATTTTAAAATGTTAGAGTTAGATTACTCTTGGTTCATTCTTTTTAACCATGCTGACTCTGAGAATTTTTGTTTTTCGTCTGATATACTGTTATCTGACAACTCTGGTTCATTTGGCATGGTCATTGGTGGACTGTAAATCTGTTCTGATTGTGGTGGCTCTGGTAATCTAGATTCAACTACTTGTTCCTGTTGTGGATGAGATAGATATGAGACTGCAGAATCTTGGATAGGCTGAGATGCCGATTCTGTAGTCAGCACGTCTTCGATTGATAAATTTGCTAGTCTGGATTTGACTTTAGCAATTTCATCTTTCTCATGTTGCATGTGCTGAAGCATCTCGTCAGTTTCTTTTTGTACTTGTTCAAAGGTTTCCTGAGAAATCTCGTTACTCTTACATTGAACTTTTGCGTCAAACAAGAGAACTTTTACTGCCTTTATCTGGCTATTGATTTCATCGACACGTTGTTCTAGTTCAGAGTTTATTTCTTCTTCGGTTTTTTGTAAAGTCATTAATTTTGTTCTGTTCTTCTCATGAATTAACTCTGCATCAGATTTCATTGTGTCGTTGTCAGAAACAATTTCCATTAACGCTGTAAGACGTCGGACTGTAAGCTCTTTTTCTTTGAGCAGGCGTTGTGAATCCAACCTCCACTTTGGAATGAAAATTACTGCTTCTTTTACAACGAGTTGTTCATATGGAATTTGTTTGAGGCCTTCAGAACCACAGTTGATTCCCACGGTTTGGATAGAACCGTCAATATCAGTTGAGGTGCCTAAAACTTTTCCCATTGGAGCGCCGTACATATCTTTGACTGGCATTCCAATCATTGTTACCTCGTTGTTACTCATAGCGTAAATTTGTCAGATCCATATAACCAACAAAGTGTGAATAAGGTTAGAATTTTTAGTAGAAACAAATTAACCAAATTAAAATCTGTGCCTAAACGCAATTTTAAAATTCAATTATAATTGCCAGTAAATCATTGATTGAAAAAGATGAAATTTCTACTGTTTTACAGTTCATTTCAGAATATTGGGAAAAATTGAAAAATGACCCAGATAATGAGTCATTAAAAATACTACCTAGTAAATTTTGGATGAAGTCAATTGGTGGACCTGTTGGGAACAAACAACAGGGTGTTAAAGGAAGATGGGTTACAACATTAATGTACACTGAAGATCCTGAAATGGATAAAGCCTTCAAAGAAGTTTTAACACGTTGGCAGACAAAAGGTCAACAAACACCACGTGATCTTCCGACAAAATCACCCGATCTAATTAAAATTGGTTCAGGTAAAAATAAAACCAATTAAAAAAATTAACACTTATTGTCTGAATTTACCGATTATGAGAGAAAAAAACTACTAAAACATTTTTCGAACACAGATAAATCTGTATTTGCGATAGTTACACCACAGCAAGTTGATCGCGGTGCTCTCATGTCACGATATAGTAGAACCGATAAAAGTATGCGAAGAATCTTCTTAGATGAATTTTTAAAAAATAAAAACCGTGGTGAGGAATTTTACACCAGAGTTCTTTTAGAGTATGGTGATGATTCTGTTGCAGAGCTTGGTGGTGGTCAAATTGCAATTGAAGGCCTTTCCAATATTGCAGTGAAAAAAATTGAAGATCGTCGTATAGGTTTTTCATATTTAGAAAAATCTTCACGATATGTATCTTGGGATAAAAAAATTAACGGTGATTATAAATTCTATCGTGAACCTGATATTATAAAATCACGTTTTGCTGATAATTATATTGATGCATGCAATTTTGATTTTGATGTCTACACAAAAAACATACAACCAATGCTAAAACTAATCCGTGAAAATGATTCTATTGAAAATTACAGCTTTAAAGATAATAATGGTAAAAATAAAAAATTTGCAGAACTAACGGATGAAAATGGTATTAAATCTGCACAGCGAATATACAATGCTGCAACAAAAGCAAAAGCGCTAGATGCATTAAGAAGTCTTTTACCAGCATCTACTCTTACTAATGTTGGTGTTACAGGAAACGGTCGTGCATTTGAATATCTACTATCAATTATGTTTGCTTCTAACCTCAGCGAAGAAAGAAAACTTGCATCACAAATAAAAAATGAATTAGACACCACAATCAAGTCATTTGTAAGACGTTCAAATGACAAATATGGTGAAATGCTGCAAAAATACCTTAATGATATCAAGAAAAACTCAATGAAATTAAGTAAATTACACGCAAAAGGAAAACCAAACAAGGGTAGTTTTGTAAAATTAGTTAGTTATGAAAGAGAGAATGACGCAATAAATAATGTAATTTCTGCATTGATTTATGAGCAATCACCAAGTATTGAATTTTCTCATCTTCAAAAAAATGTAAGAAAAATTCCTAAAATGCAAAAAATTAAGATAATAAATGAATATGCCAAAATTAGAAAAAATAGAAGACATAGACCACCAAGAGCATTTGAGATGACGGATTATACTTTTGATCTGTTGACTAACTATGGAATGTTTAGAGATTTTCATAGACATAGAGCACTAACACTTGAGAGACAGTTACTGACAACTGATCATAGCTATCATACTCCAAATGAAATTATAGAACTTGGGATTAAAAAAGAATTTTCTGAGTGCATGAACAACACTAAAAATGTTTTTGAGAAAATTCGTAAAAAACTACCTGAGCAAGCACAATATGTAGTTAATTTTGCATATAACTATCCATATTTTATGAAATTAAATTTACGAGAAGCAACTCACCTTATAGAATTACGAACTGTGCCACAAGGACATACAGACTATAGAAAAATTTCACAAAAGATGTACAAACTTATTAAAAAAAGACATCCAATACTAAGTAAAATTTTGAAATATGTTGATATGAATCAATATGAATTAGAAAGATTTGAATCAGAGAAACGTACAGAAGAAAAACGTAAAAAAATATGACATATAAAATCTCAAAACCAGATGAAGAGTGGAAAAAAATTCTTACACCTGAACAGTTTGATGTTTGTAGAAAGAAAGGAACTGAGCAATCTTTTACAGGAATTTACTGGGATACGAAAGATAAAGGAATGTATAATTGCACTTGTTGTGCGGCAAAACTTTTTTCATCAGATACAAAATTTGATTCGGGTACTGGATGGCCAAGTTTTTTTAAACCAGTTAATGAAGATAGTATAGAATATGTAGAAGATCATAACTTTGGAATGACACGTATTGAAGTTAACTGTAAAAACTGCGGTGCACATTTAGGACATGTATTTGATGATGGACCAAATCCAACTAATCTTCGATATTGTATTAATTCAGTTTCTTTAGAGTTAGATAAATTAAATTAAATAACCATCAATAGTGATGTTTCTATGAGAATAATACTGTGTGGATTCGGTGTAGTTGCACAAAGCTTATCAAAACTTCTAGTATCGAGATCAGGTGAGCTTTATTCAAGGTATGGTCTAAAACCAAGAATTGTTGCTGTATTCGATAGTAAAGGTAGTGCATATGATAGTACTGGACTAAATTTACAAAAATTGATTGATGTAAAGAAAAAAACTGGTTCTGTTAAAGAATATAATAAATCAAAATCACAAATGCAAGGAATTGAAATGATTAAAACTTTTGATGCCGATGTTCTGATTGAGACAACTGCGAGTAACTACAAAGATGCAGAGCCTGGAATGTCACATATTATTACAGCGATGAAACAAAAAATGCACGTTATTTCAGTAAATAAGGGACCACTAGCACTTGCATTTCCATCATTAATGGAACTTGCCGAATTTAATCAAGTACTTTTAAGATTTAGTGGTACTGTAGGAGGTGGGACACCAATACTAGATTATGCAAAAAATAGTCTACGTGGAGAAAAAATTATTTCGTTTCAAGGAATTCTAAATGGTACAACCAATTACATATTGACAAATATGGCAAATGGTATGTCTTTTGATGAGGCGTTATCTGATGCAAAAGGTAAGGGGTATGTAGAAGCAGATGAATCATTAGATCTTGACGGTCTAGACGCCGGCGCAAAACTTGTGATCTTAGCAAATTGGATTATGGGAATGAAAGTAACAATGCCTGATATTATCAGAACTGGGATACGAGATGTTAGCACGAATGATATTAAAAATGCTGAACGAAATTCTAGTTCAATTAAATTAATTGCATCATGTGATAGTAATTTGACTGTTAGTCCTATAGAAATTAAGAATGATAATCCATTATGCGTAGATGGTACACTAAATGCCATTGCGTTTACCTCAGAACACTCTGGAACTCAAACAATAATTGGCCGTGGTGCTGGTGGAATTGAGACTGCAAGTTCTATTATAAGAGACCTTATTGATATTAGAAAAGAGATTTCAAAAATTTGAAAACAAACCTAGTTTCCAAAAGTGAAACAAATCATATTCTAGAATTGGCATCAAAACAATGGAAACAAGAATTACCTAAAATTAAAAATCTAAAAGTGTATTTCATAGATGATAATTCCCAGTTAATAGTAGGAAATGAAATAACTATTTTGAAGATTGGTGAGCAGTA
>Ga0208522_1001168_pt1 | contig 17194 bp, 7 predicted proteins | sample ETNtaG_25_FD_185763 | JGI IMG/M metagenome (GOLD analysis project Ga0208522, IMG submission 185763) | Marine microbial and viral communities from oxygen minimum zone, Eastern Pacific Ocean - ETNP201302SV86 (SPAdes) (version 2) | ecosystem: Environmental > Aquatic > Marine > Oceanic ... | reverse complement strand
GGATAGGTCACATAGGTGCCGTTGGAAGCGTTGTTGTCAGCGCTATGGTCGAGGAAAAGCTCGATGGTGACGGTGCTGTTGACCGGATGGACAATCAAGTCAATCGTGTCGTTCTTCCCATCGACCTCCAGGTCGGATGTCACCGGGTTCAGCCAGTCCGCATCGAGGCCGAAGGTCCAGTTGCCGCCGGGTAGGACCATCTGGAACTGCCCGTCTAGCATCGCCTGACCACGCCAGCGGACATCGGTATCCAGGTTGTCGGCTGTAATGGTGACCGGTTCCCAGCCTCCGTATGCAGAGTGGTATGGATTGGCTTCCCTGTTTACGTTGACGAGGCCTTGGACAACGTATCCCGGCATAGCTATCATACTGAGGTGGTCCACTACCTCTGAACCCACCAGCAACCCGTCCGATGTCACAGTGAACCGAGTTCCGTTGACCATGTTGAGAGTGGTCCCGGGAAGCTGCACTGTGGCGTCGACGACCGCCCCCTCCGGGAGTACGACGCTGAAGTCACCGCTGCCATTCGTCTCGGCGATGGTGCTGAAGTCGCCCCAGTGGAACTCAACCGCTACGTAGTCGAGTATCTTGCCCTCATCGGGCTCTGGGAATTCAATAGAGAGGTTCTCCTCATAGTACACCGAACCCATGACGAGATGGCTGACGTGGAACTCGTAGTCCGCGTCCATGTCCTCCACACCGATCTCTATCTGCTCCCAGACCTGAAGCTCCTCTGTGAGTGTGTGATTCATTATCCAAGTGCCTTGCACCAGCTCGACTAGGTAATCCCCAGAGACGTTGTCGAACATCGCCGTCACCGGCTCGCCGGTGCCGTTCTTCAGCCGTAGTGTGACGTTCAGGTCGGGGACGTTCTGACCCTCCTCAAGCAGCCGGAAGGTCAGGTCGGAGGTCTCGGGCACTGGTGAAGGGAACACCATCGCTACATCAAACTCCGCGAGGAAGACGTAGTCGGCCGATATCTCGGGGAAGCCGTCGCCGTCGAGGTCGATCTGAGCGGTGTAGTTGCCCGGGATGATTGGTCCGAACTCGAAGTCTCCCGATTCGTCGGGCATCATCAGACAAGGGGCGGTGCCGGACTCTTGGCAGTCTGTGATGGCGTCAGCAGGCTCTGAGGTATTGTCGAGCAGCATGACTGCACCCTCCAGCGGTTCTCCGGCTGCGTCAACGAGAGTCCCGCTGATTGAGCCGCCTGCGATGTCGATGGTGCTGACCTCCGGGGTGCCGACCAGAGGAATGCTGAACCCATCATCTATGTCGATGCGCGTGCCGTCCTCAAAGATTACAGTGACATCGTAGTCACCGGGAACCGCGTCGACGATGTGGAATGTCCCCGGATGCACCATCGGTCCGCTGAATATCCCCTCGCCCTCGGCCGAGGAGAGAGAGCCGTTGATGGTGCCGTACGAATCGAGGTCGTCCGAAGCGTTGACGGTGAACGTCCCCGAGCCCACTAGAGTGGCGTGGCTCAGGCTCCTTACGAACGCGGTGGATCCGTTCGAGGTGTAACGCCCTGTCGCGTTCATAGTCCCGTCGAGCAGGTAATCGCCTCCTTCCAGCAGGCATACAGATGCGTTCTCCGGCATGGTAGAGTTGACGTCGCACTCCGCAATCTCAGCATCGTCGCTGACAGACCCCGATAGCGTCCCACGGCCGGAGAACTTTCCGTCGCCGGTCAGACTGTGGTTGTGGAAGATGGTCTGGGTGTAGTTGCCGGTGAAGTCGCTTACGGTCACTATACCCTGCGAGACCACCGTGCCCTCTCCGGTGAAGGTGACCTCGCCTATTCCAGCGAAGGCCAGGTCGTAGCCCTCCACGACGCCGCTCGATGAATCGACGGTGAAGGGAGCAATCTGCACTCGATCCCATGACGGCGAGAGTTCGATGCTGACATTGGTGACGGGGGTTCCGTCGAAGAACTCGGCTCCCGACCAGACCAGTTTGCCGGTGGCGTGAGATGGAGAAACCGAGATGTTGCCGTAGACCGTCTCCAAGCCGTTGCTGTGGCCGTCTGAACCGGAGATGTTGACTATGGCCTCTGAGAGCCAAGTCGAGCCTGAGACGTTAGCTAGGATTCCGGTAATCGGGTTGACGTTTCTGTCAACCGATGTTTCCTGGAAGATATCGCCCAACGTCTGGCTAACGTCCGTGGTCATCATCAACGATCTAGCGGCATCGAGGTTTGGCTCGCCGATGAAGGCGGAGACGCGAATCTTGCCTGCCGGGGCGGTGAAGGAGAAATGCCCGTTCTCGTCAGCGTCCGCGTACCCGATGGGGATCCAGTAGGTACGGTCGTCTCCGTCAACGACGTCTCCGTTCTCGTCGGCGACCTCTTCACCGCTGAACGCGTCGCGCTCAAACATCACGCGGGCGTTGGGTATCGGTCCGAAGCCCTCTAGCTCGACGGTGCCCTCCAGAGTGGCACCGCTGTAGTACTTCATCACCTTGACTTGGGTGTTGGCCGAGCCGATGGTCGGGTCGGCGCAGTCCTCATCTGCCTTTGAGCCGTTGTCGAGCAATTCGCAACGCTCGTTGTCATACCAGTTCGACAGCACGAAGTGATTCATCATGGCCCCGGGCAGTGGGTATGCGTTCTCGAGGTAGGAGCCGGGAGTGCCGGTGGTGTAGAAGTGCGGAGCCGGCTGCGCGGCGTCACCGGGAAGATCCAGTGAGGAGGTAGAGTACCCTACGTAGAATCTGGCTACCATGGTGTCGAAGAAGGCAGGCTGCTGCTGGTAGTCTATGTCGACCATCCTGATTATCTCGGTGGAATCAGATGCGCCCGAATTCTGCCTGACGATGTCGGCGAGGTATGCCTCCTCATACTGAGCGGCGGTCATGGTCATGATTTCCCCGCCCCCTCTCTGTGTCTGATAGACTGAGGTGATGTAGTCATCCAAATCAAGGCCTGACAGACCTGTCGGAGCGTGGAAGATACCTGTGGTTTGGCCGCGGTGGTACTGGTAGTCTGCATAGTACGCACCACCGAGGGGGTACAGCCTGTTGTCGATGGCGAAGTACCTGATGTCGTTGTTCCGAGTCACCATGTCACCGAGCTCACCCTCGTAGTTCTGGACGTCGTATTCCAGACTGGTGATTCCGTGGTAGATGTCAGAGAGGTCGCTCATCTCGAATGCGCTGGTCAGGAAGGCCCTGCTGAGTGCGAGTCGTGCGTTCGTGCGGTGCAGGCTGGTCGATACGTCGTTGAAATCCTCAATCAGGTCACTGGTGTACCTGTAATCGTCGATTAGGTAGTGAGTAGCCTTGATTTCGAACTCTGCGGTGTTCAGCCTAGTGGCGTTGAACAGCCCCATAGCCTCGGTCTCGTTGGTAGTGGAATTGCCCATCTGAGTGCCGTCTAACATGACCATCCAGACTTCCTCGGCCTCGGGAGTGCCATCTGGCCCGAGGAGGTGCCCCCAGAGGAGCTCTGTCTTGTCGTCGGTGGCTAGGACTGCCATAGAGCGACTGAGGACGAAGTCCTCTTCGCCAACACCCAGCGACAGGATGGCGTTGTACTCACTGAGTTGGCTCTGTGACATGTGCTCGGAGAGCACCGATGAGAAATCATCAGTGAAACCGCCGCCGCCGTTGTAGCGCCGGTCGCCCTGAGCGAGAGTGGTGATGAACAGCGAGAGCGTGTCCTCCTGACTGTCGGACAAGAGCATCCCTCCACTGTTGGGTATCCCCGACTGGAAGTTGTCGGCCACGGTGGGGTGCTGCCCCTGAGCGAGTGCCTGGAAGCCGTAGTCCCACCAAGAGACGAAGGCGGGCCTCTCGCTGAAGCCTACGTCGGAATCCTGCTCCGACAGCCACTCGTAGGCGAGGTTCCAGGCTCCGCTGTTGAATCCCGGCCCGAAGGTGCCCATGTACCACATCTCAGAATCTGGGTTGTAGTCCTCGCTCTTGAGCACCGAGAGCCCCAGCAGTTCGGCCCGCAGGAAGTCTGGGGCGATGTCGTGTATTGTCTGATCTACGTCAGTAGCCGAAGGCTCGCCCCGTGGTATTCCGGAGTCTATGCCGTAGGTAGCGTGCTGCGAAGCGACGAGCATGACGACCAGAAGCAGAACGGGGACTGCAGAGTTCTTCTTGGTGGCAGGCCACACTGAACTCCACCGGGATCGCGGAGTGCCGATGCCTGAGCGGCGCCACTCCTTGATGAATGCCGGGAAGTTCGCCGCCTTCCACATCATGGCGATGCCTAGGCCACCGACGACCGCCATCGCTGGTGTCGCGTTGAAGATGAATCTTCCAGCGGACCAAGCCATGTAGGTCGCTATGACCACCCAGATCCCCAGAAGCAGGTGGCTCTGGCGCTCGCGCTTGGCTCCGCGCCACATCAGCACCAAGGCGCATCCCACGGCAATCATGGCCACAACCGGCCCGTAAGATGCGAACAGGACGCCTCGGCTAGGAGCCTGGGCCTCGCCGATTGTTCCGAATATCTTGTTCTTGGAGAAGTAGAAACCGCCGGTGAACAGGATGTCCCAGCCGCTGTATATCTCAAGTTCCTGCAGGACGTACAGGATTGCCAGTATGCCTCCGATGAGCATTGTTCCACTGCCGAGTACCAGCAGCCAAGGCTTGTCCCGGAAAGCGGATGAAACCCAACCCAGCGCGACGGTGAATCCGATGATGTAGAACATCGGCTGGAACCCGCTGGCATCGAACACTAGATTCAGCCCTGGCCAATTGTAGAATGGCAGCGGAATCAGGAATGTCGTGAGCAACATCTGCAAAGCGGTCGAAGTTAGGGGCAGGCTGTCTCGCCTGCGGAACATGTTCAGTGCTATCTGACCGGCGAACGCTAGGAACAGTATGCCGGGACCGTAGACGAATCCCTTCCATCCGAGGGCCACTGTGGCGAACGAGATGCCCGACAGGGTGGCGTATGCCATAGTCCGGGGGTTCCTGCGCCAGTTCTCCCTGATTCCCGCTATGAGGTAGAGTGGGTTGGAACTGGGAGTGGCGAACAACCTCTCCGTACCGAGTCCCTCGATGGCCCTGACCCAGAAGTAGAACGCCATCGACAGGAACAGCAGGGCGAAGGCGTCGTGGTCAGCAAGGCCGAATGTCGAGTGTGAGATGTGCCCCGGCATCAGGGCGATGAGCCATGCGGTCAGGATTCCTGCAGTATTGCTGTGCATCCTCCTCGCCATCGCGGCTAGAGGGAGTACGATGAGAGCGCCGAAAATGGCTGGGAAAGCCGCGACGCTCCACCAGACCGCCTCCTCGGCGGGAATCTCGAGAAGCCACGAGAGGCCGATACCGCCGAGCGCCAGAGACCACGAGAACAACGGCGGACGCGGATTGATGGCGCCCATCGGGTACGCACGGTCGTGGTCGAAGATGAAGTGACTGCGCTCAGCAATGATGTAGTCCACGACACGCTTCATGTACCACGGGTCGGAGCCTCCGGTCATGTCCCAGAGTCCGGTGGCAGACGCGTTCATCGCAGGCAGAACGTTCCAGCCCGTACGAACGGCGAAGGCAACGAATACTGCAAGAGTCAGCATGACTCCGTAGGAGTGCTGGCCCCACCAGAGACGAGCGGCGCTCGGCTCGTGACGGGGCGAGACATCGCCTAAGTAGCCGCGTGTAGCGACCATGAGGCCAATCACATTGATCCAGAATCCGAGGAAGAACCAGGAGAAAGTGCTCATCGCGTCGTTACCACTGAGTAAATCAGGGAACTCGTTCCCGATTTCCTGCAAATGCCCGAGTGTGTACAATGACCAGTTGATTGCTACTAGTGTTCCAATCACCCTCCATCGCTCTGCGTGGCAGAACGCCACGAACAGAATTGCAGCAGTGGTGAATAGCGCCCATACAGAGCCGAGGTAATGATGATCGAAGTAGCTCTGAGCGTCAGCAATCTGTCCTAGCCAGATTAGTGGCACAGCCTGAGCTGCGAGGACTAAGCCGAATGCTATCATAGTGATTCTGCAGGGCGAGTCTGAGAGATCGGCGAACCAGGATCCGCTCCCAGGGGAATCCAGATTACCAAATGTCCTCATCAACAGAGCCAAGATTACGCCGACCACAATCGAAACCGCCCAGAAGGCGAAGAAGACCGAGGCGGCCGCAGCCCTCTCGACATCGATTAGGTCGGGTGCGTTCCCTGCCCATGACGAGGTGTCCATCGCGGAGTTAGCGGCGTGAGAGACAGCCAAGTGGAATCCGATGACCACTGCTAGGAGTATCGTCGACTCTTCCCTCCTGTTCGAGCTGACCAGCAGGAAGGTCGAGATACCGACGAGGGCGAATGTGAAAGCACCTAGGTTTCCGATGCTCCCGAACAGGTTGTACGCCATCGAGATGATGCCTGCAACGCCGATGAAGGCAATCGTGACAACGGCGCGATGCCGGGAGTGGCTTCCGAGGGACACTACAGCACCGGTTCTGCCCAGAGCAGCCGCGAGAGCGGCTACAGCGGGCAGAATCAGGACTTGCGTGTATCCATCATTTTCCATTGCTCCATTTGCAGCGTAGTCGGCCCCGAGGAAGAGCACCAGCAATGCCGCTAGCACCACCGGGACCGAGGCAAAGCCCGAGTTTGAGAACCCGCTTTCTGCTGCACCATTTGTGTCATTCATCATCAATCACCGTATTCAGCCTGAAGGCTCAGCGTCGCGCCGATTTGACGGGATGTTATAACCATTCGTAGAATGGTTGCAGATTTTGGCAGGGACAAACCCGTTCAAAACCCGCTAGAGAGCACGGTATGCGATATCCGAGCGGTAGTGGGAGCCTTCGAGCGCAATACCGTCAATTACCCCGTAGGCCGCGCCGACCGCGCCGCTGAGGTCCGGAGCTGTTCCGGTGGCGGACAGGACCCGCCCGCCCGATGACACGAGATTTTCCTCTGCATCGAAGTTCGCCCCTGCGTAGTGCACGAATCCCCTGACCTCGCCCTCCTCAATCTCAACTTCGCTTCCAGAGATGATTCGTCCAGTGACTGAGGATTCTGGATAGCCCTCCGAGGCGAGTACCACCGTTGCTGCTGAATGCGACTGAAAATCGACCTCGACGTCGCTGACCCTGCCCTCTGCGCAGGCTAGGAGGAGTTCAGCCAAATCGCTGGAAATCAGGGGCACGGTGACTTGGGTCTCGGGGTCGCCGAAACGGACGTTGAACTCGATGACCCCCGGTGCACCTTCCGAGTCAATCATCAGTCCGACGTAGAGGCAGCCGCGATACGGCACGTTCTGGTTCCTGAGGTGATGGTGCATCGGCTCGACGATCTCATCGATTACCCTCTGGAGGACCGCTGGAGTCGCTACCGGAGCTGGAGCGTATGCGCCCATGCCACCTGTGTTGGGCCCGGTATCGCCCTCTCCAACTCTCTTGTGATCCTGGCTTGGAGGCAGGCATACATAGCCCGACTCGTCCATCACGACCAATACTGAGGCCTCTTCTCCGGACAGGTGCTCCTCGAGCAGAACGAGGCCGTCGGAGGCGAGACCTGCAGCGAGGGCGTCGTGCGCTTGTTGCCTGTCGGATGTCACGGTGACGCCCTTGCCGGCTGCTAGCACGTCGCGCTTGACCACCCAAGGCGACTCGAATGATTCGAGAGCAGCCTCGATTGCTCCGGCATCCTCGACAACTACGCAGCCCCCTGTAGGGACCCCCAAGGACTGCATGACCCTCTTGGCGTGTAGTTTCGAGCCTTCGAGCATCGCTCCTTCGGCGTGCGGTCCGAAGCATGCTATGCCCATGGTCCTGAGGGAGTCGGCGAGACCGTCGACGAGTGGTGCCTCCGGGCCGACTATGACTAGGTCGGCGCCGAGTTCGGAGGTCAACGAGAGCAATCCCTCGGTATCGCTGGTTGAGACAGAGTGATTGGTTCCTACCATCGAGGTGCCCGCATTGCCGGGTGCGCTGTGGATGGACCCGACCGAGGGGCTGGCATTGAGGCCTAGGCAGAGCGCGTGCTCCCTACCACCTCCTCCGACAACCAGCACAGTCAGTCCGGGCATGAACTTGCGCGGGCAGGTGAGGCGATAATGGATTCCGAGAGCAAACCTGTCCTAGAACGGCACCGACTTCAGTCCGAGTCTGTATCCAAGCCGGTTGGACAGCCGATGGATTATCGGGGTAAGCACGAGGAGGGTGATTATCTCCCCCTGCAGCTGTTCATCGGTGATGATCTGCGTGTCGAACAGAGCGAAGGCTGTGACGAAGATGGCGATGGCAAATGGCATGGTGTCCAGAAGGGGGGCCTCCGAACTCTCGTCGCCCTCTCGCTTGAGGCCCCGACGGCGCTTGATGAACGAACCTGCCGTATCGCCTATCATGCATGCCAGCCCCAGTGTGAAGCCCATCGCGAAAGCCGCTCCCCACTCGCCGCCAACCCAGAACCAGTCATCAGGCCCGGAGAGTAGAGTGGGGTCGACGAACGGGCGCGCGTCCGGCAACAGCCTATCGAACCACAGATAATGCGCCAGCATCGTAAGCAGGCCGCTGAAGAAAGCCCCTCCCAGCAGGCCGTTCCACGTCTTGCCGTCTCCGAGGAGGCGGAACCCGTCCTTCCAGTTCCTGCCTCCGTCGATAACGGTGCTGCTGAATCCCAGCTTGTCGGGAATCCACTTTCCGAACAGCATCGCGCCGGTGTTAGCGAGGTAGAACGGCCCGTACATCATCAGCACGGAGAGGATGTTCAGTGCGAACGCCGCGGGGTCGGGTGCGGGGAAGGCAGGTGACACGTCCACGCAGTGCCCAGAAGCCGGAAGCGAATGAACCCTATCCGAAGAACGTCGGGCAAAACTATTCATGACCGACGCTTGGATTGGACAACATATGAGACGAGTTGCGTTGCTCCAGTGCTTCCTAATGGCTTCCGCTGTGCTGCTGTGCACGGTCCCATCTGCTTCAGCCGATGCGGCCGAGACAGTCATCAGCGACAATGTGACATGGACAGGTGAACAGTCGGTAGAAGGCACGGTCAGAATTGTTAACGGTGGTCAACTGACTGTTGATGGCACCGAGGTCCGCATGCACTCAAACTCCAGCATCGTCGTCGAGGCTGGTGGAACTCTTACTCTGAATCAGGCGAGCGTGGTCGCGGAGGAGCCCCCAACTGCAATAGCCAGCATGGGGTATTGGGATGAGGTCAACATGTCGAAGTTCAAAGTTCCGGGAGAAGGGATTTCGGGGTCTTTCAGCGTCAAGATGCAGGCGATGGAAGGAGACAGTTACTACGGTGACGCAGCGCACGTGGCAGGCGAGGCAATCAGCATCAACGGCTCATCGCACACCTTCTCGTTCGCAGACGGTGCGGGAGACGTGTGGATTGGCCTGACTGGTTACTCGTCGAGTGCGGTGACCGTTGCCTCGATTACCATCGAGCCCGAAGTGGGCGGCAGCTCCACCATCCTCGGTAGTGACCTTGAATCAGTCAACATGAGGGGCGCGGGAGAGCAGGACTTCACCATCCTGATTGAGGGGAATATGATTTCATGGAACTCCGCCGTCTCAGGTGGTCGTATCACCGTCAACGGCGCCATGAGTGCGGATGACACCAACTTCGACAGAGTGGGTCCAGTAATCCTTGGGAATTCAGGCGAGATTGAACTGCTCGGGGATTCTGCGTTCTCCGGCAGTCTCGATGACCACGATGTACGCGCGGGACCCGATTCGGCGGTTTACTGGGGCGATGATGTCAGCGGTTCAGGCGGACTAATCGATCGCTGGGAGCGTAGGGTCTCAGGCCAGACCATACAAGTCGATGCCGATTATGTGATCCTCAGGATTACAGGTATCGGCCCTCAAGAGTCCACGCAGGAGATTTTCAGCCTAGGCGGGTTCGCTTCTGTGGACTCAGGCAGTGAGCGCGTAGTCGAGATTGGCTACTCCGACGGGACTGTCTGGACTGAGTCGGCGACCATCGAGGTGGTGACTTACGTGACTGGCTGGAACCCCGAGACATCGGGCATCGGCAACTACGGTGGCGGTCCGGTCACATTGAGCTGGGCGCAGAACACGATGCTGGACTCGGGGACTCCATACGTGGAGTGGGAGTCGCTCGAGATAGCCAATGGCGCTTCGACCAAATCCACAGGGCAATCCATGCCGATACTGGCCCGATTGGCGAACAGGGGTACTGCCTCTGCGCTACTGTACTTCACCTGCGATGTGGTGGAGACGGGATTGGAGGCCAACATCGGAGGATATCAGGAGGTCGGCATCGACGCCGGCGAGTCCGTGGAAGTGTCCTTTGGCTGGCGCAACAGCGAGGTCGGAGATGCGACCCTGTCATGCCGCGTTCTTACACCTTCACAACTAGTGGAGGAGGACGCCTTCGGGGGTGGCAGCATGAGTACGGGGTTGGCGACTTGGACGGAGCCGGTCGAGGGCGACTCCCTGCCTATACTGCCCCTGTTGGCTGCAATCGTCGTAGGGGTGGGAATTGCCGGTATGGCGATGCTCAGGCGAGCGTCGGATGCAATCGTCGAAACTGAGGAAGAGGATTCGGACTACTCGAAGGACGAGTACTAGTCATCGCAACTGGTTACAGATGTCCACGCCTCGTTAGTCGGATTTCCGTTGGTCTCACCACCCTCTTCCGTGTATTCGTAATATGAGGTATGAGATACAACTGAGTCGTCAGACCACGGGGAGGATTGAGTAACTTCGACAGTGAAATGGTAGCATCCATATCCCTGATCCCAATCTTCGATTGGGATATACTTCGTGTTGAGTTCGAACGAATCCACAGATCCGGGCAACGGCAGCTCTGAGCCATCATCCCCCACGAACGCACTGCCTCCACCATACTCGCCGTTGTTCGAGTCCCACCCGGCGACACCGTTGGCAACCGTAACCGTCGGATAACTGATGGCTGCAGTAGAGTCGTAGTATAGTGTCGCTTGGACCGTGTAGTCTGCGTGAGAAAGGCCACCGGGAGGATTGTCACCAATCGCATCAAGCCCGGACCATGACTTCAGGGCCACTCCAATGATGCAAGAATCCTTAGAATCGCTGCATTCGCTTCCGGTTCCCATCGCTCCCGCCGTGGCACTCTTGACATCATCAATGGTCCTCTGCAGGTGGTTCGACTGCAGTCCCATGGAATCGGAGGATCCGTCGAAGTTCACTGTGACTATGTAGGGCGCGTCATCCGCTGCGTTGCCTTGGTACCATTCGACGACAGTAAGAGTAATCTCGCCGTACTCGCCAAATCCGTCCTCTCTGTCTATCGAAAACGAGACTGTGGAATCGTACACATTGTCACCGTTATAGGTTATCGAGATATCAGCCGAGTCTACAGAGGAACCGAACAAAGCACCAGACTCGCGAATCGTCAGGGTGATTTGAGTAGCGTCATCCGAGAGTTCGGATTCGGTAATGGTTATCTCTCCCGAGGACAGGCTCATGGCGGCGTATGGAGAAGCTGCGAGGAGGATGTATACGACAGCGATTACGGCAGTCTGCTTCCTACCAACTGCATTCCATACCAAATAGAAGGATGCGGCGAAGAGGACGATTGGAATTGCTCCGGCAAAGGCGTAGTCACTCTGTATGCCGGGGCTTGAGACAACCCAGGATAGGAGCAGGGCAACTACTCCCAGTCCTGCCCCTTGTTTCATCGACCCGGGCGTCGTCCCCGCGCCCCCAGATTCAGCCACATCGGCCACGACGACATTATCTCCCTCATCATAGGACTGTTGCTCGATAGCCTTCTGCAGTAAACCGCCGTTACTCATCGAAGCACCTCACAGACGGTACGCACGTCACGCGCGTGGGTTATCAACCCGTTGACGACAAGTCGCTTCACAAGGACTACGGCTCAGAACAGTCGTGAATCGAGGACCCTTGGCTCACCCGATTCGTCGTCCTCTTCGTCCCGGTACCAGCCAGCCAGCGCAGCAGCCGCGAGAGTCGTGATCATCATGGTGCTCATCAACTCGAACCCAGGCAAGTACACCCCTCTGATGTATATCGTCATGGTTTGCACTTGGTAATTCGGAATCCCTTCGGTTCTGACCGAGTATTCGGAGGTGGCTTTGAACTGCAAGGAGAAGTACTTGTCAGTCCAACCCTGGTTCTTCGGCGTCCTCATCTGGACCCTAATCTTCTCGGCTGGAGCCATCGATTCTATCTCGACCGAGACTAACGGGATGCTGAGTTGGAAGCCCTCGTCGTTCAAATCATCGTAGTTGTCCACTCCGACATTGAACCTGTCCATCGCGTTGCCGTCGTTGTAGACATCGAAGACCAGCATGTAATCGACCTTGGGCCTGAGCTGCAGGAATGCGACCTCAGAGGCTACTCGGAGTCGGCTGAACTGCCTGATGACTGCGAGAACCTTGTATGTGGTCGGAGTCCCAACCCAAGTGATTCCGTCAGCCTGAACGACCTCGGCGGTGATGCTGATGATCTGGGATCCCTCAGGCATCCTGAGTTCGGCCCTAGCGACGACTTGGAAGGAGACGTCAGACTGGGCCCCAACGGTCATCGAGGCTGGACCGGCCGCGGCAAGGGAACCGGACTGAATCTGCACATTGACCTTCTCCTGGTGAATGGTCGGGTTCTCCAGAGTACAATCTATGATGGTGACTCTGGTTGCTCCCGGATAGACTTCGATTGGCTGCGGCTGCTGGCAGCTTAGCGTAATGTCTGGGACAGGCCCTTGGGCCTGGACTGCAGCCGCTCCGACCCAAGTACTGAGGAAATACACAGCCAGAATCATCAGGGCGGGTCGGACCGAACGAGCCTTCGTCATTGACAATGAGGCCCCCTCGGACTGTATTTGAGGCTTCGCACCAACTGGACCACGAAACGGCCATTGCGGAGTTGTGCTATTTGAGTGGTGGACCCGACCGGATTTGAACCGATGACCACTCGGTTATGAGCCGAGCGCTCTAACCAACTGAGCTACGGGTCCCTGCATCTCTCGCAGCGCTTTGTGAAATGAACCTTGTCTTCGCGCCGTGAGATGGGAGATCGACGCCGAGCGCTCTCAACCTTGAAGCACGAGGCCCGCCCGTGGGGGCTCATGGCGAAGCTATGGGTGATGTTTTTCACATCGCTTCTACTTGTCTCGGCGATGAACTTCTACGCCGTGATAAGAGAACCGGACATGATAGAGATAGACGAGATACGGAACTACCCCCGTGAGACCGTGAAGATAGAGGGCGTGCTGACGAGTTACGTGCGCGACCCGTACGGAGAGGGAGCAGACAGGATAGACCTGCAGGTCCAGGAGATTGGCGGGCACTCTGTTGCGAAGGTCCGCTGGAACGTTGACTGGACCAACGAGGTACCTCCGATTGGAACCGTGGTCACCGTCGAGGGCGAGGTCTCGGAGTGGAATGGAAGAATATGGTTGCAGTCCAATGGCTACGGCGCCATCGTCACTAAGGACCAGACAATAGAGTTCACCGAGACCAAACTGGTCGAGGTCGGACGGGATCCACAATCCTATGCCAATCAGTCGATTACCCTAGACGGCTGGCTCAGCGAGTCCCTCGCTCCCGATGTAACATACCACTCGCTATATGTGATGGATAACCAAGTCTACGGCGGAGCAGACCACTTGCTGTACATGCAGGTCGAAGGTCGAGTCATGGAGTGGGTAGAGGCCGGCAGCCACGTCGTCGTCAACGGCTGGCTGCAGTTCGACGAGCGTTCCTATCGCTGGAGGCTACTAGTACAGGCCACCGAGGTCGAGGTTCTGTCACAGGGCGAGACTCTCTACCTCAACTGGGAGGTCGAGCCGTACACCCTGACCTACGAGGTCGGAAAGCTGGTGGTCATCGACGGCACCGTGACCAGAGATGGCGACGAATGGTGGATTGAGGGAGATGCGCCCACTGACCGGCTCTGCATGCTGCCATCTCCAGAGGATCTGGTGAGTGATATAGTCGGACAGACGGGGGACTGGGGTGGTAGGCTCGCATGGTCCACTGACGAGGCCGAGGTCTGCCTTGACAGGGGCTATGTCGAGGCGCTGCAACACCCAGCTGGCCAGTTCGGCGACGACATCACGGCGATGAAGGAGGTCGTCGAGGATCCGTTCGCCTACGTCGGCAGCAGCTACCAGTTCGAGGGCTGGATTACCGATCCGATTTCCCCTGACTATGACAAGGGATACGTCGGTGACGGACCCGGCTACTATGACAGGGACACCAAACTCAGGATAGAGTTCGTGGGCGAGCACGCGGAGTGGATTGAGGCGGATCAGGCAATCCGGTTCAACGCGACGGTGCTGTGGTCGGAGTCAGAGGGCAGGCTGGTCCTAGAAGCACGCTCCTGGCTGCTTGGCGAAGCGCCTGCTCCATCGGTGCTCAACTGGGGCGATGGCTACAACTCGTGGAAATGGGACCTCGGAAAACTGGTGCAGATAACCGGTGAGGCGGTAATGGACGAGGGCGGTGCCCAGTGGATCTCGCGCTCCGGTTCGGAAGAGCGGGTCTGCCTGCTCGGTGACGGCACCGAAGCCAGCCAGCAGGAACAGATTGGCGAGCCCATCGAATGGACGGGTCGGCTGACCATGACCGAGGACTCTGTCGGTAACTCCGCCCAGTTCTGCATCGACATCCGCTGAGGTGATTCAATGGACCCAGTGGTGCTCGACTTCGGATGGCTGATTGCCTCCTACCTGTTCGGCATCATGCTGGGTTGCCTGACCGGGCTGATTCCCGGGTTCCACGTCAACAACGTTGCTCTGATAGCACTGAGTCTCTCGCCGGTGGCAGTCGCCATCGGGATTCCCCTAGACGCTGTTGCTGGCATCATCGTCGCCTGCGGCACCGTACACACCTTCCTGAACTACATCCCTAGCGCTTTGGTCGGCGCCCCAGACGACAACATGGCGCTCGCCCTCCTGCCCGGGCACCGTATGTTAATCTCGGGCCAAGCCGCGCAGGGAGTGGCCTACTCAGCGCGCGGCTCGCAGATGGGAATGCTGATGTCGATACCTCTGCTGATAGTGGCGAGGCTGCTTTTCGGGGAGGACCCTGGTCTGGGCCTCTACGAGTCCAGCCGCGATGTCCTGCCGTGGCTGCTTCTGATTATCTCGGCATTCCTAATCATGACCGAGACGACTCGGCTGCCATGGCCCGAATGGAGTCAACGCCTGACCAGCAGACTGGTCTTGCGACTGCCTCGCAAGATTGAGTTCAACATCCCAGTGGGGAAGTTCAACATCCACCGCAAATGGGAGAATCTCGACCTGAGGCTCGGCAGTAGTTCTAGAACAGCGGGGATGCTCGCTGCGACCTTCTTCTTCCTGCTCACTGGGTTCTACGGCTGGGCGGTGTTCGAATTACCAGGTCGTTCACCAATCGGAATGCCATCAGCGACCCTTTTGTTCCCGGGTCTGGCCGGACTGTTCGGGATAGCCAACCTAATCGACATCTACGTCACGACTTCAGAAATCCCACCTCAGGAGGCCAACTGGGAGATGCCTCCGATGAGGCCCCTCGCGATTCCGACTTTCCTGTCTGCCATCGTCTCATCGGTGATGGCCATCCTGCCCGGGATGACTGCCGCACAAGCCACCGTTGTCGTCATGAGCATGCGCAACCTGTGGGGCAGGCTGACCGACCCGGACTACATCCCTGCTGACTTTGAACACGGCATCCAGCCTGGCTTCACGCCGAAGGCATCGCCCCTCGATATCGACGACCTCGACGAGCTCTCGGATGAGGAGAGGGAGATCTTCGAGGAGACGCTGGTCGAAGCCGGGGTCAGCCCCGACCTCGACTTGGGAGCCCAGAGCCAGCAACAGGACCTCGAGGTCATCGCCGTTTTGTCCTCGGTCAACACCGCGGTCACGGTGATGGTCCTCGGTTTCCTGTACATGGTCGGCAGGCCGCGCTCGGGTGCCGCGCTCGCTCTCAACATGATGTACCCCATCGACATGTGGAACGGCGTTGAGCCTCCAGCTGATTTCATCAGGCTGTTGGGCATCACGATTGCCTCCGGGCTGTTCGCCGTTCCGGTGATGATTAAGGTCGGCAAGGGGATGCTGAAGATGCACGAGATTGTCCCACTGAGGACACTAGTGTTCACTGTCACCGGATTCATCTCGATACTTGTCTGGCTGTCCACAGGATGGATAGGCCTAGGAGTCCTGATTATCGGCACCGCGATGGGGCTGATGCCACCTCGGATAGGCATCCGGCGCAGCCACGCGATGGGGATTATTCTAGTCCCGATAATGATGTACACATTCGCGCGCGAATTCGACGGATTCGGCTTCATTTGAGTCTCGGTAACGCGTTTCTTTGGGTTTGGATAGCAGTGCAACGCTTATTTCACACACCCATGTGTGCGCGCGTAGAGAGTGTATACCATGAACCGCAACAAATCGATAGCATTGATGCTCACAGGAATAATACTGGTCAGCCTGAACATGTTCGTCCTGACCGGCGTAGTGGCAAGCAACGTTCAAGCCGGAGTCGAAGAACTGATTGTAGATGGAAGGGACGATGCTTCCGATTGGGAGGACGACGAGTGGCTCGTGCAAACCAGCGAGAGATCCTACTTCGCCTACAACTTGACGAATCCGGGTGCTAGCCTGAATGATGAAGTCGCCGTGTTTGAGAAGATGGGGCCGTTCATCTACACCGTGACGACGACCAAGGATATCCTCGACTTCGATGCTGAAAATGGGACGATCACATACTCCGAGTACGACTCATTCGAATGGTGCGAAAACTGCACATGGGCGGATGACGACGGCAACGAGCACGCATCGGTCTCGGGAGATTACGAACTGACCAATGCAAACATCCTCTGGAACACCCAAAGGATGGCAGGTGTGGCTACCGGGATAACCTACGGTGAGACATTCGCCAAGGCCGGCTTCACTCAGATGATGTTGATTAACGATATGCAGAACAGGGCACCCAGCATCTGGGCATCGGAGGAGATTGACCTGATGGTACCTGGGGCATCGGAGGCGCTTCAGCAAGCCGGATATGATGAGGCAACTGCTGACGCCATGGCACCCGCTGCCGTGCTCCAAGGGTCCTATGACAACTGGCTCGCGCAGAGCGGAGTCGATGATGCGAGTCCTGACTTCGCGGCATCGGCCCAGAGCATCCTCTACGATGCTGTAGACCCTTCCACAGGGATTTGCATCGCCCTAACCTGCGACATAGGTCCTATGCTTGTAGCGGGCATGGGAGAGCCTAGCGAGACTACTACTCCGGCCCGTGCCGCACTG
>Ga0208522_1001167_pt1 | contig 17201 bp, 16 predicted proteins | sample ETNtaG_25_FD_185763 | JGI IMG/M metagenome (GOLD analysis project Ga0208522, IMG submission 185763) | Marine microbial and viral communities from oxygen minimum zone, Eastern Pacific Ocean - ETNP201302SV86 (SPAdes) (version 2) | ecosystem: Environmental > Aquatic > Marine > Oceanic ... | reverse complement strand
GGGTCGCGGCTCGGGGGGCCGTCGCTCCTGTGGTGTAGTACGGTCCATCATTCCGGGTTTTCATCCCGGCGACCCGGGTTCAAATCCCGGCAGGAGCACCAATCCTTGAAATTCAAGGCGCGAGATTATCGATCATCGCATCGATAGTTTCGGGATTTGCTTCCTTGTTGCGACCAGATGTCAAAGCGCGCCCCATCACATCGGCACCGATGAAGGAGAATTGCAGACGCATGGCCATGATTACGTGTGCACCGCCACCACCGCTATGGGTTGCCAAACCGACCGGCTTGCCGGTGCACATGTCTCGAAAACTCTTCCAGTCGCGCGAGAGCCAAGCGAGGGCATTGTTGAGGGTCGGAGGCACTGAGCCATTGTATTCAGGCGCGACGACAACCCATGCATCAGCATCGATCATCTGCTGAGTCAGTTCAGAGACATCAGCAGCCTGTTCAGGGTCTCCTGAGCGCGCCATAGTGAACATTGGTAGTTCCATTGCTGCCAAATCGACAACCTCTGCCTCGTGTCCTTTGTCGCGCGCGGCACCAGCGAATCTCTCAGCCAATTCGAGGTTGGTGCCCGAGGTCGCGGTGATCATTAGGAAGTTGGCCATGAAGTCCCGAGAGGCTATCCATACTTCAACCGAATGAATGTTGAATTCTGCCTATTTCGACGATTCACAGCAGCTCACTCGACTTCTGTCACAGAGGTCGGAATCTTCTGCTTAGCCGCCAAATCAATCACGATTCGAGTCCATTTGCTGGTAGGCGAGGGCAGGGCGAGAATGTGAGATGCGGAATTGAGGATTTTCTTGGTGAGTGAGTTTCCGGCCTCCGCTCTCCCTGTGTCGTGAAGTGAATTTACTGGGTCGCTCCATTCTTCTGAGAAAACAGCGATATTCACTGAGTTATTGTCTGCCCAACGCTCAGCCATGTAGTCAACACCACTTGCTCCTCCGACGACGATGAGGTCCGGATAACCGTTGGATTCGACCCAATTTTCGATTGCCCTTTCGAAGACTTCGAAATCGTAGAATCTACTACTCCCGACTATGGCGAGATTAATCACCGATCCGTCTTGATTCAAGTCGCGATTGCCGAGCGAGTCGACCACATCCTGCCCCGAGTCAGTCACCATCGGAGTGCCTCAGGCAGGTCCTCGACCATAAATGTCCGTATGATACTCGACGGATTCTTTGTTCTGAGGAGTCAATCGCCCACTCATTGATAGCGGGGCGACGAATCGCAGATTCAAGAGGCTGCGATATGGGATTGGACATCGACGCGATTCGAGGGGATTTCCCGATTCTAGAGCGAGTTCTGCCGAATGGTAAGAAGTTGGTTTACTTCGATAATGCTGCAACTTCACAGAAACCTCAGGTTGTCATAGATGCGATGACTAGATTCTACGAGGAATACAACTCAAACGCTCATCGTGCAAATCACACCTTGGCGGACGAAGCCACCTCCGCTTTGGAGGGAGCCCGTATGAGTATCTCGCGGTACTTTGGAACGAGCCCCGAGAACATGATCTACACGAGTGGGGCTACAGAAGCGATCAATCTGGCTGCCTATGGCTGGGCTCGTTACAATCTGGAGCGCGACGATGTCATCGTTGTAACCGAGATGGAACACCACGCCGACATCGTCCCTTGGCAGGAATTGAGTAAGGAGAAGGGTGTCGAGGTTCGATTTGTACCAATCGACACCCGTACATTCACCCTCGATATGGATGCCTTCGAGGTGGCTCTCGAGGGTGCAAAATTGGTTTGTGTGGTTCACACGAGCAATGTTCTCGGAATTCGTAATCCTGTCGAGGAGATTATTGAGAAATCTCAGGCTATCGGTGCTCGTGTGCTGCTCGATTGCGCGCAGGGCGCGCCACACGAGCGTATTTTCTTCGATAACATGGGCGCGGACTTTGTTGCGATATCAGCGCACAAGATGGCAGGGCCGACCGGAATCGGTTGCTTGCTGGTTCAGCCCGATGCTATGGCCGAAATGGGTCCATTCATGACCGGCGGTTCGATGATTCGCCGCGTATCCACTGAAGGCACGACTTTCCAAGAAGGCCATGCGATGTTTGAGACTGGGACACCGCGCATCGCTGAGGCGATTGGATGGGGGGCGGCTGTCGAATGGCTGGCTCAATTCGACATGCGTGAGGTGCATGCTCACATCCACGATTTGGCATCTTGGACGGCTGACCAGATGCTGGAGATTCCTGGAATCCGTATCTTTGGTGACCCAAGCCATCCAGAATCCAGTGGGGCGGTTTCCTTCTTGCACGACTCGATTCAATCACAGGATCTGGCGATTTTACTGGATGAGGGCGGCTTCGCGGTTCGCACTGGACACCATTGCGCGCAGCCTTTGATGGACGCGCTCGGCGTACCTTCAACCAATCGCGCCTCCTTCTGGATCTACAATACGTTGGACGAGGCGCATTCCTTCGTCAAGCATCTGCGATATGTCTGCGAGCGGTTTGCATAGAAGCCAGTCGAATTGCTCGTCAGATTGAATAGAACCATTCCGGAGGCTCGGTCATGGCGCAGAGGCGATGGCCGGAGCATCTCGACTCGGTCGTCGAAGAATTCGAGGATTGCTTCGACTCGATGGAGCGATACGAGCTGCTCTTCGAATACGCCAAGAGACACCCAAGTCCTTTGCCACCGGAGGAGTGGAATGATGAGAATCAGGTCCATGGTTGCCAATCGAGAGCACATGTCGAATGTTCACGTGACGATTCGGGTAAATTCCTCATGCGCGGGGGTGCTGATGCTCAGATTGTTCAGGGTTTGATGTCGGTGACAGCGATGGCTGTGAATGGCACGGAACCTAGTGAAGTCGCAAATCTGTCTCCTGATTACGCGGATGCGATGGGAATTCGTAACTCTCTTACCCCGAGTCGCGCAAACGGCTTCTTGAACATGTTTGAGCGGGTGCGTTCCGAAGCCGAAAAGATGGTGTGAAAATGGTCGATGAGTCTACAATTCGTGAGTCGCTATTCGAGGTAGAGGATCCTGAGATGAATATTTCAGTCATCGATCTCGGGCTGATTTATGCAGTGCGAATCGATGGTGAACACGCCGAAATTGACATGACTCTGACGAGTCCCGGTTGCCCGGTCGCGCCTGAATTGATGGCTGCTGTTCATCGGGCTGCTCTAGCGACCGATGGAGTCGGTAGCGTGCACGTGAATCTGACTTTCTCGCCGCCATGGGATCCGAAGGTACACGCGACCGAGGATGGCAAGTTTGAGCTCGGTGTGTTTTGAGCCTGTCAGAAATTTGCCTCGGCGGCTCTGACGGTATTCGTCATCAACATCGAGATAGTCATCGGGCCGACGCCGCCGGGAACCGGTGTGATGTGTCCGGCGACTTCTGCTGCTGCTGGTTCGACGTCGCCGGCGAGTCGGCTGCCATTTTCACGAGATTCATCGGCTACTCGGTTGATGCCGACGTCTATGACGGTCGCGCCGGGCTTGATCCAATCTGCCTTGACAGTGGCTGGGCGACCGACTGCAGCGACGACGAGGTCGGCGCTGCGGCAAATCTCTGCAATATCTTCGGTGCGCGAATGAGCGATGGTCACCGTCGCATCGATGCCCTTCTGTGCGAGGAGTAGAGCAAGAGGCATACCGACGATGCGTGATCGTCCGATGACCACCGCCTTCTTGCCAACGAGGTCAATTTCCGCATCGTTGAGCATCTGCATGACTCCGGCAGGCGTGCATGGCAACAATCCATCCGTTTGCCCCATCACCAGCCGGCCGAGATTGACTGGATGGAAACCATCGACATCCTTGGCCGGATTGATTGCCGCGGTAATCTCCAATTCGTCCGTACCAGTAGGGGTTGGGCTCTGGACAAGTATTCCGTGGACCGAATCGTCGGCGTTGAGGTCCATGACGACCTGCATCAATTGGTCTTGAGAAACATCGTTGGGCAGGTCGATGCGTGTGCTCTTAATTCCACATCTTTCGCAGGCGCGTTGTTTGTTTCTGACATACACATGGCTGGCTGGGTCGTTTCCAGCCAATACGACTGCGAGGTGCGGCTCAACACCTGCGTCTTTCAGAGCCGCAACTCGTTCAACAAGCTGCGCTTCTATCTTCAGACCGAGCGCCTTCCCATCCAATCGCTTGGCTCCCATTGATTCGGGGGTCAAGACACACCACCTTGACCTTTCCCAAAACCAATCGTCGTTTGAAAAGTTGGAGCCCCAGGAGGGATTCGAACCCCCGGCCATCTGATTACAAATCAGATGCTCTACCAGGCTGAGCTACTGAGGCTGTATCCCGCGCTGTCCGCGTTCGATTCTTGAACCCTGCACATAGAGTGGCACCCGAAAGAGGGCCAAGTTGAATGGGTCAGAGGTTCTCGGAATCGTGTTGTCTGCTCCTGAAACCTCCGTTTCGCACATGCGCATGAACATGGTAATCTCCGCTTGGGCTTGCTTACTTCTTGGCGCGGGGATCATCTTCGGCACGAACGGTGACGCCTTCGCACTGGCCGTAGGCGCACCAATCTCGATTGCTGGTGCAATACTCCTTGTCTTCGCATTGGGGATGCCTAGCGAGGCGGCCGTTGACCCTGAGGAATTGGCCGCCTGGGCTCCTGACGCTGTGAAGATGCCCGATGCTGGCCGGGCGATGTACCGCGTCGATACATCTCTTGATCCTCCGATTAAGACCTCTATTCTGTGCGGGCGTTGTGGACACCTCGAGTGGCGCGACGGGCGCAAACCTGCGGAGTACGATTGCGTTGAGTGCGCAACGACACTTTGGATGGCGGAAGAAGAGTAGGTGGCTAGACTGAATCGCCTCGCCAACAGCCAACATCAGACCAGAGTGGCGGCAACCATCAAAGCGAGGCGGCGCGAGGCGTGAGGTCGAGGCGAGTAGATGAGTCTGGGCAATAACGAGCGCCGGATGTTGCGCGCGATGCTCTCCGACGCCTCGCGCACGTGGAATCTCACCGACCTTCTCGAAGCAACTGGCTGGTCGGATCAGGTCCATATCGCAGGGGCAGGAACCGGTTTGGCCGAGGCGGGGTTACTCGAGATTTCTGAATCCATAGCTAGCACGGTTAGCCTCGGCTCAGAAGGCGAGAAGGCAGCCAAAGCGGGCCTTCTCGAATCAAGAATCTGGGATTGGATGCAAGATGCGGCTGCGTCAGAGAGAACCATGCAAGGTCTCTTCGCTGCCGGTTTCGAACGCCACGAAGCAGGCCCCGGAGTTGGCCTTCTCAAAGCGATGGGAGTGCGAGTTGAAGCGGGTGAATTTGTCTGTGATGACGAAGGTTCGGTCGCTGCGGTGATAGCCTCTCGCACCGCGTTCATCCAAAGTCTGGCCGAATCTCCTAAAGACTCAGAATCGCTTGACTCCGCCCTAGTCGATCACTTCGGCAGCCGTAAGAATCTCATCGCTACAGAAGACTCCACAGCGCGAACTTGGAGTCTCACCAAGGCTGGTGCAGCAACCGACGCCGCAACCCTCGAAGAGGTCACTCAAATCGGACAATTAACCCCCGAACTCCTGCAAGGAGATTCATGGCGAGATGCCGAATTCAAGCCATTCGATGTCAATGCTCCCGCTCCAATACCGGCAGGAGGTAGACCTCACCCTATGCAGGCGCTAATCGAGCGTATTCGCTCGGTCTTCCTAGAGATGGGATTCTCTGAAATTGAAGGTGATTACGTTCAATCTGCGGGATGGAATATGGATGCCCTATTCATCCCACAATCGCACCCGGCCAGAACCATGCAAGACACATTCTACCTCGCCGAACCCGAGAGCGTCGAGGTCGCACCCGAGATGCTCGACCTTTGGGCTAGCGTGCACGAACACGGTCACGATACAGGGAGCAAGGGCTGGGGTGGAAGTTTTGACAAAAACGAGGCCCAAAAGGGGCTGCTGCGCACGCATACTACTGTGAACACAATTCGGCATATCTCCGAAAACCCAAACGAAGCATGCCGAGTTTTCGGTATCGGTCGGGTATTCCGTCAGGAAACGCTTGACCGCACTCACCTGCCTGAATTTCACCAAATCGAGGGAATAATCCACGAACCCGACGCAAACCTCCCGATGCTAATTTCAACCCTCAAAACATTCTATGCCAAAATGGGTTACCCTGACGTTCGAGTTCGTCCGGCTTATTTCCCATACACCGAGCCATCCGTCGAGATTGAGGTCTATTGGCGCGGTGAATGGCTCGAATTGGGTGGCTCGGGGATTTTCCGACCTGAAGTTACCGAGCCACTGGGCACGGAGTGGCCAGTCTGCGCTTGGGGTATGGGATTGGAGCGACTGGCGATGCTTGTTCTTGGGCTGGATGATATCAGAGAGCTATACCAGCCCGATCTCGAGCGCTTGTCGAAGATGCCAATTCTGTGATCGTTGGCGCCGACTCGAATCGGCTACCTGCAACTACAGCGAGCGCGAGTAAGGAAAGCACCATTGCGCCGCTATCTGGTGGTGCTTTGAACCAAGGAATTGCAATCAGACCTGACTCGGAGGACTGTCCTTGGCCGCCAGGAGGTCCACCGCCGCATCCATCTGGAGGTGGACCGATGCCGGGACCCCAAGTCTCCCCATGACCTGAGCAATCGGGATCATCTCCGCCTCCGTCACCACCACCCTGTCCTGCATCGGCATTCGACGTCTCAGCAACCCCTCGGTAGCAGAGCAGGAAGTAAGGGAAGCCGAGGTCTCCTTCACCATTTACCCAAGTCGTGTGATAGTGGTAAGTGCCATTTGGGAACTCGGGTGTCGTTCCCCACTGACCATTACAGGCATCGAGGTCACCCATCCCTGTGATGAATTCGTAATCATCGATGCCGTTGTATCCAGTCTCACCATCTTTGAGTCGGTAAGAAGAGGTCATCTCACGAGTCTCGCCATTCTCGTCCCAACCAACGAATCCGTAGATAGGATATCCATCGAAGGCGAAGCCGATAATTGGGGAATGTTCGCTGACCTGTCGCGAGGAATCGATATTGTAGTCGCGCCAGGTCTCACCCGCCGACTCGTCTGCGTGCCAGTGCACGCAGTTAGCATCGGCGTGGTAATGGTAATCTCCACCCGGGCCAGAGTGTCCGTGACAGATGCCTAACCAAACATGTTGCCGGTCCTCTTCGTACTTGCCTTCCTGACCGGCAACAGCATCGCCTCCTGGCCCATCCTCGGGCCCGTAGATGGAAACTCCGTTGACAGCGAAGGCGATTGGCCCGCGCTCGGGCGCCATGCTGCAGCCTTCGCTGCCGACCGTAGGGTCGCAACCGGTGTCATTGGTCGGTTCAAGCGGTATCACCCAGACGTGATTCTGTGCACTGGCGCAGCAACCAGGACCTGATTCGAGGTCGTGATTTGGAAGTCCATTTGCTTCGATTGTGATGTGAGTCTCGTTAAATTCGTAATCGAGGTCACAGATGTGGTTATCATCCACGGTTGTGTTGTAATCATCTATTCCCGCGATATCGTTAGAGTGGCACAAGAGTGAATCAGCCCAAAAGGCATCGCGAAGTTCTTCGTCGCTGGGTTGCTATGTGCCGTTGCCAGAGCCGTCGTCTTCACCTTCATCGGTGCCATCGTCTTCACCTTCATCGGTGCCATTACCTTCCTCTTCTTCAGGCATCTCGATGATGTAGGTGATGCTAACCGAATCAGTTGTGAAGACATTGATTCCACAGGTAGCCTCCATCGAAATGGTGACATTCTCTTGCATGTTTGCGAATTCCATGTGGAAATCGCCAGTTTCATCCATCGGCACAGCGAGTCGACTCTCTTCGATATCACCGTCGCTCCAATCGAAGATACAGGTTTCCACTGAGCTATGGGTTAGATTTCCTGAGAGAATCGCGTCGCCACCATGCTGGACATTGGTCACGATGGTGTCGAGGACAATCTCGGTGATGCCCTCTTCAGGGTAAGTGATTGAGAATTCAGTGAACCATCGCGTCTCTTGGTCCAGAATATCCTTGGCGAATACCTTGAGCGCATGATCTCCGACTCCTAACTGGCTGATGTCGACGATCAGTTTTCCATCTTCATCAAGGAATGAATTGGAAACTCTATCGCCGTCCAGAGTGACGTCTAGGTCAATATCTTCGAGTTTCTCGTCATCTATCGTGATGGTGATTGTGCTGACATCACCGATTACGAAGTTTCCAGGTTCTTCGCCAGAGATTATTGGTGGTTGGTCGGGTTGTACTCCTTCAATATCGAAGTATAATATGCCTACCATGACACTTCCAATCATCAAAGCCGCGAGGAAGATACTACGCACCTGTTCGGACTCCATGTGCCTTGCTCAGTTCATCGACTGTAAAAAGGCAACTTGCATAATGTTCTCGTGCATCATAGATGCACGGATAGCGCGCTTTGCGGGTCACTCTACAGCGAGGTTCTGCAGGTCCTCAACAAATCCGTCGAGATCCCACGAAGTTCCAGTCCAAGCGATTCGCTTGCGAAGTTGTTTGTCGAGAATGAAAGTTACAGTTGAATGACCCACCTCGTATTCGCCGAGGGATTCACCGTGTGGGTCATTTTGCTCGGCCTCCGCCGAGCCTTCTGCGACGCACATCAGAGCGTCTCCATCCGGTCGCTCATAGCCCTCATCGCACATGCAATGAGCGCCCGAGCCATCTCCCATCACCCATCCGTGTCCATTACAATCGATGCCGACCGGGAGTAGAGAAGCGTTGGCTCCGTCGGCCACCCAAGCGAGATGGTCATCGTGGCTTGCCATCCCGTCAAGATATCCTTCTATTGCGAGTTCCCAAGCCCACGATGATTTATTCCAACTCATCAGAGTCCATGAGGTATCGCTGGATAATTCGACCTCGACAGAAGCCCTCGCCTCTTCGTCAAGGTCCCCAACGGTCGCACCGATTGATAATTCAGAATTAAGATGGTCAATGACCGTCGTATTATTTTCAGCATCGAGGATAATCACTCGATTCATTGCTCCTTCTGGAGGCGTGCTGGCCTCGATGTGAGCATTGTCGACTATGACGTTCCAAGAGCTGTACACGCTGACAAGAGTGCTCGTTCGCTCGGCTGTCAGATGAGTCCAATCATAGCCCATCGCCTCAGTCCATTCTGAAAGTCGAGCGACCGTATCGCGAGCCGGATCTATCGTTACTGACAAGAAAACAACATCATCGCTCGCGCTACCTAGATTCTCCTGTGCCCAAGCCATATTGGCAGATATTGCCAAACAGATATCTGGGCACGTGGTATAGATAAAAGCGACAACTACGACCTTTCCTTCGAGGTCGGAGAGGGTGAATTCCTCGCCATTTTGATCGAGCAAAGTGAAGTCTGGAGCATCAGGTGGTTCTCGGTATTCTATACCGTTGTATTCGATTTCATCATCGACTCCACCCAGGCATCCTGAAAGCCATCCTGAAAGCAGCAATGACACTAACAACAGAGCAATCGGGCGGCGCATTTTCATTCTTCCAGAAGTGTGCGGATGTCGTCTAAGACCATCTCCGCATTCCAGTCGGTATCGCCCCACCAGACGCGTTGGTTGAGTTGTTTATCGACAATGATTGTGCCTGTTGTATGGTCGACCCAATAGCTGAGTGGATGATGCTTGACGGTGACATCCCCTTCCTCAGATTGCTGAGTCTCAAGTCCACACCCTTCGTCGTCTACTTCCTCGCCCTCCGGCGTGTCAGCGCATAGGTCGAATCCGTCTGCCACGCCGTCTGCATCTTGATCAGAATCGTAGGTGGCAAGACCAACATCGAAATTGACCCAGACGGGCTGAAGTTCATCGAGGCTGCCTGTTAGATGTGGCCAGTGCAAGCCTCGGTCATCCGCGTATTCCTTGAGCACCGTCGAGTTGTCGGTCCAAGGGTCGACAGTGATTGAGAGGATGGCTACATTTTCGCCGTAATCATCACCAAGTTCGGAAGCGACATAGTGTAGATTGGCGCTTACAATGGGGCAGATGTCGGGGCAACGAGTGAAGAGGAAGGCGATGACGATGACCTTTCCTTCTAGGTCACTGAGCTGATAGGGTTCGCCGTTCTCATCGAAAAGCACGAAATCTTCCACAGCAACAATCGGCTCAATTTCCTCTCCGTAAAACGGGCTTTCTTCTTGGCCTAAGCAGCCAGCGAACAGTAAGCTTGCAGTGACTAGTATGGCGCTCAGTGCCTTAGTTCGTTGAATCATTCTTCCTCACCCCTCTCAATCGATTCCTTCGTTCCATTGACATTTTTGAGTATCCACAGGCAAGCGGCGGCGCCGAAAGCGAGGATGGCTCCACTGAGTAGAACACTTTGCATGTCAGTTTCTTCGTCGGCTGAATCAGCCGGCTCTTGACCACCACCGGGCAGAACAAAACCACCGTCCGGCGGTCCAGTCTCGGTGTGATTGTCGGAGAGAACCTCGACAAGCACCGTCATCCAGTGAGTATCGTTCTGAGAGATTTGAATCTCGATTAAGCGAGGATCCCAAACCTCGGGGTCGAGCCAAAGGTAGCATTCGTCATCGGTACTCATCGAATCGCTTGGTCCCGCTTCACAAACCCAATCAGCAACTCCATCGGAGTTATTGTCAAGCGTCAGAGTGCGGTTGTAATCGACCACATTGTAGAAGACGAGTGTATCGTTTTGCTGCACTCCGGCTTCGTCAGGAGCCACCGATGAGTTGCGCATGATGAATGAAAATGAGTTGGCGCCGTGCGCAGATGCAACAGGGGCTAACAATAGCACGGCGACAATTGCGAAGGCGAGTCGCTTCCGCAATTGATTCACCTCATTCGTCAGTAGCCTCGGCCTCGGCCGACCAAAGAGCAGGATAGTGGTAGCGTGGATCGTAGTCCTCATCGAACTGAACCACGTAGACTCCACTAACCATCTCAGAGATCATAACGAAGCCTCGCGGATCGTATTGCAGACCCCAATCGAATGGAATCATGCACGAGGCCCAGCAATCGGCCATATCGTAGCCGAGTTCGCTTGCTGGATCATCTATCCAAGTAGGTCCTGCAGGAAGATAGTAGCCGAGAGTATGAGTCGGAGCGAGTTCAGAAATCGCTTGGAATCCTCGCTCAGGTTCTGGGTAACCATTCTCCCAGACGAGCTCTTCCCAAACGTGTCCATGGTCGGTTATCCATGAGCCTGCGTGGTAGTGAGTCCAGTAGACGTGGCCGTTGGGGCCGGTGTCACCATTGTGGGGGCTGAAGATGTATCCGCCAGGGATGTAGTGCTGCGGGTGGCTGCTACCGTTTGCCAGAGTTCCTTCGCCAGGTAGTCTCCATTTTGAGACTAGGAAAGGCTTGGTCGGGTCGGTCGTATCGATGGTCCAGATGTAGCCGGTGTGATTGGCGTTTGAGCCGTATTCTGGTGCGATGTAGGTGTAGTGTCGCCAATTGACTCCGTGGTTTGCGTCGTCTGGTCCGCTACCGCACTCCTCTGGCCAATCCTCCATAGGCACGAACTCGCTAATTCCTGAGCAGATGAGGTGATCCATCGGAACCGCGTAGTGGATGTTGTCATTGCCTTGGTTCGAATCTAACCATTCATCGGGGTCCATATTTGCATGGCCTCCTCCGTCGGGACCGTACCAACCGTCGTCTGCACTAGGGCAGCCGAGCCAGCGACCGACTTCAGGTGGCCACGAGATTCCTAACGGGTCTGCTACCGATGGCGGGTTTGAGACATCAACAAGGCGCAGTCCCGCTCCCCAATAGGAGATTACCAGCATCTTTTGCTTGGTAATTGGGTGTATGAAGAATACATTGTCGTGGTTGAAGATTGAACCTCCGCAGGTGGTGTAAGGTTCGGGAGTGTATCCGCCCCAACGAATGATTTCACGACTCGAATTCTGCTGTTCGTTATTCTGGTTGGGAAGCCAGGATTCGAGTCCTAATGGGACATAGAAGACCTGAGTTCCCTTGTAGAAAGTTCCGCTGCTTCCCTCGACCATCTCAGGGTATGGGTCGGCTCCGAAGAGGAATAGGCTGCACTCTTCACGAGGGTCGATGGCGCCATCCCAATCGCAGTAAACGTGGAGATCTTGATTGTGGAATCCTGCTGGTGGATTGTTCCATTCGGCGACCTTGACCGGGCTGGTTTTGTCGCCGACGTAGATGACGTCGAGGCGGTTAGTGCCACTATTCGCATCGTCGTCATTAGGAATCGGGTCAAGTTCGCTATTGGTCAGTTCGTGATTAATCAACACCCAGTTATTGTCTGGAGTGACCTTGATGTCGATGATTCGAGCAATCTCGGCGTAGTAGGTTGAGAGGAGGCGGATATTGTTTGGTTCTGAAATATCGAGGATTTCGAATTGATTGTAACTTGAGACGTAAGCGAAGCATCCCCCACTTCCGTCAGCATAGATTTCACAATCCTCGTTGAAATTTCCCTCGATGGAAATTTCGGAATTATCTCCTGGTGTTGGAGAGGTATTCTTGAATTCTTCAAGACAAGGCCGCCCCATTGTATCATCGAACTCCGCTGGCGGCTTGACATTCCCATCACAGTTGAGATTGTGATAATCGATCAGTTTGGCGTTTGGTGTAGAGAGGCGGTGAGCCAACAGATCGCTGTGCGAGTGGTTCGCGTCTTCAATCTCCATTACTGGATCGACCCATTCCCAATCGTCGTCACTATCACCGTTTGGAGCGAAGACGCCGATGCAACCACTGAGTGGTGCTGCAAGCATCAGGAATGTCATCAGGAGAAGTGGAATAGAAGACAATCGGGACATGGTCACACCTATGGCAGCACCCTTGCCGTCGGCATCAACCAATTCAATGCAACGGTGTTAAGCGCCCTCTATAGAGGGCGTCAAATAAACAACGAAATTTTCGAAATAGTGTTTTCACTCTCTCAGACAGCGAGAGGCTTGCCGTATGGTACATCGATGTCGAGTTGGACGATGTAGAGTCCGGTTGTAATGCAAGAGAGGTAAGTGTAACCCTCGTGGTACTCGGCCGCCCAAAGGAACGGTGTCCAGCCAAAGTCGTAGTACGAACTGTCTAGAGGTTCTCCGTCGACACCGTGAGGCAAATGGTAACCAACTGTCGCCTCCATGTGGGCAACGGAGCGATTCATCTCCTCACCTATACCGAGAGCCATCAGGGTCTCGATATCAACAACCCACAGCCCGGAGTGATAACTTGACAGGTAGATGCGCCCATCCCATGCGCCGCCGTAGCTATGGTCGGGTAGCCCCGGTAATCCGGTTTGGAAGATCTGTGTATCGGCGTTGTGTGGGCTGAATAGCAACCATTCATCACCGCTAGGGATGAAGTGGTCTTCAGCGAATGGAATCTCCCAACCATGAATGATTTTTGGCAGGAAGGTAGCCTTTCCATTCACCACTTCGTAATCAGTGGTGTCGAGAAGGTATCCCATGCCCGTGCCTATCTCAGTTGAGAGCACCTCAGTGGCTAGGAAAGTCAGGTGCATCTTACCGATTGGATAGCCGAGGTGGCTAGCATCTACCATATCGTCGACGGGCTCAGCGTAGTGGATGTACGAGGCTCTTCCTCCATTCTCGTTACTCGTACATCCGCAATCCATCTCGCCATCACCGTCGAGGTCGGCAAACTCCATCCAAGCCCCAACCTCGGGCGCTCTCCAGGTGCAACCGGCTTGGGAGCCGCCTGAGAGTCGGCACAACGAGCCGTACCAAAGGTACTGCTCGAGACTATTTTGCGGGTGCGGGACATCACTGGTATCGAAGATCCGTAGTCCCGCTTCCCAGTAAGCCCCGTAGATGTAGGTCTGTCTAAAGCGAGGGTCATTCTGATCCTCCCCCGGCCATGTCTGTACGGTCATGTCGTGGATGTAAATCCAACCTCCGAGAGTCGTTTCCCAACTGACTTCAGCTTCCCCTACCTTGACTATACGAGGCAGATCGCCATACCCAGCAAAATTCAGGTGTGCGATGGTTATGCCTCCACAGGCATCGCCCTGACCTACATCGCACTGTTCGTAATCTGGATTTGCGACGAAGATGTACCATTCACCATCTATCATGTGTGTGTAGAGATTGTGTGGGCCACTGGGGTGGTCCACATCATACCATGAATCGACCCAGGAAGGGTCGGATTTGTCGGTCACGTCAACCAGAGTGACTGTGACTTGAGCTGGGTCTTCCCAATTGCCAACATTAGGGTCGGCCGCGCCAGGATCGACCAATTGATTCTGAACAATCACATATTCGCGGCCGTTGTATTCGAGATACTTGACATCCAAAACCTGTGTATTTGGGTCTACGTAGACACCGGTGACTGTAGTGTTTGCAGGATTCGTGACATCGACGATGTGCATCTCTGACCATCCTGCAATGTAGGCGTAGGTATTCCCATCCGGCGAGTCGGCGACTTGGATTTCTGCATTACCAGGAGCCGTCAATTCGTTGAATGAAACCGGTTGAATGTTGTCGGTGAAAAGTACGTGCTGACTGGCGTTACGGTGGTCGTGCCCCTCATCTTGCATCAATGGGTCGACCATTCCTGAGGTGTCATCTGAGTCTAGTGAGTCGTTTGAACCGAGCATCATGACTGCGGCTCCACCAATCAGTAGAGTCACGGCTAATCCTGCCGCAATCAGCATCCGCTCGGTGTCCATCGCTCGGTTCCACCGTCCGAGTCATGTTGAAGTCTTTGCCGCGCTGCGAATGGACGTGGCTACTGCCCGACTGCTCATGCTCACGCTGTTCCTTGGGCTTCTCGCTTCACCGTTGGTTTTGGCTCACGACCAGAAGGAATACACGGTTATTTTGGGCTCCGAGGGGGCGAGACCTGATTCGATTGCGGCTAATGTTCTGGTCGAGACCGACTCGATTTTCTTTAGGAATCATGATTCAAGAGATGAGGCGAGGCACCGCGTTCTCGTCGATGCAGATGACGACGGTGCCTTCGAAGGGATTGACGATTTCGATACTGGTTGGATGGTTACTTCTTGCGAGCTGAATGAAACTGGACACAAGGTCGATGAGAATTGCCAAACGGCAGCCATGGTCTTGCTCGCCCCTGAAAGTGGCTTGTTACCCGGAAATGTCTCGATGATGCATCAGGTTGAGTTCGAGGGTGAACTGACTGAGACTCCATTCTACGCCCTTTACTCGGTCGATGATCACACTATGCCGACTGGGCCGGTTACCCCCGGGTCAGATGCAGAGGCCGATTCGGGCTCTGATGATTCGATTCTGCGGGCTGTCATCATCTCTGCTGGAGCGATTGCCCTCGTACTTGTCTCTCGGCTCGCTGCCCCTTCCAGCGATGAGTGAAGGCTCGCACTTCGACGGTTCAACTCAAGAACCCCTGCCCGGTCGCCACGCTCACGGGGCGCTTAGATCAGCCTGGAAGATCGTCTGGTTTGCAACCAGAAGGCCGGGGGTTCAAATCCCCCAGCGTCCACCATCAAGAGTCCATTGGCGGAGCAAGTTGGTTGAGGATCTTCAGTAGGCCACGTAATGTGACTTCGCTGATTCCTGCTACCTTGCACACCTCGCTTTGAGTGCGAGTAGACTCACTCTCCTGAGATGCTCGATAGAGGATGACTCCAGCGATTCCAGAAGGCTTCTTGCCTTGCCAGGATAGGTCCTGTCCGACAATCTTCCACATATCGCGAGCGGCGCCGAGAACGGTTGGAGGCAATTGTAGGTCAGAGTGGAACTTCTCGAAGTATTCCTCTGGGCCGGTGATGTGGTGCGTGCCGAGGTTGCGCGCAACTAATCGAATGGTCCGCTTGAGTTCCTTCTGCTCAACCTCGCTACGCATGTCAAATGCAGCAGCGATATCATCGATTTTGCGAGGGAGCTTGGCCTCGCGTGCAGCTATGTAGACACACGCAGCTGTAACGCCGCGAATACTACGTCCTGTGACCAGTCCTCGCTCGACCGCGTGGCGGTATAGGGATGCGGCCTGTTGTTCAATCTGAGGTGTCAAGCCTCCACGGTCGCGGATGAATTGCATTGCCGAAGTCAGGTTTCGTGCTCGTGAATCACGAGTCTTCGAGCGTTGGTCGATACGCTGACGTCGGCGCCAGTCACGAGCCGCCTTTCCACTCATACCGTGGCGCTTGGCTGCACCCGAGGTCAAGTCGATTCGACTGATTTCACTTGAAAGTCCCTTGTCCGAGAGAGTGAGTGTTGTCGGAGCTCCAACCCTACTGCGGTCAGCACCATTTGAGTGGTTGACCCATTCAGCACCAGGGTCGATCATATTCTGTGCAGCGACGAAGCCACAAACTGCGCAACTTGTTTCTCCACGTCTAACATCTGTGTCCCATTCGTCGCTGCCGCAAACCTCGCACGAACCCGAGACTGCCTCGGTATTGCGCGCTTGCGAGGGGCGGACCCCTGCTACGAACGGTTTCTTCCTCTTAGTGTCCTTCAAAGTACTCTTCTCCTTACCGGCTTGGCTCTTAGTGTGTCGTTCATTCATATTAACCAGTAGTTGTATAGTGGAGCGCGTACTATATAATACTTCCGTTGAGATGTTTGCTCAAATTCCCCGTATAATCGCCTCACGTCTCCGATAATGCCGGAGCGAGAGATTCTTGCACCACTCACCGTCAGAGAGAGCCGTGTCAGACGGTGAAGTGATGCGAACAGCATTGTATGATTGCCATGTCGAAGCCGGTGCGAAGCTCGTAGATTTCCACGGCTTCGAACTTCCCATATGGTATTCATCAATCCAAGAAGAACATCTTGCCTGCCGTTCCGCTGCAGGGATGTTCGACGTTTCGCACATGGGTTTGTTCTCATTCGAAGGCACCGGAGTTGGAGAATGGCTCCAGAGTATTTCAACGCAGAGTGTTTCTTCCTTTGTTCCTGGACGTTGCGGTTACACGCATTTTCTCGATCACGAAGGCTGTATCATAGACGACATGATCTTCGCTGTGAAATCCGAAGAATGTATCCTCGGGGTGCCAAACGCCTCTATGATATCTACAATGTGGGACTGGTTCAGAGGGTTGCTTCCCGATGATGGTTCGGTTACCCTCGTCGACTTGTCGGCCGATACGAGTATCATCGCTTTGCAAGGTCCAGCCTCGGCTGAAATCTTGGGTTCGATTCTGGGTGATGTGAATCGTATTGGGCGATTCAAGTGTCAGGAGATTTCTACGAATGGCGCCGGCGTGACCGGTTGGATTCAGGGTACTGGATACACCGGAGAGCGCGGTGCCGAGATTTTCGTGCCTAATGATCAGGCACCGCTT
>Ga0208522_1001157_pt1 | contig 17284 bp, 10 predicted proteins | sample ETNtaG_25_FD_185763 | JGI IMG/M metagenome (GOLD analysis project Ga0208522, IMG submission 185763) | Marine microbial and viral communities from oxygen minimum zone, Eastern Pacific Ocean - ETNP201302SV86 (SPAdes) (version 2) | ecosystem: Environmental > Aquatic > Marine > Oceanic ... | reverse complement strand
CGCAATGAGTTCCCAAGTGGATGAGATGTCGGGCTTCCATGCCATCGCGGCACTGGCACCCACGGCACCCCACCGCCGCTCACCTGACAGCACCCAGCAACCTTCAGAGCGAACTGCTGCCATTCGATAGTCCAGAGTAACGTGGCCGGTCACAGCTTCCCAGTACCATTCCTCTGGAAGTTCTTTTTCCGATACCATGAGAACAGGTGCTGCTGGGGTTGCTGAGGCTGGGTGATTGGATGTCTCCTCCAGCAGGCCTTCGAACCACTCTTCACATACCATTCTGAAATACGTCATTTTGCTCACAGGGATGCTGGCCTTAGCATACAGGGCTCCATTGCCCCTAGTTCTTCGAGCAGCGAACGGCCACAGTCTGACCAATCCTCTCTCAATGAGTTGGAAAGCCGGAATTTGTTCATTCAATAGACTCAGGAGCTCGTCAAAGGACGAGGTGGTGCATCCTGAAAGGGGGTGATCAGTGTCGTCCAATCCGATACGGAGCACCTGCCTCAAATCAGCACTCAATCCGAACCCTCCAGTATGCTATCGATGACTCCCGCTATACCATCCCGGCCGTGGCACAGAACTCCGTGGACTCCGAATCGGGTGGCTGCAGACATGTCCACCCCACGATCACCGACCATCACAGAAGTGCTCTCATCCGGCCTATCAACCCATTCGTCACCATATTTGAGTTGCAACCCTTCCATCGATGGGTCAGTAGATGCAGCGTCAATCAGTTGCCTACCGGCTTCTAGCATACCTGGAAACGGCTTGCGTGCCCATGCACCCTCCCACGGGGCGTAAGGACTGTGAAGAATCAGATCAAGATACGCATCGGCATCTCCCTGCAACAGCAACTGGCACATCCTGTCATGAATCATTGAAAGGTTGCTGCTGCTCCAGAGCCCCCTGTTGATAGGAGACTGGTTCGTAACTACGCAGATTCTATACCCAGATCGCCTCAGATTACCAACACACTTAGCCGAATCAGGAAGTAGAGTTACCTCGTCTACGCTGTTGACGTAATTCTCTGAACCTTCAATCAGGACTCCGTCGCGGTCCAAGAATGCTATGCGACCATTCCATTCAACACCGTTCGGGAGATTCGGGAGGTGCAGTGGTGAAGTCAACTGAACGTCGTCACGGTGAGGTGTGAGCACGTCATCACAACCCGTTGTGAGCCTTGACGGCCTCCTTTATGATGTGATTAATCACCAGTTGGATGTCCTCGATTCTCTCCATGGAGCCAGTAGGGGCGATGATAGTGAGATCTGCAATCTCGGCAATAGCACCCCCTCGCGAGTCATCGATGTCACCAGTTACAGCGACTGTGGAGCAACCTTGCTCCTTGGCGTAGTTGATGCCATTGACTATGTTTTCTGAGTCGCCTGAGCCGCTGTATGCAACGACTAGGTCGCCTCCCCGCAGGAAGGTCGACAGCTGGCCGACGAAGATATTTGAGTAATCGGTGTCATTTGCCCATGCGGTCATGGATGCGGCATTGTCAGTGTGAGCGATAGTTCGCAAGGCCAGTTCCTTTGACCAATCACCAGCGCTGTGAGACGGAGTGGCTGCGCTGCCTCCATTCCCAATGAAGTGAACACTGCCGCCCCCATCTCGGGTGTTCTCGACCATTCTCCAGAACTCCCTCAGGCTGTCCTTAGAAATACCATCGAGGGCATTCTTCAAATCAGCGATGTATGAGTCCGCGAACTCGTCGAAATCAAAACTCATGAGTATCCCCGTACCCGCCGGTGAGGGCATCCTATTTACGGGTTGATGGGTCGAATCACACCGATGCAGGAGCCTCTGGGGTTGCTCGTAGCAGCGATTGCGGACTCTCTGGGCATTGCCGATGTCAGTCTAAAACTGCTGATATGCGCTCTGGGTGCTGCTGCCCTAGGGATAGGTTTCCACCTCAGGAACAGGTGGTATGCACCTTACTCGTCAGCTCTGGGCTGGGTGTCAATCGGATTGTTCCTTTACCTCCAATCCGCCCATTACGTGGAAATCTCAGATCCCGTTCTAGTACTGATGACCGCTTCTGCGCTACCAGTTGGAATAGCCCTCGGTATCTGGGAGGTACAGAACTGGGACGATGTCCCAGAGGCACTGGTTTGGTTCAGGGGCTGCGTGGTATGGGCTGTGATACCCTACTACATCGTGTACAGCATCCCGTGGTTCAACATGGCAGTGGTCCACGCTACCGCTTGGAACACCGAGTTTATGTTAGAATTCACCGGGCTCGGGAGCTATCAGATGGCGCCGATGATGGTCGATCTGTTGGAAGGCGGAGAGATTCCCGTCTCTGAGTGGGAAGGTAACAGGTGGATTATGGCCGAGCCACTTGGGGAGAATGGTTTCTTCGTTCCCCTAGAACACTCCGATGGCACTGTTGTGAGTGTCAGTTTCATCCTCGCATGCTCTGGTTTGCAGTCGATGATAGTCTTCGTAGGAGCTATAGTGGCACTGGGCTCAGTAGAATGGAGCAGGAGAATCAGGGCCCTGTTCATAGCAATCCCCACTATCCACGTCCTCAACGTGTTCAGGAACGCTGGGATAGTCTGGTTGACAGACAACTACACTGAATGGAAATTCATGGGGATAGGTATGTTCGAGTTCGCCCACAGTTACGCAGCGAAGTTCGGCAGTCTGTTCGCCATGTTCCTGATGGCTCTAGCCTTGTTCGACCTGCTCCCCGAGCTGCATGCCAACATCATGCGGATCCTCCGCCCTGTGGTTAAAGCGCTGGGCATTAGAACTGCTGAGCCAGGTTCAACGTGAGCGGAGCTTGTCGTACAACTTCCCAGTCAGTTTCGTGTCGTGCTCCCAAGCGAACTCCTTCATCACCCTGAGAGCCTCCTTCTCGAGATCAGAATCGCCAACGAAGTCGGTTATCTCGATAGTTCCGTCCCTAGTGTTGGCCTTGAATGCCGCTATCGCCTCCTCATTGTGGAACACCATGTAGGCTGAGCCGAACGAGAATTTCTCCCTCAGAATCCCACCGAAATAGTGAATCAGGTTATCTGAAGGAGGAACTACCAGATCTCGCGTCTTGCGTAGCCCCCCCAGTCCCTCCAAAAGGTCCTGTCTGCCCCAGCAGATGTCCTGCAGGTCGTCGACTAGGAACCCCTTGATCAGGGTCCCGTCCTCCTCAAACTCGTGCATGACATCACTGATCTCCTCAGCCGAGAAAGGAGAACCTGCCAGCCTCTCTACCTGTCGCAATGAGATTACTGGGTAGTCACTGACAAGTTGCCTGAGATAGTCCCTCTTGACCTCCCACAGATCAACATCACTCAGCGGCTCAACCGTCTTGAAGCCACCTCGGTAGTCCTGTACCAGATGCCCGCTGCGTACCAATGGTGAGATGAGTTTTCTGAACTCGGCCCGCTTCATTGCGTGCCTCTCCATATAGATCGAGGGATCGTGGTGCTCCCTGAAGAACTGCAGTATGTCTTCGTCCTCCTCGGCAGGCTGGATGTTGCGGATGGTGAGCAAACGCTGGAAGTGGGACAGTTTCGCCCAAACCTGGTGACTGCGCAAACTGGTTCCCTGATGGAGTTGGTGAGCTGCCGCCATTGAATGCAAGTCAACGCGGAACATCTCACACCTACCGCGCAGTGCGAAGTCATCTCGCAGCTCCCTCATGTGCTCGAGCGCCATGGTCTCATTCTCCAGCCTACTGTCCTGGTGCATCCTGTGGTGATGGAACAGCAGCCGATTGACTTCGTTCCGAGAGCGGGGCTCCACCACTCCACCGCGGATGTATCTCTCACCGTCGCCCATCGAAGAGAAGCCGAGATCAGTGAGGATTTGCTGGATGTTCTCGTCGCAGTCGTGTACAGGGACACCGTTGAAGGCGTGTAGAACTGAGACGTCGACGAGTCTGTCCCTGAAGTTGTCAAGCAGATCCGAGAAGGCCACCTTGAACTCATCGAGGTAGGAATGAGGGATGTTGATATCCTTAATCTCGAGGTAATCGTTGACCACGAACATCAGGATCCTACCTATTGGATCCACGCCCTTGAACACGGGGTGATACCACCCCTGTTTGAGTATCAAGCGAATCTCGTTGATGAAACGGCTGCAGAACGGATCGGACTGAGACAGAATCCTCATCTTCCTGTCCTCGGGCATAGGTGAGATCAGAGACTCTGAGTCTTCCTTGGAGGAATAGTAATCAGTAGGATCTGGTTGGAGGGCAACTACTCTGCATATCCTACCGGATTCCTCGAGGGCCCGCAGTGAATCTGCGAGTTCTTCCACCGGTCTGCTTACGAACCACCTCAGAGTGTGAAGGCGTATGGGTCCAATTCTGTTGATGAGCTCGACCAGTGCATCCTCGAAGGGCAGAGGTTCTACCACTCCGTATATCCTGTGGTAAACGGCCAGTGAGCGCTTTCTGTTCGGTACCTCGATGTACTGTTTTGCGATGACAAGTTGCCTCTCGAGATTGTTCAGGGCTCCCTTGAGGCTCCTCTGTACGTGAACGTGTTCCTTACCCTTAGGGTAACCGGCGAAGAGCTCTGCACGTGTTAGGCCATCCTCGGGTATCTTCTCCAAAAGTTCCTCCTCGAGAGTGCCGAGCCAAGGCTCACTGCGTAAACCGGTGAGAATCGGAATCTGACTTCTGAGTGTGTATCCGACCCTGTTGTGCAGAAGTCTTCCGTTGAATACATCGGGATCGTGCTTGATGTCCTTCCAGTCCCTGAATCGATAGTTGTTGACTCTGTGAAGCAATTCGTCGCGACGCTGTATCAGGACCAGTGAGCGAATCGCATCAGCAGGCTCCTCATGTTTAGTGAATGACTTCTGAAGCAGTAGGGTCTGCAACGTCCTGTAATCGACTACATCGACTTCTCCCCCGGTAATCCTGTACTCGTCCATCCGGAGAATGTACTCTCCCTCATCGGTCTGCCTGAAGAAACCGATGGAGACAAGGTTCCTCATCTCCAACTCCTGCAGCACGGAATCCACCTGAGCTGGGGGGAACGGCAGTCTCTCGCACAATGCCTCAGAGGTCTGCGGTCCTTCAGAGCCTAGCATGTCTAGCAGCTTCAGCCGCAGGCAGTCGAGAGGATCAGATAGCTTGCTCTCCTTCCAGCGTCCTGCATTTCCAGCTTCGAAATCACTCCCCATCTGATACCTCAGGCCACCGGTGTAGAGCTCTGTCAGATCGTCCATCTCTGCAGCACCGGCCATCGCCAAGCAGCCCAGAGTGCCGTGTACTTCGGCCATACGCATCGAGAACCACTTGTCATCTATCAGTGAATGACCGGTATCCTTGATTTTGGTGATGAGTTGGCGTTCGGCGAGTTCATGGACCCAGCCCTGCATCACCTCGAACTCGATGTGACTCAGTTTCTCGCTATACAGGGGGTTCGTCAATGACGGTTCGAGACCGCCGCCCATGTCCATCAACCTGAGCAGTCCATTGGCATTGGTCGGAGTCGAGACCTTTGACTGGTAGTACTCGGACAGTTTCGCCTCGTCCAGATCTGTTGCCAGTGAACGGGCTCCGAGCAGCCTGCGTAGTATCTCCGGGTCGACGTCCTTGATCAGATAGGCTCGTGTCCGGAGAGAGAGCAAGTCCTCGAAGGTGGACATGAACAAGGTCATGCCCAGGGGAGATGGCATTCGCACCCTACGATGCACGATGCGAACGTCTTCGCTGTCCATCCTCGAGATGAAGTCGTCCAACTGCTCCAGATCGAGGTCTGAATGCATGATCTCATTCATCACTTCGCGGACGATTATGGAATCGTCCATCTTGCGGTGCTGGTGCATGATCCTCTCGGCTTTCTGCTGGAATTGCTTGGGGCTGACCTCGTCGCCACCGATGCGTCGCGGATTGAGCATACTCCTCGATGAGACCTCGCGGAATCTCTTCGCGAACAGTTGCGAATCCATGAGGTAACGCTGTAGGGTTTCCGCGCTGCTGCCACTCCTGAACACATCGGGAATCCTCGATATCTCGACCTCGTGACTCAGTCTCACCATGAAACCGTTCTCATCGAACGAAATCTCGTGAACCATGACATTGTCTGCGGCAGCTATACCGGCGAACAGGTAACCGAGTGCCATATTGAACGCCCGGCCTCTGCATGTAGTCACAATGTAGGTCGGTAGAGGACCTTCGACCTGCTCGACGAGTATCCTGTCCCTCGACGGCACCTGGAAGGTGGTGGCGCTGTGCTCCTCAAAGAAGTCGGAGAGTGCATTGGCGACGGGCCTATTGAGTCTTAGCACCTTCGTCAGCATCTCCCTTGAGTTGTCTTCTAGGCGGTGGCGCACGGAGACGTAGTCAAGCAGGGACAAGACCTCTTGGCTGAGTTCATGGGTCCTGCTGTTCGCTTCGCCGGTCCACGAGGGTATCGTTGGCCGGTATCCGGTTGCGGGAGTGACGTTGACTCTGGTCCCGATGACGCTGGAGACCCGGTATGTGGAGCCACCCAGAAGGAAGACGTCACCATTGCGCATGCTGGATACGAAAGAGGAGGACAGTTGCCCCACCAGTGTCCCGTCCGAGGTGAAGACGAGGAAATTGTTGTCAGGGGCTATGGTGCCGATGTTCGTATAGTAAATCATTTGAGCGAATCCGCGCTTCCCAAACCTGTTCTCCTCCCAATCGACCCAGATGCGTCGCTCCTCGTCAAGCAAGTCAAGAACCTCAATGTAATCATCGTAGGGGAGCGAACGATACGGCCACGAGGAGGTCACGAGCTCGTAACCCTCGTCGATGTCCCACTCCCTAATGATGGAAAGCCCTATGGCAAACTGAGCGAGAACATCGAGGCAGTTCTCAGGGAAACTTAGCTTGTCCATTGAGCCCTGCAATATGCCATTCTGGACTGCTACCAGTTCAAGCAGGTCGTGGGGCGAGGTAGGCAGGAAACGGGCTCGTGGAACACCCCCTACCTGGTGGCCTGCACGGCCAATCCTCTGCAGAGCAGTCGATATCGAACCGGGCGAACCGACCTGAATGACTAGGTCCACCGAACCGATGTCGATCCCTAACTCGAGGCTCGATGACGACACTACGGCGCGCAATAAGCCGTTCTTCAAGCGGCGCTCGACATCGAGTCGGATCGATTTGTCCATAGAGCCGTGATGCCCCTCCACCCCTTCGAGGCCGGCGATCTTGAGCCGCTGCACCACGGTCTCGGTCATGTTCCTAGTATTGACGAAAACCAGCGTCGTGGTGTGCGCTTCGACCAGTTCCTTGATCCGGTCGATATTGTGCTCTAGAATCTCCTTGACCGGTGTCGAGGAGAACCTCGCTGTCGGAAGTAAGATGTCCATATCTATCTCACGAGCACCCGAGACCTTTGCTATCGAGACCTTCTGAGGGTTCATGTCACTTTCTCGGGGATCGCTGGCGACTAGGAACTCGGCTACAGCGTCAAGTGGCTCCATAGTCGCACTGATGCCTATTCTCTGGACCTTTGAGGGTACTACTGCATCCATCAGGGCGAGAGAGAGGGACAGATGGGTGCCACGTTTGGACGGCACTAGTGAGTGCATCTCGTCGATTATCATCCAGCGCAGGTCCTCAAGAATCGGTCTGAACCTCTTGGATGCTAGTCCGAGTCCCAGAGACTCTGGTGTTGTGATGAGGATGTGAGGGGGTTTCCTGAGCATCCTCTGCCTCTCCTTCTGAGGAGTGTCGCCAGTCCTCAGACCCACCTTGATGTCCTTAGCTCGACTCGGGAGGAACCTCTCCTTGATCTCCGTCAAAGGTCCTATGAGGTTCTTCTGAATGTCATTGGCGAGTGCTTTGATTGGAGAGATGTAAATGCACTGCACAGTGTCCGGAAGGGTTCCATCCAGGGACTTCCTAACAAGGTCATCAATGATAGACAAGAAGGCGGTCATGGTCTTACCCGATCCAGTAGGGGAGCACAGCAGAAGATGCTCGCCTTTGATAATCCTAGGAATCGCGATCTTCTGAGGCTCGGTGAAGTCCGGGAATGTATCCTCGAACCAGTTCCTGACCGGAGTTGAGAGGCTCGCTAGGAGCTCCTCGGTCTCCATCCTATCATCTATGTATTCGATTTCAGGCATTATTTTCCTGCATCCTATGGGCGAAAGGGACTTCGGGCTGTAAATGAATGCTTCTCCTTGTGACGCTGTTTCAGGCCCTATGGGCCTGGTGTTTCCCTGGAATCGGGACTTCGTCGTGAAAGCGAGGTGTGACAAACATCTCCTCGGACCAGTTGACGAGGATGGCTTGAAAGGCGTTATGGGGGGTCGAAGTGCCGTTCATGAGCGAAAGACGAGTCGACAGACTGACTTCCCTGCTAAGGCGGCGAGGAATAGTTCTGCCTTCGTTCGAGATGTACGGTGGGGTATCTGGACTGATCGATTACGGACCCGTTGGCGCGAGGATAAGGCGCAAGGTCATGGATTCGTGGATAGACCACTGGACCAGTCACGGCGACATCGTAGAGGTAGATTCGCCGACCATCACACCCGAGCAGGTGCTGGTCGCCAGTGGCCACGTCAACGAGTTCAACGACCTGATGGTCGAGTGCGGGGCCTGCACAAGTGCCTTCAGAGCAGACCATTTGGTCGAGGGGAGACATGAAAATCCTGATTCTCTGCCTCCCGATGAAGTGATGGTGCTGTTGTCGCAAGGCATCGAATGCCCTACCTGCAAGCAATCCAAGTGGTCCGATGTCAGAGCGATGAATCTGATGTTCAGGACGCAGATAGGTGCGATGGGAGGGGGTCGCACGGCGTATATGAGGCCAGAGACCGCACAGGGCATGTTCATGCTCTATCCTGCACTGTTCAGGCACTTCAAACAGAAATTGCCCTTCGGAGCTATCCAGACTGGTAAGGGATATCGAAATGAGATTAGTCCCCGTCAGGGAATGATTAGGCTGCGCGAGTTCAACATGGCCGAGCTCGAGTACTTCATCGACCCAGAGGATCCGCCATGCCCCGATTTGTCTGCCTGGGAAGAGCCGGTCACTCTGGTTCCAGATCCCGACGGTGAATACGCTGGAGAGCGCCCGATGACGTTCTCGGAAGCGCTGTCCGCAGGAATAGTGCGGCACCCCACGGTCGCATGGTTCCTCGCTAGGACGATGGATTTCCTGACTAATGTTGGAATAGACCCACTGAGAGTCAGGTTCCGGCAGCATGCCGGCTCCGAGATGGCCCACTATGCCGATGACTGCTGGGACTGCGAACTGCTCGGCGAGCACGGTTGGGTCGAATGCGTGGGCATAGCCAACAGAACCTGTCACGATCTGCTGTCTCATGAGCAACATTCGGGGTCCAAACTGCTCAGGGCGTGGAGACAGTTCGACGAGCCCCGCAGCGAGGTCAGAGACGTGCTGGCTCCTAATGGGGCATCCCTAGGTCCAGCCTTCAAGAATCGCGCTGGAGATGTGATGGAAGCCCTGCAGAACCTGACTGATATCCCCGAGTCAGTGCCCTTCGAACTGACTCTGACAGACGGTTCAACCGCACAGATTACTGACGATATGGTCACTAGGAGGTCAGAGGAGATCACATTGCACGGCGAGTGGTTCACCCCACATGTCATAGAGCCGGCTTTCGGAATAGACCGTATCATCTGGCACATCCTAGACCACTGCTACACTGAGACTGAGAAGGAGGGCGAGAAATACAGCATAATGAGCCTTAGCACCTCGGTTTCGCCTTTCGATGTGGCCATTCTCCCTCTGTTCGACAAAGACGGCATGGGGGATGTCGCCTCAGAGATACTCATCAGAGTGAACTCGATGCCCGGGCTGAGAGGTGAGATGGACTCATCGAAGTCAATCGGTAGGCGCTATGCCCGTATAGATGAGATAGGTGTGCCGTGGGCCATCACCGTCGACCACGAGACCCTCGAGAATGGCAGCGTCACAATACGACGCAGGGACGACCAGAAGCAGGTCAGGGCCTCGGTCGACGATGTCGTGTCGAACTTAGCTGCTGGCACAATCTCATCGCTGTTCTGACGCGAATCTTATGGGGTCCCTCTGCGACACTCGGCCGTGGCAGAGCACTCCGATGATGACTGGACCGAGAGGCATCGGCCCGAATCAGTCAGCCTGATGGAGGGAAATGAGGCGCAACTTCGCAGAATCAGGCAGTGGTTGGACCAATGGGTAGGAGGGAGACCACCCGAGAGGCGCGGGCTGCTACTGTCCGGACCCCCCGGGGTTGGTAAGACCACATTGGCGCGGGCTGCCGCTCTGGAGAGAGGGTGGACTCTGATCGAACTGAACGCATCTGAAGAAAGGAACGCCGCGGCTATCCGCAGGGCAGCCACCCATGGGTCGCAGCATGTATCCTTGGATCAGTTCTCAGGGGGTGGCGTGACCAGCGGCAAGACTCTGATACTGCTTGACGAAGTAGACCATCTTAGTGGAGGGTTTTCCAAGGTGTCTGACGACAGGATTGAGGAGTCGATTATCCCAGAGGAATTCGCGACGGTTCTCAAGGGAGACTCCGGAGGCAAGGCCGAGCTTCTCAATCTGCTTGAGATTACCCAGCAGCCCGTCATAATGACCTGTAACGATCCGATGAGACTGTGGGGTAGGAACAGGAACTGGAGGCGGAACAGGGACAGATTACTTAGGAAAGCCGAAATGGTCAATTTCAGAAGGGCCGGGAAACTGCACCTCAGACGGGTCGCACATCGTGTTCTCGATGCCGAAGCCAGAAGCATGGATCCAGAGGCTCTTGAGGCCCTCATCGGCAACAACCCCGGTGATCTGAGGGCCCTAGTCAGGGATCTGCAGGCGGTCTGCGCCCTGAGGAAGGGGCACATCGACCTCTCTGCCGTCCTCGATCTGGCCGAGGTCGCTGAGAGGGATTCTCAGATCGATGTCTTCAGAGCCCTCCGCGAAGTATACCAAAGTGGCTCGGGGAAGGAGGCCAACAGGATCCTGATGGCCTCGGACAAGGACCCTGACGAAATGCTAGCCTGGTTCATCTGGAACAACCAGTCGATGTTCGATAGCGAAGTACTGGCGGAGATTAGCCCGGCCATGTGCATGGCCGATCGGTCTCTTGCGACGAAATACACCAATCGTGCCTTCAGATCGTGGTACTGGGGGTCTGCTCTGTCTTCACAAGCCGCTGTTTCACACTCCCCCATAGATGGAGCATCCGACCCATTCCTCGCTTATCCAGACTTCCTACGAAGAGGAGGGGAGGCTTGGAGGACGAGTACGGTGGTAGAATATCTCTCGGAGGATCTCGGTACCAGCAAGGCCTCGATTAGAGAGGACCTCTGGCCCAATCTACTTGCGGTGCATGAATCGACCCTTGGCGGAGACCCGGGCGAATTCGCCGTTGCCAAGCACCTCGGACTATCCGGCGAGGCACACCTGGCACTACACGGTATACCGAGGAGCAGGAAGGAAGCACGCAGGATACTGGAAGAGTTCGACATCCAACGGGAGAGTGGTCCTGACGAGGCGATTACGGAGGTCATAAGCGAAGAAGGTGATTCAGATGAGGAAGGGACGAGTGGAACTCAGTTCTCGCTGGATTCCTTCTAATCAATCAGTGCCGGACCAGGTTCTGGGATGTAGGAGCACGAGAACGGTTAGCAACTCGAGTCGTCCCAGCCACATCAGCATGGTGGCTATCACCATAGACGGTTCGCTGAGGGCCGCCCAGGTCGCAGTGGGTCCGAATGCCCCCAGCGCCGGTCCAGTGTTACCGAGCAGTGATATTGAGATTGATAACACATCTGTGAGCTCCAGTGACGGCTCGAGAAAAGATAGTATGAGAATCGAAGCCGTTACGAGGACCATCCAAGAACTGAGCATGCCAAGGACAATCCAAATCTTCCTCTCCTCGATGACCTGCTGGTTGAAGCGTATCGCCACGACCTGACGTGGCTGGATAATCTTGACTACTTCTCTCTTGGCCAATTCAAAGGCGATGCGGATCCTCATCACCTTGAGACCACCGCCGGTAGAACCAGCACTGGCCCCTACAATCATCAGTAACAGCAGGACGAACTGGCTGAATACAGGCCAGTTGGCGAAGTCAGCACTGGCATACCCCGTGCTCGATATCGAGATGGACTGGAACAGGGCCTGTCTCAAAGCTACCAGCGGGGCCAAGTCACCCTCAGTGGTGCCGAACCTGTAAAGATTGAACGAAATCGCCAGCCACGCCACAATGAGAATCAGGATGTAGGTTCGCAGCTCCTCGTCCTTCCAGACCTCCTTCGAGCGTCCTGCAAGCATCAGGTGCAGCAGGCTGAAGTTAATGCAGGTAAGCAGCATGAAGACAATCAGTATCGCTTCCACCCGAGCCGAGTCGAATTCCATTATCCCACTATCCGAAGTGCCGAAACCTCCTGAAGGAAGGGTGGTAAGGGAATAGTTCACAGCGTCGAACATCCCCATCCCACCGAGGAAGTGAAGCATGCCGAACTCGAGGACTGTCAGTACAACATAAATCATCCACAGCCGCCTAGCAGTCCACTGTAGGCTCGGACCGAGCCGGGACAATGTAGGGCCTGTGAGTTCGGCTCTGGCCAGAGACATCCCACCACCTAGCACACGAGACAGAATTAGTAATCCTAGCATGATTACGCCCATCCCACCGACCCACTGAGTGATCGAGCGCCACAGGATTAGGCTACTGTTTTGGCTTCCTATGCAGTCGTCGGCCACTGTGAGGGTGGAGCACAGGGGACTGGTCGAGATATCGATCACCGTGGCCCCCGTTGTAGTGAATCCGGACATCGACTCGAACCACGAGTACAGCAGTCCTCTGAGCCCATCCCAGATCGAGGCATCACCAGCCATCATCTCGAAGGGGCCGTAGAACATCCCACCGAGCCAGTATGGTAAGGCCCCCACAGCGACGACGGGGATCCACCCTAGTGCGACGGAAGCGAATGCCTCCCTGTCCCTGACTCTAGAGGAGGCATCCGAATGTTTAGCGAATGAGACCAGAGACTGGCCAATCACGAGTGCGAGAAGGAACGAGGGCAAGTAGGTCTTCGCTGCATACTCAAGACCTTCGGCACCTATGTAGGCACTGTAAGCGAAGACCACCAGCAGGGGCAGGGCAATCAAACGAATTGTCCAGCCCAGTACGAGTCCGACTACGTCCCAGCGCATCTTCAGTTCTCCAGAGCCTTCTCCACCTTCTTCAGGTCGTCTCTGGCAAGGAAGAGGTATATCCTGTCGCCAACTTCGATGCTCTCTACGGTATGCGGCTTCAGCATTACTGTCGTACCTGTGTCATCGTGCCTCTCAACCATCACAATCCTAGATCTAAGGGCGTCTTCCGAGTCCTTCACCGAGTTACCTACGAACTTGTGATCGTGATTCACTTCCGCTGATATCGAGATGATGGCCGGAATGGGCGGGATGACCTGATAGGTTCCGGGGACATTCATGTGAATGGACTTCAGTATCGAAGTCACGGTCACCAACCTGCGGCTGACGGGCCGGGTGAGTCCGATTCTGTGAACTGCCTCAACCAAGGCCCTGTCCTTTAGCAGCAGCCCTGTTCTGGGGACGCCCTTGTCCTTGGCCCGCATCGAAATGGCGATATTCAGGTTGTCGTCGTCTAGGGCCGCGACTGCGATGTCATGGTGGTCTATTCCCAATTCTCGCAACAGTTCCTCATCCTGCGGGTCCCCGTGGATGACGTCGAGTCTCTTGTTGCTACCCACGGGCGAGCCTACTAGTTCGTTGGCCGCATCCAGATCGGGCTCAATGACAACTACGTTGGAGCCCCTCGAGAGATAGTGGGTGGCCAGTTTGGAGCCGAACTGGCTCGCTCCGAATACCGCAACCTGCGCGTTCTCGGGGAAGTCCTCGTCCTTCCTGCCCACTGCCCTGGTTATCTGGTGGAACTGGTCGGTGGATCTGGAGACGAAGACGAGGATCTGTCCTTCTTGGATAATCTCGGAGCCTGTCGTTAGCATGCCCCTCTCGCCCTCGTTCCTGAGGGCGTATATCGAGGGTATGCCGACGAAAATCTCGCCTACGTACCCGGTCTTGGTGCCAATCAGAGGCGAGCCGGGCATGACCTCTGAAACGGCTATCCAGGAGGTTTCGCCAAGAGGCAGTATCTCATCTATAGAAGGGGCTAGCAGGCCTGCTGCGAGCTGCTCGACTATCTCGTCTGAAGAGCAGACTACGTGGTCTGCCTTGGACCAACTCTCAAGCGGTCCTGCACCTCGTGATGGATCGAGGAATGTCGGGTCGCGAATCTTGGCTATCGTAGTGAGACCAGATGCGGTGCGATCGCCGACCTGCTCGCTGAAGACCTTCTTGGCGAAAGCACACCCCAGTAGATTAGCCTCGTCATCGTTGGTCGCCAGAACCATAATCTCCGCATCGCTGATTCCGGCCCTCAGAAGAGATTCGCGAGACAGAGCGCTTCCTGTGACCAGTAGGCAATCGAGGCTCTGCGACTCGTTAATGGCGGTAGGGTTAGGATCGATCAAAGCGACGCTTCTCTTCTCCTGCCTGAGGGCCGCAGCAACACCGCGGCCGACCTCGCCGGCGCCTGCGATAATGACTCGCATACGGAGCGACTGCCTCAGCGGGCCGGATATAAGACTGCGCCATTGCCATGCCCTATACAATGCAAATAGGCTCAATAGGCATAATCGCCCTCATTCCTCGCTGTCTAGGGCTTGTCCACGAATTCTCTCCGCCGAGGCTCTTTTGTTCCTCTGAGACTGCCTCGTAGTTCGTCGAAAGGCCTGCTTCGCTGCAGGAGTCATCCCTGAAGGCAGCCAAGAGGTCTGGGCCGGCCCCCATGCCAATGCTATCGCAGGGACCGTTAGAAGTACCATCAGGGGCATAAACAACGCAAGTACTAGGCACATCGTCAACGCGCCTCTGACTGCAGCTGAGATGAAGAATGGCCTCACCCTACTTGATTCGAGAATCCTCGCCCCCTGCCATGAAGTCGGAAGGGCGTGCCCGAGGCAGGAGACCAAGGCGATGATGAACGCCATAGTCACGCTGATTGCGTTGATTCCGGAGTACTCGGAGTACTGAAGCTGCTCGTCGAACAGCCTGTAAATGAGATAACTGGCCTGCATCGACCCGATACCCAGTCCGAGAGCCCACCCGAAGGGAGGGGAGGCCCTCAGCGAGACCACCCTAGGCCTTGCCAGCAGGAACATCGCGAAAGCGGCTTCCGCCGCCCCAATCAGGATAGCGAACATGCTCGCAGTGACAATATTGAGATATGCGAGTATGACGGAGGAGAGAATAATTCTGTCCACACAGATCGCCAGAAGCATTCCTGACACCAATCCGTAGACGAGGTGCTTCACGGCACCCGAGAGGTCGTAGAATCCCGTCATCCTCGAAATTGTCCCCTTCCAACCTGCATATACCCCAAGGATACCTATCGCGAAGGCGAGTTGGGTCTGCCAAAGCTCCACTGCCACGATTGGCCATAGCGCATCGCCTTTGAGGCCCTCGCCCTCCGATAACGTTCAAACCACACAATCAGGACCCGTGGGCATGGCACTCGATGGGCTGAAGCGGCGCATTATGGGTTCAGTGGCACTGTTGAAGGGCAAGCGCAAGGTCGATGAGGAGACTGCGAAGGAACTCAGTCGCTCGCTACGCAAGGCCCTACTGGAGGCCGACTTCAACGTGAGGCAGTCTAAGGAGCTCACTGAGCGCATAGAGAGGCGCATGCTAGAGGAAGAGCCTCGCCCGGGGGTCAAACTAGAGACCCATGCCATGAATCTCATCTACACCGAACTGGTTCGGCTACTGGGCCGACCCAGGGAGATAATGCCACACAACCAGACCATACTGATGGTCGGACTGTATGGACAGGGGAAGACCACGACCACTGCCAAACTAGCAGACTGGTGGAGGCGTAGGCACGGCGTCAAAGTGGCCGTAATCGAGGCCGATGTGCATCGTCCCGGCGCCTTTGAGCAGCTCCAGCAGTTGCTAGAGGGTACGAACGTGGAGGTCTACGGACAACCCGAGGAGCAAGACGCGGTTAGAATCGTACGCAATGGCATCAAGGAAGTGGGCAACGCCGATGTCGTCATCATCGACACAGCTGGACGCGACAGTCTAGATGAGCAGTTGCGCGACGAACTGGTAGGGATAGCCGAGACCGCTAATGCCACCGAGCGATTCCTCGTCATCGACGCGCAGGTCGGACAGGCTGCTGGTCCTGTGGCCGAGACGTTTCACGATTTAGTGGGTGTCACTGGCACGATAGTGACCAAGTTGGATGGGACCGCCCGTGGAGGCGGAGCGCTCAGTGCTGTCTCTGCGACAGGCGCCCCGATAGTCTTCATCGGAGAAGGTGAGAAGGTACAGGACCTCGAGAAGTTCGAATCAGATCGATTCATCTCGAGACTGCTCGGTCTGGGTGACATCAAGGGGCTGATTGACCTCGCCCCAGGTGACCTCGACCAAGAGGAGGCTGCCCGACTGGCCCAGCGGCTAATGTCGGGTAGGTTCACCCTGACAGATATGTACAGCCAGATGGAGATGATGAGCAAGATTGGCAGCGTGGAGAAGATGCTGTCTCATCTGCCTGATGCGATGTTCGGTGGCATGGGCAACATGAGCACGTCTCAGAAGCGGCAGATGCAGGGCAATCTAGAGAAGTACAGGGTAATCATGGACTCGATGACTCAGGAGGAGAAAGATGAACCGATACTCCTCAAATCAAGCAGGATAAGGCGAATAGCGAGGGGCTCAGGAGTCGACGAGAAGGACGTCAAGGAGCTTCTCGCACAGTGGAATCGGAGCCGCAAGATGATGCGTGGCATGAAGGGCGATCGGAGCTTCAGGCGGAAGATGAAGTCGATGATGGATGTCGACGACATGGACCTCGGCATGGGGTGATGTCCTGCAGAGGCACTTTGCCATCATAGGTCACGATGCCCCGGGCACAGGTGAATTGAGTCTTAACGACCTCGCAGGGGGATCGGGTAGGGCGGATGTGTTAGCTAGAGCAGTGAACACTGCGCTCTTCGTCTCACACGGAATCAGGACTGATTCGACCATCACTGTCCACCTGATGGGAGGGGATATTCCTAGGAGGGTGAAATTCGACGGCAGCACCCTGCGAGGGGTGCATCCGGACGAGCGTTCGATTTCAGGGCACATCCGCTCGATAATGAAACAACCCATTCCCCCCATAGGGCAGTGGCGAGAAGCTTCAACGGGAATCTCCCACTCAGGTGGTAGTGTCGAAGACACCATGGAAGAGTGGCGGAGAGAGGGAGTGATCACCTGCGTTCTCGATGCCCAAGGAGCGGGACTGAGGCGGCAAG
>Ga0208522_1001148_pt1 | contig 17324 bp, 8 predicted proteins | sample ETNtaG_25_FD_185763 | JGI IMG/M metagenome (GOLD analysis project Ga0208522, IMG submission 185763) | Marine microbial and viral communities from oxygen minimum zone, Eastern Pacific Ocean - ETNP201302SV86 (SPAdes) (version 2) | ecosystem: Environmental > Aquatic > Marine > Oceanic ... | reverse complement strand
TTGACCCGTGCGACCGTCTCAAGATCGTGCGAGTTGCCCCAAGTAGAATTGAGTGCGTTCACCACCCATCCAATGGGGACCCCCATCCCGAACGGGAGCTGCTTCCACCACTCACCGGCAGTGACACCGCTCTCACCGACCCACAGGCTCCTGAGGGTGGTGGTGGCACCGAGCCTATCCATCAGACGTCCGATGAACTTCCGCTCGATGTACGGGATGGCCAGCATGGTGGTCATCATCATGCCAAAGACGACTGTGCACATGATGGTAGCATGCATGAAGGACTCGAGAGCGGATTGAATACTGGCGAATCCGCTCTGCATGTTGAAAATTGGCCCCATGGTGATTGGTTCGGGCCATGCCCATGTGCTTGGAATCGTTACCTGCATGTCGATATCACCAGAGGGCAGGACGTCGTGCACGTTGTCCATCGACCAGCTGGAAAAGGACTCAGACCACCCAACCACATCCAACCAGTCGCTGCTCGTCATCTGATCACCTGTCAGTCTCCCCTATGCATGGGTCGAAAGAGCCCATGATAGCCGGTATATCGGCGACCTTGTAGCCAATCATGCACTTGGCCGCGTATGGAATCGTGATGAACATGGGAGAGCGTATCGACACCCTGTACGGCTGCTTTCCGCGACTCTCTCCGCCCCCTGCGATGTAGAACATCGACTCGCCCCTGCTGTCCTCGAAGTGATGAGCGCCGGTGGTTCCCTCGGGGGCTCGGCTGGGTGCCTTGGCGAGAATCATAGGATCCTCGGGCTCATGGTAGGTGTCGGCGCCGCCGGGCATCTTGTCGAGAGCTTGAAGCACCAGCGAAGCGCTTACGCGCATCTCCTCGACTCTGACTCTGTAGCGGTCGTAGCAGTCGGCGCCCTTGATCGATGAGCGTTCGACTGGTGGCGCCCAGTCGAGTTCGCTGTACACTGAGTAGGGGTGAGCCCAGCGGATGTCGTAGTTCACTCCTCCCGCTCTCAGATTGGGTCCGGTGACTCCGTGATTGACCATCTCCTCCGGCTTGGCGTAGCCTACACCTTGGCTGCGTACTAGGAACACTGTGCTCTCGTCGAACAGCGCCTCGTACTCCTGGATTCTGTTGAGGAACAGCTTGAGCTTGGCGCGGGCGCGCTGAGCGAAGCCGTAAGGCAGGTCGCGCTTGACACCACCGATGCGAGGGAAGTTGTAGTGCATCCTAGAGCCACCGAGTTCCTGCAGCAGATCCATCATCATCTCACGCTCGCGCAGGCACCACACCATCACCGAGAGGTTTCCGATGTCGGGCCCGTAAGCCCCCAGCCACATCAGGTGGCTGGCGACACGCTGCAACTCAACTGCCACTAAGCGGATGTACTCGGCACGCTCAGGCACCTCGACCTCTAGGAGGTCCTCAGCGGCGTAGATGTAGGCGTGCGACCACGTGTTGGCGCTAGCGTAGCAGAGCCTGTCACAGTAGGTTGTGATTTGAGTGAAGTCACGGGATTCGCAAATCTTCTCCACACCTCTGTGGATGTAGCCGAGATCAGGTTCTGTGTCCACGACAGTCTCGCCGTCGACCTTGACCTTGAGAGTCCAGAGTCCGTGCGTCATGGGGTGCTGAGGGCCCATTGAAATCCACATTTCCGCCATTCTCTCACCTCACTTGATCTTGCCAACGTCCGCTGGCTTGCGCATGAATCCCTGAGCGTCGTCGTACATCTCCTCAAAGCCGTGATAGCGGAGATGATGCTGCTTCTGTAGAGGGTGGTATCCCTTCGGAGTCTCGTGCGGCTGCAGCACTCTCCTCATCCCCTGATGGCCGTCGAAGTCAATGCCGACGAGGTCCCAAGTCTCCTTCTCGTTCCAGTCCGCCCCCACCCATATGTCCTGCACCGAGTCCACCGAGGGAGTAGTGCTGTCGGGTAGATGAACGTGGATCTCAAGCTCAAGGGGCATGCTAGCCCCCCTAGCCTTGGAGGGATTCACTATTACCGGTCGGACTATTCCGTTCTCGTTGGGGGGGTCCCTGACTCCCGTTCTCATGAGGTGGTAGACCACCTCCCACTTCCGCTCCGTATCGCCCTCGGGCCAGTGGATGCCGGTGACCATCGAGCAGTGATCGACGGCGTGCTCGGAGTACAACTTCTCGGCGAGAGTTCTCCAGCTCCCTGGTGAGGCATTGGCGACCACGACGTATCTCGGATTGGTTCCGCTTGAACGCTCTGCTACTTCGGCATCCACCCCGTCGACCCCAGAGGCTGCGACGACCAGTGCCTCGGCCGCTGCCTTCTGGAAATCAGGTGAGACAGTCATACCCATGCTAGAATCTCCTACTCGTCTCCGGCAATCAGAGGAGCGCCCGAGTCCGGTCTGGCATCACTGGGGGCCGCACCGATTCGGATAATCTTCTGTCGCAACTTGTCGAAACCGTCTATCAGAGCCTCGGGCCTAGGTGGGCATCCGGGTATGTAGACATCAACTGGAATCACGGTATCAACGCCTTCGAGGATGTTGTATGACTGGAAGTAGGGGCCACCAGAGATGGCGCACTCACCCATGGCTATGCACCACTTCGGCTCGGGCATCTGCTCCCACAGCCTGACAATGGGGTCGGCGAACTTCTTGCTGACTGGACCGTTGACAAGCAGGACGTCGCATTGCCGGGGACTGGATCTGAAAAAGACCCCGAAGCGCTCGGCGTCGAATCGGCTGGCTCCTGCCGCGGCCATCTCCAAGGCGCAGCACTTGATGCCTAGATGGAGTGGGAAAAGGGACTTGCGCTGGCCCCAGTTGAACATCCTGCCGGCGAGCACCCCGATGATATCCTTCATGCGGCTGGCCTTCAGTGCCTCGTCGGTCACGTCACCTACGACATCGACCAGCATCCTGCTGTTGAAGACCGAGTAGTTCTGATCCTCGTCCGCCACTCGCTCACCTCAGATGTAGATTCTTCCCCGCTTGCGGAAGACGTGCCAAACTCCCAGACCCATCAGTACGATGAACGCGGCTAGAGTCGCTAGGGCACCGATGATGTCTTCGTCCAGCATCCCGTCTTGGACGGCGATGACGCCGCCGAAGGCGAGAAACATGAAGGCGATATCGAAGACGAGGAAGATGATGGCGTACCAGTAGTACTGGAAGTGGAAGTTGATGTGGGCGTCTCCCATCGGCTCGGCACCGCACTCGTAAGTGCTGTCCCTGCGGAGGTACAGGCTCTGGTCCGTCTCATACCCTGGAAGCAGCCATGAGCGCATCTTGGTTGGGTCATTAGGTGATTTCCTAGGCCTCAAAACTGCTGCCGCAATGAAGCTCCCCACTGGGAATCCTATGCCCACCAGTGCCATCACAGCCACAGCGAGATAAGCCTCAGGAACTGAAGTCATGGCAACACCCGACGGTCCCCTTAGGGACCGACGGGTCACTGCACCTGAATTTCGGCAATAAGCCTATCCGGACTCGACTTTGGAGTCGCGACTAGTCCTCGAACTGATTTTCCAGTGCTTCGACTATTCGGCGGTTCTCCGAGCGCGAACGGAAGAACAGCACGATGACCAGAATGGCCCCTAGGATGATGGACCCGTATACGAGTGCCTGAGCCATTTCCTCAGACAGGCCGATGAAGGTCGATGGCATCTCTGAAGTAACTGTCAAATCGATGGGTTCACCTGCGACGGCAAGCCCCTCGGGCTGCACCGTCACAGTGAACTGGTAAATGTCGTCATCGAGCAGGTCGCTGGGTGGAGTGACGCTCACCTGGACCTCCTTAGTCAACCCAGGCTCGAGTTCAAACTCGTCGAAATCGACATTGACGGTCCAGCCCCTCAGTGACTCGCTGGAGAGTACCTGAACATCTTCGACGATGTTGCCGTGGTTGGTGATATAGAGGGTGAAGTAGGCCTTGTCAGGGTATTCGGCAGTTTGTTCGTCCTCCCCCTCGAGAGTGAATCTTAGATCGTGGATAGTCCTCACCTCAACTACGATGTCGATTGATGTGCTCTGAGCTGTGTTCCTCTCTGACGAAGCGCTCACCTTGACCACGCCGGAGACGCCGTTAGCGACTCCCTCTAGGATGTCTATCTGAACCTCGACAAGTGCCCTCTCTCCCATTCCCAGTGATACTGTCCCCTCAATCTCGACGCCTTCGATTGACAATGTCCTCAGTACAGACGACTCCATTCCAGTGATGGTAATCACAGCCGTGTCTCCACCAGGATAGTCCCCGGTGTTCTCGACCCAGAACGAGGTGGTCATGAAGCCCCCTGGAGGGAGGGTCGCTTCGATTTGGTCCGGAATCTCCCCAGGATTCTGAGGCGAGATGGCCATCGCGTAGTTGTAGTTCGAGACCACCACACTGACAGTGTGCTCGTCAGCCTCGGTGGTCCCGTAAATCGCTATCCGTGCAAGCACGCTGGCCGAGTCGGCGTCCTCCTCGCCCTCGACAAGGATATCGAGATATATTGTCTGCTTCTGTCCGGGGTCGAGGATAATCTGCGAGATTGTGTTTCCCTGCGAGTCGGAGAATGACGACTCCCACATCGAGGGGTTGCATCCGGTATTGTCTCCGGGGTCGCAGGCCAGCAGCTTGAATGTGTCCTGGATGTTTCCTGAGTTGGTCACATCGATAGGGAACTGAACCGTCTGGCCCGTTTTGCCTGTCTGCTGGGTCGAAAGAATCGAAGTGGTGACGCTGTGGTGCGCAGCCACTGAAACTGTGAGGTCCCTAGTGTCGTAGGGGGTGCTACCTCCGCCGCGTCCAACTGTGAAGGTGATTACCGTGTCCTCAGCTGCGCTCGCGTCCTCGGGGACGAACACTTCCGCGGTCACGGTTTCCTTGTTGTTGCCGGAGTGCGAGCTACCAACAGTAACCGAAGTCTGGGAGAACGAAATCTGCCACCCTGGGGGCAGTCCTGTAGCGCCGATGGACATAGTCTCCATGCCGTTGCCCTGATTAGTAATCTGGACCGTGACCGTGTCAGAGCTACCCGGTTCGACATTGGTAAGTTTGTTCTTGCTCAGGGTCATTGAAGCGTCATGGCTCTGACCGACGGTGACGGTCAGTATCTGCTCACAACCGACTGAAGTTCCAGCACGCCCCTGAATCTTGATTCCGACCTGTGTCCCAGATTCGATGGAGTCGTCTGGGGTCACGCTGAAGGTGAATGTGTGGCTGTCCTGTGAGCCACCGGGCTCGGAGAGGAGTTTGCTTAGGGGGCTGTCGAAGTCCACCCATCCTGTGATATCGTATTCTGAGTCTTGCGCCTGTGCGTTTGCAGTCACTGTCCACTCCGTGTTCCCGATGTTCTCGACCTCGAACGAGTTGCTGGCCGAATCCCCCGGGTCGAGGTTGTGAGAGGTGAACTGTAGGTCCGGATCGCACTCCTTGCGCTCCGGTATCTTGAGAGTCAGGGTGATGTTGTCCTCGGCCTGATCGGCAGCATTGGGATCATTGGTGACGGTGGCCTTGAGGATGAAACAATGGTCACCCGCCTCAGTAGAGCTGCCGTCAGGAACGTCCACAGTCACCTCGACGGTCTCCTTGTCCTCGGGGTCCAGTTGCAAGACCTGCGGGTCGACCGTGGCATCGAGGGTGTCGGACTCGCAATCGCTGTCCGAAGTCATCTCCAGTTGGACGTTGGCCTGTTGCTCGCCATTGTTCTCGACCTCGACGTCCCAGACCACACTGTCAGACTCAGTCGAGTCGCCGTCGTAGCTCTTCAACTGCTCATCAGTCGTCAGTTTGACCGAGTAGAGACCACCACCGTCACCGGCGGTGGTGGTCACGGTGACATCGTCGTTGGCCGGGGATCCGATGCCGCCCGTGGCTTGGGCGTTCACTGTCGTCTCACAGTCGCCATCGGCTTGATCGTTCACCGTTACGGTTAGCTTGACCGTTTCCGATTCACCTTCGTTCACAGATACCTGATACGAATCCAGAGATGAAGAGAAACCGTTGCAATCGTTGCCCTGTTGGGTACTGAGTGTCACCGAGACGTCCTCATCCCCATCATTGGTCACGATGATGTCGTACTCTGCGTCGTCATCTGTGGTGGCCTCTTGAGCCGTGGGATTTGCTGAAAGCGACACTGAAACCGCTGCTGCGGCTAGAGGTGTTACGATTGTGAGCAATAGTATTGCGGTGAGAATAACAGCAGATGAACTGCGCTTCATCGGCACCCCGACATAACCGCCCCTCTAAGGACTTCGGGCATCGCGACCCCTAGGGTCGCGGTAAATTCAGGCTTCGACGAGTTCGTCGGAAGAGGCGTCACAATGCAGGCAGTTGCCCATGGAAACGATGTCGCAGCCCTGCACCTGATCCGCCCTGTGGTATCTCGCACCGCACTCGGAGCAGGCCCAGGACTTACCCAGCGTGATGTCCTGACTACAGATCCAGCAGGGGATTCCGCTGCTTTCCTCTTTCTCCTGCTCACCCAGCCTGAAACTGTCCGCTATCTTGCTCAATGCATCGGTCTGAATTAGGCTTGAGGGGGTGCCCGCATTGCGAGAGTAGACATAGAGGCCGCCTCCGACCAGAGCGAGTATCAGCACTGCAATCAGCAGCGTCGTGAGAATCGGTGAATCTTGCGCCTTGGCAGCTGGTAGCACGTCGATTTCTATGCTGAACGAGGAGGCTTCGACGTCATCGGCTTCGGCCAGTTCCACCACAAGTGTCCCGTCGTCGCCGGAATCGGGGGTGAATCCGACATCCAGGCTCCTCGTCTCACCCGGTCTCAGGTTGACCACCACTCCGTCAAGTATCAGAGAGTTCCACCCTTCTGGGCCGGAAACCTGTAGGATGTGCGAAATCTCCGAGTTGCCGGTGTTCTGCAGATCGATGTACAGTGTGGTCGGGTAGCCCTGATGCCCTGTCGGTTGGTTGGTCAGGGTCCAACTCACCCTAGCCACAGACTCGACCAGCAGTGATATCGAGTCACTCACCTCGACTCCCTCGCCTTCCATAACCAGAGTCACGATTGGCTCGGAGTTGGCTTCGGCTGACAGGGGCATCACCACTGTGCACCAAACTGTGGACGAAGCGCCTGCTGAGAGCGCAGAGGGGGCGGAGCACGTTGTTGACCAATCGTCGTCCGGCACCTCGAGGTAAGTAGTAGGGCGCCAGGTCGTCGAGCCTTGGTTAGTGACTGTCCAAGCGAGGTCGAAGCCGGGCTCGCCAACAGGATGGACTCCGACTCCCAGCGGATAGTCCGAGACGGTTCCGTCAGGCAGAGCGACCATGTGGAAACTCAGAGTGGGTATCGCGCCAGAGAGGACATTTAGAGTCCTGTTCCAGTCTATGTAGAATCCGTCATTGGTAGCGAATCTGAGTTCCAGATCCCCGCTAACAGCTACTCCATTGCCCTGCAGTGCCACGGACCAGACCTCAGATTCGCCTGCGGGGATGCTAATCGTGTCCAACCCCCCAGAAACGCCCCATCCACCCGGGATGTTGCGCACATACGGCTGCAGGTCCAGCATCCGATTGCCCTGATTACTGAACTCCACCTCAATCTGTAGCAGCGCGTCAGGAGCGATGTCGTGCTCGGCACCGTCGGAGGACGGTGTCGTGCTGACTTCGTCTATCGCCTTAATCACCAGCGAAATGTCCTCACTCCAAGAGTCGGAGCTGACGCGCGAGTGTATGGTTATCGCAGCGTCGAACACGGAGCCGGCTGGAATCATTGCTCCCGGCGGGTTGATTGTAATGTCGATTGTCCGGCCGGCATCCTTGGCCATGGTGCCGGTCGAGCCGTGTGAAGATCCTGCGAAGGCGCCGATCGTGTCGAATCCGAGATGCCAACCAGCGGGTGAGACCAGTTCGACATCGTAGGTCTGGGCGCCATTGCCCTCGTTGAAGACCAGGATCTGCAGTTCTGTGGGCTCGAGCGGGCTCACTAGGAACTGTTCGCCCGGCATCACAATGTCGGCGCCGGCCAGCACGGGCACATCGAAGAAAATCACCAGCTCCGAGGTGACGCTATTCTCAACATCGGTACCGGTGACCACCATGGTATAGAGTCCGGGAGGCGGGGGTGCGGGATGCACCATGGTCAGGCTGACCGATGCGGTTTCGGCCGCCTCTAGGTTGAAGGTGTTCGAGGTGAACGAGGTGAACCAGTCATACTGCACTCCGTCCTGTATCCGCACAGGGTCGCTTACCTCTATTGTCGCGTTGGTCTCGAATAGAGCGGTGTTCATCAGCGAGAGTTGCCACGTGGTCGAGCTGTCTGTCGCGTCACCGAGGGTGACGGTCTCCTGCTCGGAGGACACCCTGACCCCCGGTGCACTAATCACCACAGTCTGTGAGAGATAGTTGTTGGTCTCTGAGGCCTCCTCGACTGTATCACTCGGGTCTATGTGGAAGGTGAACTCCACATCTCCCTCATGAGTCGGCGTCCAGTTCCATTCAAGTTCGGCCGACTCCCCAGGAGACATACTCAACTGGTGGGTGCCGAGCAAATCGCTGTCGGCTCGGGCGATGACTGACAGGTCGGCGACCGAACCGGCACCCTGATTCTGGATGACGACAGAGACATCAACCTCCTCTCCGACCTGAGGGATTGGGGAGGATATCTCGAAGGAGTTCTGCAAGAAGGCTGGATCTGGACTTAGGTCGTTGACATTGACGCCGCGCACAGCTAGAGCGTATGGCTGCCAGGTTCTGCCGCCCCCATGCTGGGCGTCGCGCACACGCACCGTCCACGTCCCTGTGGCGGCGTTGTCAATCAGCACGACCTCGACGTTGTTGGTGGAGTCCTTGGTGCCGCCAGTGACTGATCGACCATTGACGAAGGTGTTGCCCTTGTACGTGACCTGTCCGTTGGGTGAGATGACCTCGAGGTCGAGATCGTTCCTGAGTTGGGTCGAGGAAGACGACGATCCAGGGTAGTCGGACCAAGTCAGTACCACCTTCATCGGCTCGCCCGCGCGGGTGATGTCGAAGGAGTACTCGCTCGTCTGTCCGCTGGAGAGCCGCGAGCGATCGTCAACGAAGATGCCGACATCGCTGTCCGGAATCAGTGATTCGACGAGATTTACTCTGCCCCATCCCTCGTCGTCGTTGGGTATATCGCGGGTCCCCATGTCCTGAGCGCCGAGTATCAGTAGTCCCTTTATCAGAGCACCCTGAGGCGCCTGCCTACCGATTACCTCCATCAGGTACTCCCTGACGAGGACCGCTGCACCGGCGGCCGCAGGGGTGGACATCGAGGTGCCGCTGTACTCGAGATACCAGTTGTTGCTCCATGTGCCCTGGGCGCTGTCTGCCTCCTGCGACTTGCACGACCTGACATAGTCCCCGGGGGCGACTAGGTCTGGCTTGATTCTGCCATCGTCTGTCGGGCCGCGGCTGCTCCAGTAGTACATCTCGTCGGGAGCACCGTTGTATCGATTAACATGCCCACCGATGGTTATGACATTCTTCGCAGTCCCAGGCGGAGAGACCCCTTCGTTTCTCTCGTTGCCAGCTGCGAACAGCACGGTCATCCCCTGGTAGGACCAGTACTGATCCCATGTCGAGGTGCGATCGTCCGCATCCTCTGATTGGGTCGAGTAGCTGCCGCTGCCGCTACCGGCACCCCAGCTGTTGGTGTGCAGGAAGGCGCCGTTGTTGTAGGCGGAATTGAGCATGCTGTTGATGCCGTAACTGTACAACTGTCCGGTGTCGTCGTCCTCCATCGCCTGGAAGTAGACTTGGGCCTCGGGGGCAATGCCTTGGTAGGAACCACTGCTGCGGAAGCCGTCGCCCATCACCGTGCAGGCTACATGGGTGCCGTGCCCGTCAGAGAGATCTGCTGTTGACGAATCACCGGGGGTGACCGAAGTAAGGCCAGCGATTCTTCCGGTGAAGTCACCATGGTCGTCGTCGAGGCCGGAATCGCCCACGGCGATCTTCTGCCCGCTGCCGTTCAATCCGGTGATGAAAGTAGTCTCGACTGAGTTGATTCCCATGTGAACTCTGGCCTGGTCGTTGTGCAGAACCAGAACCGGCATGGGGGCGACATAGGCGACTGAGGGGTGTCTGACTAAGTCGCCCACATCATCGAGAGATATTACGCCCCACATCCTACCTTGCTCGGGTGACCACGCCTCCTGCAGCCAGAGCAATGCGGCACTGCTCAGGGAGTCCTCGAGGCCCATGCCTGGTTGGTCCTGCCTAACTAGGTCCAAGTCCTTCCAGCCGAGGACCTCGACGAGGAGTGTCTGCTCCCCGCTAGCCATTCTCAAATCGGGGTGGACTAGGAGCCCGGCTGGCACCTGGTGAACCGCCACGACCTCTTCGGCCCGAGACAGTGCGGAGATACCCTCGGACGAGGCCTGCACGAGGAATCCGGAAGGAGGAATTGTAGATCTGACTTCGACACCAGCCTCGAGCAGGGCCTGCCTCGCGTCCCAGAGGCCGACCTCGCCGTCGATGAGGACTATTGCGAGGTCGTTTCGAGGCTGGGCCAACTCAGCACTCAACTGAACTGCTGGAAGCAGTCCTGCTTGGGTGTAGACACCGATGCTGGAATCCGCCCTAGTCGCCCGGAGGTCCTCGAAGCCGGAGTAGATGAGCGGGGCGCCGAGGTCCTGGATGCTATCGGGATCAGGGGAGATCTCCACCCTCTCGGTTGTGCGCTCCAAGGAGTGCGCAGTGGCGTCATCCTCAGTCGATGAGTGGCCTAGAATGGGGGCGTAGGACAACAGAAGAATGGTCATCATCAACGTCACAGAGCGCTTTGTCATCGGCTATCGCCTTCTCGTCATCAATTTGAGCGTATGGGTTCTACGAACCCACGAAAAGTCATGAATCGGACTCTAGAGGAATCGGTACTGGGACTTGTCAGCGAAAATCTCCATCGTCCACTCCCCCACATTGTGAGTCCACCTTTCACTCCTCTGCCCGGAGTAGGAATCGTAGTAGAGTAGGATTTCGATGGTGTAGTTCTCCCACACGGAGGCTCCGTCGATGAGCAGTTCCATGTCGTCTCCGGATACTGACGAGTGCGCCGGTAGGTTGTCTCTGAGGAACGACGATCTGGACACCTCTATACCGTCTGAATCGATGAACCTGACCTGCAGGTCGATGTCCTCAATGGTGCGACTGCCGTCGTTGTCGAGCTCGACCAGAACTATGTGGCCGGGACCACCTTGGCGGTACACCACATCCACACTAACCCTGTCATAGGGGACAATCCAAGTCAGAACGAACAGGCTCGCAGCTAGCAGGAGTATGACGGCTACAGAGGCGAAAATCACTCGGGTCGGTGAGATGTGCCGCCTTGCTTTCTCCTCAATCCTCTCAAGCCTCTCGAGTACTTCGTGAGCGGCCTGGGAATCGGCCTCCTCGTCCTCGCTCCTGAGCCTCTCTAACAGTCCCATCTCAATCCCCTCCTATGAATGTCGCGAGTATTGTCAGAATCGCAGAGGTGAAGGGCTCGATGACCATCACGTGCTTGGTCGAGCCGCTCATTCCTGGAATCATGTTGAGCAGAGAGAGGTCGGAGGCCAGTCCGTTGACGCCCAGTGTCGTACCAGTCGGTATTCCATCGGTGACCTGAGCGTCGAGGAGGACGCCCCTGAGGTCGAATTCATTGCCCTCTATTTCGGCCGAGGCACGGGCCGAGACGATAATCCTCTCACCCTGAACGTCATCCACTTCGATGATGCTGTATGGGCCTACCAGCTCCCTGATGTTGACCGTGGCCCGCTGCAGGTTCTCACCTAGAGCTTCCATTTCCTCAAGCACCAATGGTGGGGTAACAGGAACGTTGCTCATCCGGATGTACAGGCGTTCAACCCCGTCGCCACCCGATCTGATGGCGAGGCCGAAAGTCTGCGTGGTACTAATCGACATGTAATCGGTCATTCCCTCGGCCAGCAGTATCGTGTCCCCTCTCTTGTTGATCGCCTTGCCGAATGCCTCGATGTACAGTGACATGCCTTCCTCGGAGGCCCTGAACTCAAGGGTCGGAGAGCCCTGGAAGGCAAGGTTCTGTGTTATGTCAAATTCGAGTGAGGGAGCTGTCGTCAGATTGATCCATCCGGGAACATCAGTCAGGAACACCGTTACCGGCCACCATGCCGAGTCCAGCCACTGCATCTGCTGCATCATGATGGCGCCCACAGACGAGCCGTCGCGCCTGTACTGCTCTGGGACCGTCATATCGATGGATATCGCGGTGCCTATGCTGGCCTGCAGATCGACTGTCTCAGGGATGTCCTGAATCATCACCTCGGTCCTGCTTCCTGCCTCTCTGTTGATGAGCAGGACGTGGACCCAGTCCAGCCTCTCGGAGAGGACGTAGTGGGTCGATGTGGTGACCTCGGTTATCTCACCGACCGATCTGATTTCGAAAACCGCATCTAGACCGAGGTTCGTCGGAGTCCCGACGGTCATGCCCTGAAGGGTCAGCAGCAGGTCCTGGCCGTTGATTCCGTAGATCTGGACCATGAGCTCGCTATGCGCAGGCATCCATCCTTCGAGCCCCATGCTGATGCTCCAGTCCTGGCCGTTAATCTTGTTCTGCCTAGAAATCGAGAAGTCGATTAGCGGAGGCAGCTCAGGCAGCCAAATCCTCAGGTGGAATCCATCGGCGATGCCCGAGGGAGAAGATTGGAAGGCGATTCCGTGGACCCATGTCGGCGCCTTGAGCGAGCCGTCGCCGTGTACTGCCTCCACCGTCAGGTCGAATGTCGAGTCGGCTTCCAACAGAATGCCGAAGGAGAAGTCCTCTCCGGTCTCCGAACTGGTGGATATGTCCGAGGTAATTCCCGACAGGACGCTGTTGATCGACCTGCCTAGGTCGGCGAATCCACTGATGAAGAAAGCGACTCCGGAAAGCCCGTTCGAGGTGTTGAATTCGGGCACCTCGAGGCTGGACCCGGAGTCGGCTCCGGTGGGTATCTGGATTCCAACGGTGGAGGGGAGGGGGTCAATTGAGGCCAGCACCGATAGGGGGTCGCCTCCCACGGTTGGTGCGTGGTCGACGTTGATGCTCAGGGCTCGGTCGCCGGACACCGAGATCTGAGCCGTCCCCCTGCCAGCCGGACCTAGGGCCCCAACCTCGACCGGCTCGGTCCAACTGACCTCGCTGAGGTCGGTCAGTCTGGCAGAGATGGTGGAGGTCTGTGTTTCCTGGTCATGATGGAAGAGGAAGTGGTCGCCCGTCATCCTGACCGGTTCTGTCGAATTACTGATTTGCGCCTCAATGGACGAAATTGGAGTAGAGGCGGACCATCCAGTGACGGTGCCGGATGTGGTGCTGAACGAGTCGGGCACGCCAGTTATGGTAGCCGCCTGACGTTGCGTGCCATCCATTCCAGCATAGGCAATCGATTCGATTCCGGACGAAGCGAGGTACTCCATTCCGCTCAGCGAGACCTGTATGGATAGATTGTCAGGGATATCACTGAGTGTCAGGGCCTCAAAGGAGGCTCCTTCGAGCATTTCAGAAGGGTGCTCGATGTAAGTGAACCCGAACGGTTCGTCTGAGGCGGTTCGCATACTCATGACCTGCTCGTCTAGTTCATCGTCGTCGACCAATGAGAATGCCACCAGCCCGCTGAAACGGATGCTGGCCGCCACCGGAACCAAGGGGTCTACAGGGCCGTTCCTTCCGCTCACAGTTTCCATTTCTCTGTCTTTTGCCAGAAGGAGATGGTCGCCGGACATTACTGGATGCGAGCTGGAACCTATCTGAACCGATACGGTCTGAATCGGCATGTCAGCCCGGGTCACCAACCAGTTGTCTGTCAGCAGCAGGTGGAATGTGCGCCCCTCCAAACCGCTGGTCCCATCGACGCCCCCGCTGATGACATCGACAACCGCGGACGGGATGTCATTCAGCACATTGCCGATGTCGAGGAACAGATCGACGATGTTTATCAGCACATTGTCGACTATCTTCGAGACGAAATCCAGACTGTCCTCAGAATCGAAGGTGTTGTCGCTAGCACCCCCTCCACCTAACTCGAATGAGCCGTACAGAACCGCGGCGGTGGGAACGTTTCTGGCGGAGATGTGAATCTTGCGGTAATCTCCGGGCGCGCCCTCGCGCAGGAACCACGAGTCGTAGTCGATCTCCTCCACAGACTGCACCGAACGAAGTAATATCAGCGTCTTAGGAGGATTCGCTGGATTGACAGGCAGTGTCGGGTCATCGACGTTCTCGCTGTTGTCTCGGCTGAAGTTCTTGATTCCTATAATCAGCCCCATCCTCGAAGGGAGTTGGCCGGGCAACTGCGACTGCGAGCCGTCTGAGCCAAGCATCCTGAAAACTCGCTCGATCTCGCCTGGCGACAATGAGCCAGCGGGCATGCCGCGGAGCCAACCGACTGAGTCGGTCACATTGCCTCTGCTGCCATCCTCGGACTCCGAGGGAGGGAGCTCGGAGCGGTTCTCATGGAAGTGGATGTGCAAATCAGTCCTCTGATCGGCCCAATACTCAATGGTAGTCAGTCCGTCCTCGCCGTCGACCAAGCCGTTCTCCGGCAGCACGCTGTCTGTTCTGATGATGATGTCAACCTCCTCGGGAATAATGACAGCGTCCTTGTTGGGGTGGAATGAAAGTTCGATGTAGGCTAACTCCCAGAGGTCCCTGTCACCGTTGTCGTCTGGTGGGGAGAAGTGGAGGTATCCGAAGCCGGCGGCTACCCCGCAGTTCAACTCCATGTGCGTGGCGTACAGCAACTCGTCTGGCGAGTAGCGATCGGGGCAATCGGACTGACCCGAATTCCTGATTTCAATGGCGTAGGGCGCTGAGATCGAGGCGAAGGTGATGCCGGATTCGTCGACGCCCGAGTTGACGATGCCGAGAGTGAGTGCTTGTATGAGAGTGAACAGCAGATCGGAACTGGCTCCCGAGATATCAAAGTAGAATCTCTCGATTCCAACTCGGAGAGTGAAGTCGTTGGGTTGAGTGGTGAATCTCGAGTCGACCACCCAGACGTAGGTTTCACCCTCTCCAAGGGCCAGTATGGAGTCCGGGCCGGAATATGCGAAGGCTTTGATCAGAGATACCTGCAGTGAGTCCAGCTGGTTCCAGTCTGGGTCGTTCTGGCTGGAGTCGAGTAGCTTGACCGAATAAGAAATGCCGGGCTCAATCCACAGCACACCGTCCTCAACCCCCCAGCCACCTAGGAACTCCCATGCGATTTTCAGTCCGACTTCGATATCATCGTCCCCGTCATTGTCGATGTCGACCTCATGCAGAAGCGGGTCAGAGTTGATATCGAGCAGAGAAAGCAGGTTAGCGGAGAATGTTACCACCTCGTAGCTCTGGATCGTGTTACCCTCAAGATCAGTATACTCTGTCCAGATCACGTAATCGGTTATGTTCACAAGAGTCTGCCAGATGTTGTCGACCTGCCCGGGAGGACTGCTGCTGGGATTCACCAGCAGGTCGTAAGGTCCCGGATGCTGGGGTTGCGGCGGAGCGGTTGTCACCATGCTCGCTCCATCTAGGATTCCGTCCACATTAGCGAGAGGATCGGAGGGCCCGGTAGGCGTCACAGAGTTGCTGACCCCCTCAATGGTCGGCTGGGCCAGTTGCGCGACGGAGTTGCTGTCCAGCATCTCCTGCCGCTCCTCGAGGACTTCGGACAGTTGGTCCAATACCTCGAAGTCCTGCGATTCCATCCTCGCCTCACCGCTCACAACGGAGAAGGGAGAGAGAATGGGGAGCAGGAACAGCAGGGCCATCAGCAAGATATGCGAATTGTTCGCCCTTGGCGCCCTGTAGACCAGTCGGACACAGGTGTTGTCCATGCTCGCACCTCCTAGAGGTGCGCTATAGGGTATTGCCCTACAGGAACCGGCTTTGCGTCGAATAATCGGGGCCACAGGCGTCAGTTTAGACTGACTGACTCGATAGAGTCGCAGTGTGGGCACGCTGTCCTAGCGGCGTCGACTCCTGGGGGCAACTCAACCTCGAACTTCTTATCACACGAAGAGCAACTCTGGCGCACTGTGCGGTCCTGCTCCGGCTCGGGCTCCTCAGGCTGGAATACCTCGGCCTCGTTCTCGCTGGGAGACCAGTTTGACACGGTTTCCTCAGTCTCGGACTCATGAGAGAAATCGATATCATCCCTCTCCACCGAGTCATCGTCTTCGAACTCGGATAGGAGTTCGTTCGCAGCGCTTGGACCAGAGGGTCCAGTTTCTCTAGATGACTGCAGCAGCGCTGCGATGTCTGGATCCAGCTCCTCTCCCTCGGGCTCGCCCATAGCGGTTGAGATTCCTAGGGTTGAGCCAGACATCCCACTCGAGATGTCGCCGAAGACCTGCTGGGTGGGCTGCTCGGTCTGCACGGCCGGCTCTGCTCCACCCCACATCGCCTTCTGCTCCTCGATTGAGGGCACCGCGGAGGCGGCCTGATCGGGCTGATCGTCCTCGGCGATTATCGTTGCGAGTCTGCGATTGGACATGAATCGCCAGACCAGTAGACCGATTATGATCACTACAACCAAGGCACCTGCAGCCATGAGTCCCAACTGCATCAGGTCCATGCCATCCCCCTCACTGCCGCTGAGCACATTGACCAGCACCTCGAACTCGGTCACCAGTCCGGCGTCGTTCTCAATCTGGCAGACTACAGTCATGGGGCCGGAGGCGTTGTAGCTCCACAACACCGAGTCACCGAAGCCGTCGTCGTCATTCCTCGGGTCACCATCGGAATTAGAGTCGGCGCTGTCATCGAAGTCCCATGAGAACAGCAGGTTATTCGACTCGGCATCGCTGACATTGGCCTCGAAGCGGAATGTCTGCCCAACCTGCAGCGTCACCTCCTCCTGATGGATGCCGATGACCGGTGGGGTGGAATCATACAGAGTGATGGTCGCTGTGTCCTCTGCTTCCATGCCAGAGTTGTCGGTGGCCCGAAGGGTGACGGTGTGGGATCCGGCAGCGTAACTGGAGTTGAACGTGTAACTGAACACAGTCGCGCCTTCGTCGCTGCCGGAGTTGGTGCGGATTAGCACGTCGTCGACTAGCCACTCGATGGTGGCGATGCCCCAGTTGTCGCCCACCTGTCCGCTGAGTACCACATCGTCCCCGTAGGTGCGCTCCAGTATTGCAGAGACCCCTATGCTCACCTCTGGCTCGGAGATGTCCGCGATCTCAATCGATTGGTACGAACTGGCGCTGCGCGCGTCAATCGCGACGACGGTGAGTCTGATGGTGACATTGGTCGGATTCGACCAACTGACATTTATGGAGGAGCCTGCGGTGTCGTCGACGCCATCACCGTTGGTGTCCCAATGGAAGCCGGACTCTGGAATCTGCCCGGAGTTGTTCGGAGTCTGAGTTGCATCTAGGGTGACGATGTCCCCGACGTTAATCGTCTCGAGGGAGCCATCGCCGC